>Ga0075444_10003055_pt1 | contig 10005 bp, 17 predicted proteins | sample CoawatmetaG01DNA_FD_76836 | JGI IMG/M metagenome (GOLD analysis project Ga0075444, IMG submission 76836) | Marine microbial communities from the West Antarctic Peninsula - Coastal water metaG017-DNA | ecosystem: Environmental > Aquatic > Marine > Coastal | place: Atlantic Ocean: West Antarctic... | reverse complement strand
TGCCAGCCATGACCGCTTGGCCGACTGCGCTCGCCCGACCGGCTCCGTCGGCCAAGCTACCCGTAGAGCAGAGGCCGACCCTGCACTAACTTTGAACTCGGACCACCGCGTGGGGGCTGGTCATTCGCCACGGTGCGGCATCGGACCGTGCGGACCAAAGGGGCGCTCTCAGCCACGACCGCCAAGCTGATGGTGTTCAAGCTGGTCATGGCGGCGTCGAAAACCTGGCGCCGGCTGAAGGGCGAAAACCAGTTGCCGAAGGTCGTGGCCGGCGTCATCTTCCGCGACGGGACCGAAGTCGCCGCGAGCCCAGATCACCGCGCCGCCTGACCGCCTCCGCCACCTAAAATCCTGCATAGCTCTACCACCGAGGCCGAGCAGCACTTCAACGAGGCGATGGATGCCTTGTTGGACTTGCGTCAGCAGCTTGCTGAGACCCTGCTGCCCATAGGCCCGTAGATCCGATCGGAGCGCAGGTCGCCAGCGCCTCGGCAGCACACCTGAGGACCCTCCATCAGCCCGAGCCGCAGGGCGAGCACTATGACCGCGCCGTCCGTGAAGGTCTCCCGATCAACCAGCCGGAGCGGGTACTCCTGGCTCCAGGGCTCAACGACGTAGCCACCAGCGCAGAGCGCCTGAACACCTTCGAACAGAACGTCATTAAAATCAGTTATGCCGCTGAGCCGCCCAGCGTTCAGGTTGCACGCCCCACGTCACGCGCGGCCGCCTCACGGACGTAGTCAAGGCACCGCTCACGAGCACCCGGATCAGTGATGCGCATGAACTCTTTTAACAGTGCGCTCGCCTGAACTGTTGAAGAGAGATGTGCGGGCACGCCCTTGCCGCAGATGGCAGCTTGAAGGAACGCGTCTGGGGACATCCCGAACACCTGTGCGATGCGCGGCAAGGCCGTGCCGCCGGTTTTCAAGCGCTGCTGATCTGTCCCGTCCACGGCACCATGATCCTTGCTGCATTCGTCGGCCCGGCTGGCGGCCCTCTGTATGGGCGGAGCCTACCGTAGCTGTTTCGCGGTGCACAACCAGCAGACGCATGGCTGGGTTCCAATACAGGATTTTGTATTCATAGGTTGCAAAGTTGCCCCAATTTCGGTGTTTCGGACTGTTCCTCCTTGCAGCAGCGAACGTCGAGCAGCCCCTGCCATGCCCTCCCCGAAGCGGTCCGCCCGCTCCCTCGCTCATGCTCTTGATGCTGCGGGCTTCGTCGGGACCTGGGATTGGAGCGTCACCACGGGGCAGGTCGTGCTGGACCACGGGGCCGCGACGATCATGGCGGGCGATCCAGCGTTGGAAGGTCAGATCATCGATCTCGACAGGGCTCTGGTTCGGCTACATCCCGACGACCACGATTGGGTCATGCCGAAAATTGACCAGATGGGACGGGCGTGCGGGACGATCCTGGCGGAGTACCGCGTCCGTGACTCGAATGGAGATGTCCGCTGGCTGTTGGATCGCGGGCGGGTGACAAGGCAAGCGGACGGCACGGTTCACGGTCGGGGCATCTGGCTCGACGTGACGGAGTTGCACCAGGGTGCCGCCGCCTTGGAAGGTCACGGCCCGGAACACGTCATCGAGATGGCTGCGAACCACTGCTTGAGCGCGCGTGAGCTAGTTCAGCGGAGCGGATCTTCGATGACGCGGCTGCTGATCGACATGCTGTTGCTGGAACTCGGGCGAGGATTGGCTGAGCACACCCATAGGATCGAACGTGCGCTGCTTCATTGAGGCGGGGACAATCGCGATCGCGCCCACCCACGGTGCAGATAGGAGATAGTTCTCGTATCTGGCGACGAACGAGCTGTCTCGTCGATAATACGGTGTCAAAAAGCCGACAGTTCCAAGCCGAGCAGCTCGGTGACGCCCGTCCTACAGATCCATGACTAGAGCAGCATCCGAGCGTGATGAAACGGCTGGCGCGGTGAAGGGTTGGTCGGCGAAGGAGAGCGCCGATGTCCTCAGCCCTGTCCGTCGATCTGCGACAGCGCGTGGTCCATGCCGTCGCGGCCGGCGCCTCCCGACATAAAGCTGCCGAACGCTTTGGGATCAGCCTGGCGAGCGCCAGTCGGTGGTGTGAGCGCTTCGCCCGTGAGGGCCACGTCGCGCCCAAGCCGATGGGCGGCGATAAGCGCTCGCACCAGATCGAGGCGCAGGCCGACCTGATCGTCTCCCTCTACGAGGCGCAGCCCGGCATCTACCTGCATGAACTCCGTGCGGCTCTGGCCGAACGCGGCATCTGCGTGGCTCAGAGTAGCCTCTCGCGCTTCTTCAAGCGCCACGGCATCTCGCGAAAAAAAGTACGGGGCACGCGGCCGAGCAGGACCGGGAGGACGTGAGAGCTGCGCGCGAGGCGTGGTTTGAGGGCCAACTCGACCTCGACCCGGATCACCTCGTGTTCATCGACGAGACCGCAGCCAACACCGCCATGGCCCGGCGCTACGGGCGCGCTCCAAGGGGCGAACGCTGCCGGATGAGCGTGCCGCAGGGTCACTGGAAAACCACCACCGTCACGGCGGGTCTGCGCACCAGCGGCATCACCGCACCCTGGCTGCTGGACGGTGCCATGAACGGGCAGGCCTTCCGCACCTACGTGGCCGACGTGCTCGCTCCAACGCTCCAGCCCGGCGACACGGTCGTCATGGACAACCTGCCGGCCCACAAGGTCAGCGGCGTCCGCGAGCGGATAGAGGCGGTGGGAGCCCGGCTGCTCTACCTCCCGGCCTACTCGCCCGACTTCAACCCGATCGAGATGGTCTTCGCGAAGTTAAAGGCACTGCTGCGCAGTGCGGCGGCACGAACTATCCCAGACCTTTGGGATGCCATACGGCGCAGCCTAACCCGCTTCGCGCCAGCTGAATGTCGAGCCTACCTTGCCGCTGCAGGATACGACGCAACCTGATCGGATGCCGCTCTAGCAGGCTGTTGAAGAACTCGGCCGACGGCTCGCTTCGGGGCGAAATCGGCTTCCACGCCGGCTACGACATCCCCTTCATCGCTCGCCGCTGGCCGAGTTCTTCAACAGCCTGCTAGGTGCCGCACAGCTGCGTTGTGATCGATCCGCGCACTGTAGTCCCGCTGCTTGGCGGGAGGGCGATCCCGCGCCTTATGGCAGGTCGCCGGTGTCACTCTCTACGACGAGGCTCCCATGACTGTCGGCGACGAGGCGGCCGCACATCTTGAGACCCTCGCGAGGTTGCGGGGTCGGATCTCGGGCGCGCCACTGTGCGTCGTGTCCCGAGCGGTGGTGTAGCTGAGGGTTGGTCATCTGCGGTTGCCGAGTAGGGTCGGGTTGCAACAGCCAACCCCGAACCCAAGAGACCCCCGATGACCAACAAAATCATGGCCCTGCGCAGGCTTATGGAGAAGCGTGCCGACGCCAATCTGCTAGGAGATATCGGTATTATGCATCAACCTCACCTAAAAGCGTTGAGGTGCGGCTGATCGGATCTTTTGCCCCCTCGAGCGTCACTATCAGAAGTAGTGACAGGTTTGCTCATATTGTCACAGTCAACCGATGGGGTAATTTTTGATATTGCCAGCCTTGCGTTGTCATTCCGTGAAAATGGTGGAAAACTCCGCAAGGCGCTGAAATCGCATATAATTTTATTGGGGACAAGCGTTGGTTTGTCAGCTATGTTCACGTTCTGTTCCTGTCGACGACGCCTTAGGGAAGTCACTTTCCCCGGGCTTCGTGCTCGGCCGCACACGGCCAAGCTTTGGAACTGAGGTACCGTGCTCGCGTAACGACATCACCTGGGGTTGGCGGAGGATTGCATGATGCGTGTCAAGGTCGAACAGGTAGGCAACGGCCTTCATCCCAGCGAGGTTGTCGTGTCTGTCCGCACCAATGAGGGCGCCGAGCGCCTCGTCGTGGATCGGCGCTCGCTGTCATCGAATAATTCACTTGAGGTCGGCTATCCGATTGACAGCCGAGACAATCTATTTTTGGTTGAGCTACCTAGAGAAACCACGACCGGGTCATGGCGCGTGTGGGTGCACGAGTCCGAGACGGTGCGAGAGCCAGTGGCGGCATAAGGCATCATGATACTCACGGATCGAGAGATACAGATCTCGCTTGAAAAGCGCTCGATTGTAATTGATCCGCTGCCTGTTGAGAAAGCATTTAGCTCGACGAGCGTGGATCTAACTCTCGATCCGATCCTAAGTATTTTTCGGGAAGGCCGCGCTGGATTAGATAGGGTTGTGGACCCAAGTCACAAAGACTTCGATCATGACGCTACGTTAGCTGATCTTACCGACCAAGTAACGATCCCGGCGGACGGATATGTTTTCAATCCGAACCATCTCATCTTGGCCTGGACCAAAGAATACGTTAATTTGAAGAACGATATACGAATTGCGGCTCGCGTTGAGGGCAAGAGCTCTCTTGCTAGACTTGGTATTGGCGTCCACGTCACTGCGCCGATTATTCATGCTGGCTTTGATGGAAAAATTCGATTGGAAATGATTAACCACGGCAAGGTGCCCGTTAAGTTGCGGGAGGGCATGCGAATTTGCCAGTTGGTGTTTGAGACAACTCAAGGTACGCCTGACCGAGGATATAACGGGCGTTTTTCTGGACAGAGCAGCAACCGCAGAGGGTAGCGGTTACGCTCAAGCGAGTGCCCACTCTCGCATGCCAGTCCGCTTGCCGGCATCTCCAATGCGCCCCTGCATCGCGCCCCGCGATAGGTTCTGAATGAGGCGGTAGGCTATGGCTTTCCCAGCATCCCGTAGCTCTCGTCCCAGCCCTTTGCGCGGATGGTGGCGCGCGTGATCTCCCGCGTATCCAGCAGCTTGCCGGCCTCCTCAAGCGCCGCCTTACACAGCTTGAACATCTCCCCGGAGGCGAACATCCGGTTGAGGTTGGCGTAGGCTGGGAAGCGGGTCTGAGTTGACGGGGACAGGTCATAGAGCGCGAGCACGGCGTTCACGCTGGGTAGGTCGCGCTCAGCGGCGGACAGTTGGCGCTGAAGCTCGCTGATATGGGCCTCAATCTCGTTGCGCTTCGCTGTGAGCGTGCGGACGATCTGAGGGAGGGCCATCTCAGGCGGCTCCCTTCACGATCTGATGGCGCTTGTGCAACGACAATTTCGATGTCATGAGGGCGTCGATTACGATGGCCGCTGGGGACGTATCGGTTTGGGCTGGTGCAGGCGTCGGCGGACGTTGGGTTTGAGGGCGCTCTTCTGGTCCTTGTCGACGACGGCGCGATCGAACCAGTCGGGATCGAAGTGGCCGCCGCACCAGCGCCGGATCTCGGCATGCTCGGGGGCGCCGGGATCGGCCATGGTGATCAGGAAGTTCTCGTAGCCACCGAGGCCGCCGACGTCCTCCGGCGGCCGGGCGCGCGCTCCGTCGAGGCAGATCGCATGGCGCGGCCGGGCTTCGAGGATGAGGGGTCGTTCCAGCGTGACGGTGTGGTACCAGTCGTCGCCGAAGTCGTAGAGGTAGGTGAAGGCCAGCCCGGGCTCGCGATCGAAGTCGAGCAGGCGCACCTCGCGCTCGTCGAACACGCGCGGATCGTCGAGGCTGCCCCAGCCATCCGCATCGGGATCGCCGTAGCGCAGGCCGCCGATCCGGAACTCGTGCAGGTGGTAGTTCCACCAGTTGAAGGCGGCCTGGATGGCCAGGTGCAGCTCGCCCAGATGCCACGTGTAGGGGACGACGAGGCGTCGCCAAACGGCGGGCTCGATCCCGTCGATCGCCTCGTGGATCTGCAGGGCGTTGGGGGTCTCGAACATCATGATGCCAGAGCAGACCGGCTCGGCGGCGGCGTCAACTATCCCGGACCCCGGCGACGATTAGGCCGCTGTCGAGGCCTCTGCCCCGGCTCTGGTTGCTGCGCGACGACGGTAGCTCTCGGTGTTGAGTTCCAAGATGTTGGCATGGTGCACGAGCCGATCGATGGCCGCGGCCGTCATGGCCGGATCGGGGAAGATCTGATCCCACGCGCTGAACGGCTGGTTGCACGTGGTGATCAGCGAGCGCCGCTCGTAGCGCTCGGCGATGAGTTCGAACAGCACGCTGGTCTCCGCCTGATCCTTCCGCACGTAGCCGAGATCGTCGAGGATCAGGCAGTCATAGCGGTCGAGCTTGGACAGAAGGTTCGGCAACGAGAGGTCACGCCGGGTCGCCTGCAGCTTCTGGACGAGATCGGTGGTGCGGGTGAACAGGACGCGGTGGCCGTTCTCGACGAGCGCCGTGCCGATGGCGGCGGCCAAGTGAGACTTGCCGGTGCCGGAAGGGCCGAAGAGCAGGATGTTGGCCCCCTGGTCGAGCCACGCATCGCCACCGGCGAGGGCGAGCACATGGGCCTTGCGCAGGCTCGGCACGGAGGCAAACTCGAAGCTGTGCAAGGTCTTGCCCGTAGGCAGGTCGGCCTCGGCGAGATGGCGAGCGATGCGGCGGGTGTGACGCTCCTGGACTTCGTGCTCGCACAGGGTGGCGAGGTAGCGAGCCGCGCCCCAGCCCTCGCGGTCGGCGCGGGCCCCGAGGTCCTGCCAGAGGCGGGCGATGGTCGGCAGGCGCAGGCTGGTGAGTATCACCGGCAGCTTGGCGGCGTCGGTCTTGGTCATGGCGTGGGATCCGGGGTGGCGCTGAGGGAGGGCAGCAGGCGGTCGTAGGCGGTCGGATCCGGCGCGCTGACGTGCACGAGCGGCATGCTCGACGCGCGCGGTGCGACGGCGGCACGCGCCGTATCGAGATCGGGCAGGCGACCGGCATCGATGACGGCATCGAGGTGGTCGGCGAGCTGGCCTTCGCAGGCGTGGGTAGCGGCCAAGTGCAAGAGCCCGACGTAGACGCGGCAGGCCTGACGCAGGTCGAGGCCGGCGTCGAGGACGTCCCAGGCCCGTCGGAAGGCCGTGCGGGGGAACAGGTCCTCGCGGAACACCGAGTGCCGGAAGGCCTGCGGCTTCCTCACGAGGGCGTGGACGAGATGACGATAGTCGACGACGCGCAGGAGCGGGCCGCCGCGCTTGAAGTGCCGGCGCGCCAGCGTCAGCACGGGGGTGAGCCCCAGGTGGCAGACGAGGCGGTCGTCGTAGACGTGCACCGTGAGGCGGCAACCCACGAGGCGTGAGGGGACGGTGTAGAGGACGTTGCGCACCGAGATGGTGCCGAAGCGCGTCACGCCCGCGCTGGCGACGCTGTCGTCGCTGGTGCGGTAGGTGGGCAGCGGCGCGAGGGCGGCCCGCTCGACCGCCAAGGCGTCGCGGACGGCGGCGTTCCTGCGCAGGGCATAGTCCTGCAGGAACGCCTGGTAGGCGGCCAGATCGGCGAAGTCCCTCGAGCCGCGCAACTCCAGTGCCTCGCTCAGGCCGAGCTTGAGATGGCCGTGGGCCGCCTCCACCGATCCGTTCTCGTGAGCGAGACCGGCATTGTTGCGGGTCGGCTCCAGGCCATAGTGCTGGCAGAAGGCGGCATAGGCCTCGGCTTCGTCATCGCGGGTGGCAAGGTTACGGTAGGCGGCCGAGAGCCGATCGGTGCGGTGCTCGCGGGGCACGCCGCCGAGCTGCCAGAGGGCATCCTGCAGACCTTCGGTGAGCGCGGTGAAGCTCTCTCCGCCGCAGATCGCCTTGAGCGAACGCCAGCCCGAGTAGGCGAGCCAGAAGTGGTAGAGCAGGTGCGGGAAGGGACGGCCCGCCAAGGTGACGCCGAGCTTGGATCCGTCGGTGAAGTCTGAGAGCGCCTGTCGCCCGGGCGGATGGTCCTGGCGGAAGATCAGCTCGCGCTCGGGTCCCTCGGTCGCGCGCCAGTGGGCGACACGCCGCTGCAGGGAGCGCAGCACGCCCTCGCCGAAGCGCCCGGGATGGCGGCGGTCGAGTTCTTCGAGCAGGCTGGTGGCCCGGATGTGGGGCACGGCTTCCAGAAGAGGCACGAGTTCCTCCCGCCAGACATCGGCGAAGGGATCGGCGCGGGTGCGATAGGTGCGTGGGGGCTTCTGGCTCGGCAGGGTCGGACCGGCCTCGATGCGCCGCCCGGTGCGCTCGCTGAAGCCGGCCTGAGCTGCCGCGACAGCCTGCGTGTGGCCTTCCCGTCGTGAGGTCATGAAGCGCCGGACCTGTCGGTCGGTGACGTGCAAGCGCGGCATCAGCCTTCCCCCGCGATCGCGGGGGAAGGCTGCGCGCCCTCACGTCGAACCGGCCATCCCAATCGTCGTCAGGCGGCAATCGTTGTTGGCGTCACACATCGCGACGACGACGCGGCGCTTGCCGGTCTGGTTCTCGGCAAGCCGGCGGTCCTTCCGCTCCTCTTTGCGGTTCTCTAGGCGAACGTGACCGCTGAAATAGGCGCCGTCCACCTCGACGGTGCCGGACACGGTAGACTCGGCCGTCTCAGCCGAGACAGCCTCACGAAGCTTGTGAGCCATAAAGAACGCCGTCCGGTACTGGACGTTCCGGTCGGGGAGAGTTGGAGGGCGCTGTGCCCCTTCGCGCCGTTGGCGAAGATGGCGATGGCAATGAGGTGATCGCGGATCGGGAGCTTACGCGACGCGAAGATGGTCCCGCTGGTGACGCTGTACTGATGGCGGCACTCCGCGTGCTTGAACAGCTTGAGGGTGGCGATGAGCGAATGCTTGAGGCAGCCGCAGCGCGGGCAGAACGGCTGACCCTCAGTCGCCTCCCAGCGAATGGCCTTGAGCGTCTCCCAAGCCGCGTCATCGGACAGGCGGGCTACCTGAACCAGCGAGAGGGAGCGGGCGGCTTTGGAGAGGAGGAAGTGCTGAGCCATAGCGGCTACCCGAACGTTTTGCGTTGAGGCAGCCGTTATGAGTTTATTTGGATTAGGTCAACGCTTTTCGGTACTTGACGCGAAAAAAGTTGCCCCCTATCTCATAGTGACTATGACGCCAGCGCACTGCCGAGCCGCTAGAGGATGGTTGGATTGGTCTCAAACCGACCTCTCCAAGCGCGCAAATATCGGACTGAGCACGATCCGCCAGTTCGAGAACGGCATCCGCACGCCGATCACCAACAACATGCTGGCGATGAAGCGTGCGTTTGAGGAGGCCGGCATCACCCTCACGGCCGAGCCGGCCGGGATCATCTACGCCGGATCTGACGCGAACGGCAGCGGCACAGCCCCATAGTGGTAGAGGCCGCGCACGATCTTGGAGACCGTGCCGCCGTTGACGCAGAAGTAGAAAGCGGCCCGATCCTGCTTCCAGCTGAACACCTTAACGGCGTGGAGGATGTGGCAAACGGTGTGGTGGTCACAAGGGTAAGTTGTCACAGTTGGTCCAAGACGCCGTTCAGGCGAATTGCAGCGGACCGAATTGAACGAGGCGACCGAAGGTGCAAATCTAGCCACGCTTGCCAAGCAGCAGACTTCGTTTGATATAGAACCAATGCGTTCTGCGCAATAATTGCAAGATATCTCTACGTTTAACTAAATTTCTTTGTAGCTTCTCATCGGAGCAGTTTGATCCGCATCCCGGTTAATACCGATCGGAATGGGCAGAACGACAGTCTTGACCAGTTGGGCGCCCGGCTCTAATGCGCGCTCAATGACTACGTCACCGCCCTGCGAAGCCAAATCAGCCTGAAGCCGGCTGAACTCACCACACCAGACAACTTCTTGGTCCCGGTCGCGCTCCTGGCTACGTGGTTGCTGCGGCCGGTCCGCCCCAACTAGACGAACCTGTAGCCGCGCAAGATCTGGTGTTGCGCCGAGTTCCACGCCGTAGTCGTCGCTCACAGGCTTGCGCAAGACTAAACGCCCATCTTGCGCCCATGCTGTTGCCATGCCAGCGCGCACTTCGTAGCCGAGGGCGGCAAGCCCACTGAGAACCGCTTGCCGTCGCGCCTCAGCAGCGGCCGTTTTCGCGGCCCATTCAGCCGTATCACGAGCAGCGGCCAATAACCGGTCGGCGTCCGCGTAATTAGCGGTGTCGATCGCTTCTGTAATCTGTTGCGAAATAGCCTTGGCCTCAGCGTCAGGGAATGGTGAAAGCTCTGCACGTGCCTCCTGTAGACGGCCGATCGCG
>Ga0075444_10003045_pt1 | contig 10017 bp, 7 predicted proteins | sample CoawatmetaG01DNA_FD_76836 | JGI IMG/M metagenome (GOLD analysis project Ga0075444, IMG submission 76836) | Marine microbial communities from the West Antarctic Peninsula - Coastal water metaG017-DNA | ecosystem: Environmental > Aquatic > Marine > Coastal | place: Atlantic Ocean: West Antarctic... | reverse complement strand
TAGTTAACAATATATTTTAAATAAGCGCGTTCAACATCCTTTTCATAGTAATAAGTATCTATTGCAATTTTATTAATATCTTTATCAAACCTTGAATCAATCAATTTGTATTTATATAAATGGTCAATAATCTTGTCAGGTTTAAAATAACAAAGAACAAGATGAAGTAATTGAGCAATTGGCATAACTTTATCTACTAATACATCTGATAAGACATAAAAGCATCCCTTAATGCTATATTTATCCAACACTCTCACAGCATTCCTCATTTGATCTTTTGAGCCATCATCAAAAGTTATAATGCATTTACGTTTAGATGATTTATATATCTTAGTATTAGTTAAATCCTTACTTAATAATATAGGGTTTAAAATCTCAAAATTACTATTTAACCATTTTATTTGTCTTTCAAATTCTTTCTCCCACACTGGGAAAATACCATCATAATGCTCTTCTTTCTCATTAAGAACATAATGATACATAACATTATAAAACTGACTTAAATCTTGTAAATTATTCATTATTTTTTTTAATAAATTTGATTAGGACGCTTAAAGATAAGTATTACTTCTTTAACAATAATTATTTAAGAGGAACTTCGTATTTTAAACTTTCCATAAAATTAGTCAAGACATTTAGGCCTATAAAACCACTCTTCTCAGGATGAAATTGAAGCCCTAAAATGTTATTTTTAACGACTCCTGCGATAATTTTTTTATTTCCATAATTTACATTCAATATTACATGTTTTTTTTCAGTTTTCATTTCATAAGAATGAACAAAATATACTGGTTCTCCATGGGCTAAAGTACCAATAAAATGGTTATCAAACCCAGAAACTTTTTGCAATGAGCTCCATCCAATATGAGGAATCTTAACTACATCATTTTCAATCAACCTCACCTCTCCAGGTATCAGTGATAAACCTTCACATTCAAATCCTTCATAACCTCTATCTAAAAGAATTTGTGCCCCTAAACATATTCCCATTAATGGTTTTCCAGAAAGAGCAAATGCACGAATAGAATCAACTATTTTTAATTTGTTAAGGGCATTCATTGCAGATGGGAAGGACCCAACACCAGGTAGAATTATTTTTTCTGCTTCTTCAATTTCTGTAGGTGTTTTTATGAGACTGACCTTCGCACCTATTTTTTCTAAACTTTGTGTTAAACCAAATATATTTCCAACCCCATAATCAATTATTGATACTTTTTTTTGATGGCAATTTAAGTCTGTTAAATTATTTACTCTATCTATGGATCTAATCTGAAAATTTGACTTTACAAACTCTGATTTAATATCTTGTACTGTATATTTTTTATAATGCAGAGCACTTCCTATTGCAACCGCATCAAAACTATAATTGCTATTAATGCTGTGATCAATATCAGATAAGTCAAACCCTCCGCCTACAATAAGTGGGACTTTAATATGCTGACTTACAGTTGAAATTAATTCAAAATCAAGTCCTTTTATAGTTCCATCATTATCAATTGAAGTTAATAAAATCTCTCCAACACCTAATCTTTGTACCTCTAAAATCCAATCTAAAGCATCAATATTGGTTACTTCCCTAGCATTATCGGTCCAAACACTCCAAGTTTTGTTTTTTGATTTTTTTACAGCTATAGATGCTACAATGCATTGAGCCCCATACTTTTCAACTGCCTCAACTATAAAATTGCAGTTTTTAACTAAAAACGTATTAATTGCAACTTTATCTGCACCAGCTCTTAATAGCTTATCAATATCATCTAGTGAGGTAATACCACCCCCAGCTGTGATTGGTATATCAATTGCCTTAGACATATCTTTAAGGATGTGTGATAGATTATTACGCCCATAAAGTGAAGCTACTGTATCTATATACAATAATTCATCTGCACCCTGTGCCGCGTATTTTAACGCCAAGTCTTTTGGAGAGCCAATAACTCTTAGGCCTTCAAAACTAACTCCCTTTATAACGTTTTCAGACTTTACATCTAGCCTTGCAATAACTCTTATTTGTTTATGCATAGTTTTTTAATCATTACAGGAATTTATCAATTTACTCGCAATTAAATTAACTGGAATAGGCTCAATAAAATAGTTTTTCATTTTATTTGCCTTACGAATTTTGGAATCACTTATAACCGGTTTTGCGTTGTAATTCTTAAGATAATTTTGCATGTTAATAATAAATCTATCAACACATGTTTCAAATACTTGGCTGTTACTTAAAATACTTTTTGTCAAGGGAAGCATTATAGAATCATCAAAAATAAGTATGTCTGCTTTTGTTTCTAAACCTTCTATAAATGAAGTACTAATCCATGGATAAATTAAGATATCAGCATCAAAAATTGTTTCTGAATAACTTTTTTCATTAGATAGATAAAGTATTTTATTATTTCCAAGTTTTTCTAATATTTTTTTTATACGATATTTTTGTGGAGAGTAGAAATAATCCTTAATTATTATATCAAAATTATCTTCAAATTTTGACAAAGCAATAATAATTTTTTTTAGCTGCTTCCACCAATTTAAATATGGATGCGGCCTATCTCTGCCAAAAAAAAAATTATTTGAACCATATACTCCTGGTAAAGAAAAAACAATCTTCTTTTTAGTTTTTTGCAGGGCCTTCCTTATTGGCAACAAGGTCTTTGTATATGGAGAACCTAATATCATTACATTATAATCTATCCCAGGATAAATCACTTTTAGTATTGACTCTTTTGATTTAATCGAATCTTTAACCGCCTCTCCATAAACAATATGATTTTTAGTAAATCTATAATCTGTTACATCATACCCAGAAATTGAACTATAACCCCCATAGCCACCGTGCATCCAGCAATAAACCTTAATATTTAATTCATTTGCAACACTATTTATCACCATAGAATTTAGATTGAATGAGGATAAAGTCTGAACAAATATAGTGCTTGGTTTCAAATAAGAAAAAATTTTAAATGCTATTTTTCTTTTATAAATGAGACTCTTTGAATTTAGTAAAACTAACCCAGTAAATTTAATTAAATATTCTTTAAAATTAAAATTTTCATAAATAAAATCTTTATCTATTATTTTTTTACCAAAAACATCGGCTTTCCTGCTATTAATAAAAGTGCAATGCTCTGAATTAAGTTTTACTACTTTTACACCATGATTTTCTATACTTGATGATATACAGTCAAGCTCTCTACAGCCAACAGATAAAAAATAGTTTTTATTTAAGGAAAAAGAAAGTTTAATGGTAATAATTGAGAAAATAAACCTTGAGTATTCGACCAAGGATCTAAAGTTATCTAACTTTTGTCTAATATTACTATACTCCTTATAATCTCCATATTTTAAAAATGATCCACTAGCTTGACCAAAAGAAAAATATGAACTTTCTTGATGATTTTTATCGGAACTAAGAATATAAGTTTGATCAATTAGCACCCCATTATTATTAGCAACATCTCTTGCTACTAATGAAAGCATGCTAACATTTGCATCTACAAGAAGAGCATTTGTAAAATTTAAATTTACATCATTACGAATAACAATTTTATTTATTGAGTATAGAGATAAAGATTTTTCTAATACACTTTTGTAAAAAATTATTTGATCAACTAAAATTTTAAGGGGAAGGCAAAACCACTCAAAAACCTCATCAGAACCATTATTATAAGTTTTTTGAATATCAATTTTAATTGACTTTTCTACTTTCCAAGTCAATTCAGTAAATAATTTATAACACTCAAATAACTCACGTTGATAGAATAACTTTTCAATATCAACATGAGAAAAAGCTTGCTCTTCACATAATTCAATAACATCCTGATCAATAGTTAAAACTATATCATTGATCTTTATTTCTTCAGATATAGAAAAAAAATCATTCTTATTATCTATGCATATTATTCTATCGAAATTAAGAGATTTCTTTTCGTAGTTTCCAAACTCCATTTGATTTTTTCCATATATGTGGTAACCTAAATTTATCTACAATTTCGTAAAATTCATCAGGATTTAAATCGATATATGATAGAAACTGCTTGAAATTTTTTGATGGAAATTCACCATCATAACGACGAACTAAAGCTAATGCTTCATCCCTGTTTATATGACCATCACGTACCTCATGAGCTGCATCTGATGTTGCCCTACCAAAGCCAAATTTTATAAACATCATGTAATATAAGAAAGAGTCTGTAAGATCATCAAGTTGTGCGTATTTAGTGTATGTTCCTTCAGTTCTCCCTTCTGGGTTTACTTCAAACCCTGCATGGGTTGATGCATAATAAAAATTTTCTTGAGGAACCCATTTGTGATAATAAGCAAACCAATGCATCTCAACACCAAGTTTTTCCATTTCTTCTATATTTGGCATTCTATAAATATCTGCCTCTTTATCTAGAAAATTCTTTGGAAGATATTCGTGTTCACGGGCAATGTTAAGCAAATCTGTTACACCAGTACTATAGTAGGTTTTTTGAAAATCTTCCCATGGCATTCCTGGTAAGTCATTATTTTTACTAGTTCCACCATATTCAGCCTCACCATTTTCACCATATATAACTAACTTAACATTATATTTTAATGCAATATTAAATGGCCCAGACATCTGGCCATGATCAAAAATTTCATTATGATCTCCAAAATGTATAAAACCAGTTTTAGTTAAAGCTCTATTAATAACACCACTAGGACTAATTAAAATATGATCAAAACCTTTATCTATAAAGCTTCTTAAATTCTTAAATCCTATATCTGTATATATTGGAGGAGAAAATGTTACAGATAATGGGTGCATTCCATATTCATGCTTTAAACGATGGGCTATTGTAGATGAATCTTTACCTCCACTGCATGGAACAATAACATCATAGGACCCATCCTTACTTCTATGTTTATCACATAATTCTCGAAATTGTTCTTCTTTTTGCTTCCAATCAACACTTTCATATTTAGTTTCAGAATAAGTACATGCAGAACAAACACCGACTTTATTAAATGTGATTCTCGGCCTTTGATTTGACATCACACATTTATTACAAAACTTAACTTCTTTTGGTAAGATTAGCTGCTGTGGATCTAATACTGACATTACGTCTCCTTTATATCTTTAAATTTTAGAAAATAACATTAAATAACCAGATTTCAAATCAAAACTATTATTTTTTGATTTATGGTTTTTGACTAGTTCAATTATTTGGAATTGGTATTTATTTATAAAATCATCCATACCACTAAAACTTTCCAATCCATACTTTTGATCATTATAAAAAGTTAACTCAATAGCCAAATAGGCACCAGCATACTTTTCTCTGAAAATTGATAAAATTTCATCTAATTCATCCAATAAATACCATATGCACTCTCTAATGATTATGATGTCGAATTCCTCTGAAGTATCTTGCAAATAATCCAGAACAGGCTTAGCAATAAAATTGATTTTTGGAAAATCTTTTCCTGACTGAATAACTGCTGTTCGAGATATTTCAACTCCGGTAACCTCTGAATTTTTTAGGTTTCTAGTGAGCCAATCAAGATGATTTCCTTTTCCACTTCCAAGACTTAATACTTTTGAGAAATTATACTGTGTTATTAATTGCTTGAGCCTAAGTGAAGCACAATTATTATTCATATCCATTTCATTTTCTGGCCACGGATCTGAACAATTCTTATACATATTATCAAAATCAGCAATAAGTTCGCCATCTTTGATTACATAGTCATGGTAGTCTTGATTTTTATTACTCATTGTTCTGAATAACCTCATTAATTAATATTTTAATTTTTTTTGCATTATTAAACATATCCTCTTTATCAGTTTTGACAAAAATAGGTAATGCAATACATTTTTCTATTATTTGACTGGATGGACTCAGAGACTCCTCTAGCTTATTTTTACTCATTTCAAAAGAGTCAAGCATATGATCCCAGTATTTAGCAAAATGCCACTCAATTGCATCAGGAACATTTTTTGTCCCAATTCCTTCAGCTTTAAACCTCTCAACAAGCTTTTCTGCAATATTTCTACTTTCCATTTGGATAATTAGCGTATCGCATAATGGTTTGCATTGATTTGGTATCTTCCGAAACTTTAATCCATTAATTTCTAGAAGAACAGACTCTAAAATTAAATAATTTTCTCGATTTTTTTTAACAATATAATCTAATTTCTTCAACTGGACTTTGGCTATTACTGCTTGGATTTCAGTCATACGATAATTGAAGCCATGAATTCTATGAGTATCCCGCCCTCGAGGCAAGTTTTCATTACCCATATGTCCGTGGTCATGATATTCACGTGCTAACAAATACAACTCTCTATCATTAGTAGTAATCATACCACCCTCGCCTGCGATTATTGTCTTACCAGCATCAAAACTCCATGCAGAAATATCAGACTGAGCGCCAAGCTTATGTCCATTCCATTCAGCTCCAAGAGATTCACATGCGTCATCTAATAATGGTATTTTAAATTTTTTTGCAATTCTAATAATCTCATCTTGCTCAGTTGCAACACCCAGCATATGCACAGGAATAATTGCAGCAGTTTTGGATGAAATTACGCCTTCCAATTCTTTTGGATCCATATTTAATGTTTCATTAATATTAACAAAAACTGGCTTTGCACCTATCTCAATGATCGCTTCAGCAGTTGCTATAAAAGTAAAAGCTTGGGTAATTACCTCATCCCCAGGCTTAACTCCTAATGCAATTAATGCAATTTTAATAGCGGCAGAGCCAGAAGAAACAGCTTGTGCATAATTAACGCCCAGATACTTTGCAAATTCATTTTCAAACTCTCTTACGTGGTATCTATTATTTCGTAAATTGTCAAATCCATGAGCAAATAATATCCCCCCATCGTCGAATAATTTATTTACCTCTTCTCTCTCCTCTTCTCCAATTAATTCAAATCCTGGCATTAAATATAACTCCTATATTTTTCAATTTATTAACAAAACTAAAATTCACCTGAATCATACATTGCTTTTGCAATTTTTAAATCAAAAGGCGTATCAATATCTATTGCATGACTTTGTGCTGTGATCATTATTTCTGGGTTGTTTCCAATTAACTGGTGAGTTTTTAAAAATTCTAATGTCTCAGATAAATATATACTTCCATCGATATATAAAACCTCTGGATAGGCTTGCCTACCTGAATTATTCTCATAGCTTGAATTAAGTTTTAATCTATGATACTGATTATTGTTATCTTTAATTAAGCAATCTCCAGGGTGCTGTGAAAACTCAGTCGCAGATACTAATGTTTTCTTTAGTGTTTTATCAAACATTTGAATAGCTTGATCTATGTCATCTGAAGTTCTAAATGGGGATGTTGGTTGAAGCAATAAAATATTTTTAGGAAAAACTTTATTTTCAACTTTATACCATTCAAGAGCATGAACTACTACTTCTGAAATTTTAGTATGATCAAGAGATAATTTAGTTGGCCTTATAAATGGCACTTGAATCCCATTACTTTTGGCTAACTCTATAATATTTTTATCATCTGTACTTAAAATTATATTATTTAACTTTTTTGCAGTAAGAGCTGCATCCATTGTATGTTGAATCATTGGTTTTTTACCAATAAGCTGCATATTTTTATTTAGTATTCCTTTTGAACCTTTTCGAGCTGGAATAATAGCCAGTATGTTATGCATATCAATCATTAAAATATGCTTTAGAGTCCTGCTGCGCCTGCTTCAGTTGATCTATATGGCCCACATCCAGCCAATATTCATGAAGTGGGAACGTGTTTACCTCAAGATCATTATTAATCTGTGTTTGAATAAAATTTGGCATATCTAAATAAGTTTTTCCATCCATACCATCTAATAAAGAAGGATTAATTACATAAATCCCTGCATTAACAAAAAACTTATGTATTGGTTTCTCAATAATATTTTTTACTTTATTATCATTTGAATGAACAACTCCATAAGGCACCTGAAGATCGTATTCACGAACACACATACTTGCCACACCATCATTTTTATTATGAAACTCTAATAAACTTTTAAAATCAACTTTAGTTAGGAGATCTCCATTCATAATTAAAATAGGCAGATTTGTTATATCTTTGGGTATAAGCCCCAAAGCACCAGCTGTTCCTAATGGACTCTCTTCATAAACATAGTTTATTCTTACATTCCATTTACTTCCATCACCAAAATAGTCTTTCAACATTTCGGCTTTATAGTGAGTAGATATAATAAAATTATTAAAACCTGAATCAATAAATTGATTTAGGATAGTCTCTAAAATAGGGCGCTTTCCAACTTTTATTAATGGCTTTGGAGTTTCATTAGTTAAAGGTAGAAGCCTCTTCCCAAAACCACCAGCCATAAGAAATACTAAATTATCATATTTCTTAACATCTAGTGCATTTTTAATAGTCCTAAGGCCAACTATTTTTCCTTGCTCATCAATTACAGGCAACTGTAAGAGATTTTTTTCAGTCATAGTTGAAAGACTCTTTTCTTGTGAATCTTCAGAATAAGCAGTTGTTGGATTTTTATACATTATCTCTTCAACATGAGTATCCATACTCTGGTGTTTAATTAGCGCACGACGAATATCTCCATCAGTTACAGTCCCTAACAATATATCATTATTATCAGCTACCATAATAATTCTCAATGCCTCTTCTTCTAGTAGATTAATAGCAGCCTTCATAGGCTCATTAGGCTTTAGAATTATTTTTTTCCAGTCATGCATATCTTTAGTCTCATATAATAAATTTTATTTTTTTAAAGTCAAAATTTGTTTTAACAATATAAATCAAGTATAGATTTTACTTACTTCTTAATAAAATGATATTTGCTTCATTTAAACTAACTATCAGAATTATTATTAATAAATTTTTTAGAAAAAATATCGGCAATTAGAACAACAGAGGAATGTATATTGCTTGCTGCATATTTTTCAAATATGCTTGCATCACAGACATAAAATCCTTCAATATTATGTAACTTAAAATTTGAATCAATTGCATCAAATGCCCCACCTATTAAATGATGCCCACTAAAAATATTATTGATAATATATTCTTCTGGGTTATTTTCCATAATATCCTTATCCATTATTTCCAAAATATGATTACTAATTGGTTTTGAACTAAGCAGCTTTAAACAATATTGTAAGGCAAGCTTAAGTAATTCCATATCATCCTTAGATGATAAGTACTTTGGATTGACAGTTTGAAGTCCTCCAGATAAAGTAATTTCTCCATTTGACTTTGGATTAATAGGAGTAATTGAAATTGAAAAACCAGGTCTGTTACTAAAAAAATTACCATCACTCCCATGTCTTCCAGTTTCTGTGAATTGGACTATTTGAATTCTAGTATCAATTTTTCCATCATTATTTAAATCTAAATGAGCAGCTGAAGTCGCTCCTGTCCCCGTCATTAATGATGGCTTTCCAATCAAATATTTAAATATTAAAAAAAGTTTTTTAAAAAAACTATTAGAGATTTCATTTAAAGAGCCAATATTTTTATTTGTAATTACATTTACTCTGAGATTTGTATGATCTTTTACTCCATGTCCAATATTAATATTACTTAAAGGGCTTTGATTTCCATCATAATTTTGTTTAATCTCTAGCAAAATTTTATTAGTACCGATAACACCTCCAGCTAATATAATGTAATCTGCATCAAATGAACTTGAGTTTGTTTCTACACCTATAGCTCTGCCATTCTTGTTAAATAAAATCTTCTCAACTTTTTCTCCAACTAATACTTTGAATAACTTTTTATTTACTAAAGATAAAACAGAAGTTCTGAAATATTTTGTTACTGTATTTAAAATAGGGCCACAAGACTCTTTATCAGAAAAATTCATATCCCCAGTAGGTATATCTTTATTTTTTAGTGTCTCAAGAAATGCGTCATCAATAATATTCTGACTTGCAGATTTTAATTTTATTTTGTTATTACTTGAGTTTATTGAATATATTTTAGAGTTACTATCTAGAATTGATTCAAAACTATCATTGAAATATCTTAATATTGAAT
>Ga0075444_10003043_pt1 | contig 10019 bp, 8 predicted proteins | sample CoawatmetaG01DNA_FD_76836 | JGI IMG/M metagenome (GOLD analysis project Ga0075444, IMG submission 76836) | Marine microbial communities from the West Antarctic Peninsula - Coastal water metaG017-DNA | ecosystem: Environmental > Aquatic > Marine > Coastal | place: Atlantic Ocean: West Antarctic... | reverse complement strand
TCATGATATACCTCATCACACTCTATATAAAAAGCCCAGTCACCAGTACAATTGAACTGTGAAATCATTTTTTGTTGGCCATAAACATAACCACGATCTTGCATTTTTTCATTCCATTGTGATTCAATTATTCGAATTTTTGGACTTTTGATTGATTTAACAAGAGCTAAAGTATCATCCTCACTATTCCCAACATTAATTACAAATTCATCAACAATAGGCAAGATAGAATTGATTGATTGTAAAAAAGGATATCCTAATAGTTGTCCATTTTTTATAAAGGTAAATGCGCTAACTATCATAATTTATATTTAGTTATAAGAATAAAGTTAATGAAGTTGGACTCATTTATAAGTATCTATCAATTCCAATATTGCATCGCAAAATATTGTTTTTAATCGTATTACTTAAAATAGCATCATTTTCTAGCTTATGGGCTCTTTCTTTATGATGCAAATGATATTGAATCCCAGAAAATTTTAATTGCTGCTTATTGATTCCAATATTAAATAATCTTTGGACAAATTCACTATCCTCCCTACCCCAGAAAGTTATTTCTTCATCAAAACCATTAACTTTTATAATATCATCTTTAAATATTGAAAAATTACATCCTCTAATTCGGTTAATATTTTGACTCTTAAAGTAACTTACTATTTTAGAAATAATAGGAATTCTCAGCATATTTAATTTATTTTTTGCATCACTAGAAAAAAAATAAGGGGCCTTAAAAATATCTTCTTTAAAAATATTCTTAGTAAATTCTGATTGCAATAAAACCCTACTCCCCTGAGTATAAAACTCCTTTTTAGCAACCCTTTTATGGTCTTTGACAAAATCTTTATGAAGAACTGTATCCCCATCAATCATTATGATATATTCAAATTTAGCTTTAGCGATAGCCCGATTTCTAGACCGTGGAATTCTACACTCAATGTCTTCTTGCCAAGAATGTACAATAGGAATTGGCATTATTTCAGTGTATTTCATAATTACTTTAGCTGTAGACTCATCACTACCATCATCTGCAACAATTACTTCATCTGGTAATATTGATTGAGAAGCAATACTAGATAAAACTAGGGCTAAAGCTTCATGCCAATTATATGTACAAATAATTAAACTACAATTCATAGAGCTAATTTATTATATAAAATAAAAAGAAATTATAAACGATTTGCTTTCAAAAGTAATCTATGAAAAATAAACCACAACTCTCTTTTACTTTTTTATTCTTACATGAAGAAATTTAAAATTATTGTTATGAAAACCTTGAATACTCTAATTGATTGATAGTCTATGAATTTATCTGTCTATATTATCACCTTTAATGAAGCTGAAAAAATTCGTGATTGCATTAATAGTGTCTTATGGGCTGATGAAATTATAGTGGTAGACTCACATAGCACCGATGGCACAACTGAAATAGCTATAGAACTTGGAGCAAAGGTAATACATATTCCTTTCAATGGATATGGAAATTTAAGAAATCAAGCTATTAGCCACTGTAATGGTGATTGGATTTTTAGTTTAGATTCTGATGAAAGATGCACACTAGAAGTTCGTGATGAAATTCTTAACCTTATTCCTAATACTTCATTAGATATTTTCCAAATTCCAAGAAAGAATTTTTTTATGGGGCAGTGGATTAAATACTCTGGATGGTATCCAAACTATCGACAGCCACAACTTTTTAGGAATGGAAAAATGACCTATGACACAGAACTAGTCCATGAAGGCTTTATAAGCCTTAGTTCTAAAAAAATTGGGATCATTAAAAATTATATATGGCAATTTCCATTTAAGAATGCTGAAGAAATAATTCATAAAACAAACCGTTACTCTACTTTAGGCGCTAAAAAATTACAGTTGAATGGAAAAAAAAGTGGTATCTTTAAAGCATTTCTTCATGGCTTCTGGTCTTTTATTAAGCACTATATTTTTAAACTTGGCTTCTTGGATGGTGGTCCTGGATTTGTAATAGCGTTTGGTAACTTTGAAGGTACTTTTTATCGATATATTAAGTTACATGAAATTAGACAGAATTGGAAAACTCCATCAACCCAACCTATTAAAAAAAACTAAGAATGGTAGTCCCAGTAATCTTATCAGGTGGAAGTGGTACAAGATTATGGCCTCTATCTAGAAAGCTCTATCCAAAGCAATTTATAAATCTTGTGAATGAAACAACTTTATTTCAAGATACTCTTATGCGGCTTCCTAAAGAAGTATCAGACCCTCTAATTATCTGCAATGAAGAACATCGTTTTATTGTAGCCGAACAATTAAGACAAATAAATGCTAACAATAAAGGAATTATCTTAGAGCCTATTGGAAGAAATACGGCTCCTGCGATTGCGTTAGCAGCGATGCACATACTGAGTAAGGGTGAAGATCCTGTACTATTAGTTTTATCTGCTGATCATCTTATAGATAATAATAAGAAATTTTGCACCTCAATTGAAGTTGCAAGCAAGCTTGCTGAGCAAGGAAAGATGGTTGCTTTAGGTGTTCAACCAAGTAAGCCAGAAACTGGCTATGGTTATATCGAAATTGATAATTCAGAAAAAAATGACAGCTACAAAATTATTTCATTCACAGAAAAACCCACTCATGAAATTGCACAACAATATATAGAATCTGAAAACTACTATTGGAATAGTGGAATATTTATGTTTAAAGCTTCAACATATCTTGATGAATTAGAAAAATATGAGCCTGAAATTTATTTAACTTGCAAAAAATCATGCATTAATTCACCTAAAGACTTAGATTTTATTCGCTTAGATAAAAATGAGTTTAATAAGTGTCCAAATAAATCAATTGATTATGCTGTAATGGAAAGAACAAAAATGGGAATTGTCGTACCTTTTGATGGACTTTGGAGTGATATTGGCTCTTGGGAAGCGCTATGGGATTCAAAAACTAAAGATTATGATAATAATTACAGTGAAGGAGATGTAATACTCAGTAAAGTTAAAAACTCTTACATACATAGCTCCAATAGACTTGTGACAGTAAATGATCTTTCAGATCTTGTGATTATTGACACGCAAGATGCATTATTAGTCTCTAGCAAAAAAGGCTCCCAAAATATAAAAAATATTGTACAAACCCTCAAAATAGATAAAAGAAGTGAGACTGATAATCATAGGAAAGTTTACAGGCCATGGGGCTACTATGACTCTGTAGATTCAGGAAAGGGCTTTCAAGTTAAGCGAATTTTTGTTAATCCGGGTGCAAAACTATCTTTACAAAAACATAAAAAACGAGCTGAACACTGGGTAATAGTTAAAGGTGTTGCATTAATAACATGCGGAGATGAAGTTTTCAAATTAAATGAGAATCAATCCACTTATATTCCCAAAGGTGAAATACATAGGCTTGAAAATCAAGGGCCTGTACCTTTAGAAATTATAGAAATTCAAACCGGATCATATCTAGGAGAGGACGATATTATTCGCATAGAAGATGATTACGAAAGAAAATAATTAATACTAAAAATGTGCGTTAAATTACTTTCTATCTTCATATTTTGTTAGTATCTTTGCTAAAAACAAATGCGGTAATGTGCGATGATTAATTGGCACTCTTGGAAGGATGTAGCGATCGGATTTAGTTCCTACCCTACCCCTAACCATTGTTGTAGCTGAAAGATAGCCTGAATCCTTAGTCATATTGCAAATTAATTTATTAAAAAGTCCAAAAGGATAACAAAAATCATTCACTTCTACATTAAAAAGATTTTCAAGACTATCCTTGCAATCTTTAATTTCACTTTGAGCTTTTTTTAAAGAAACACTAGTTAAATCAATATGGGTGCTCGTATGACCCCCAATATCCATTCCAAGACTCAACCATTCAATAATTTCATTTTTATTCATTAAAGGCCTTTGAGTAATCCCTTTATCAAGGTCCCAGGTGTTTGAAGAGCCGATATTTTTACTAACTATATAACAAGTAGCACTAAAATTATATTTAATCAGTATTGGAGCTGCGTTAATTAAGTTATTTTGATAGCCATCATCAAAAGTTATACCAACAACTTTACCATGTTTTTCACCATCTAGATATGGTTTAAGTTTGCTTAAACTAAGAGCCTTATATCCTAAAACTTTTAACATCCACATTTGAAATTTAAATTTACTTGGAGGAACATGCAAACTTCTCATTACAGTTGATTTAGGCATAGATTCAATACTGTGGTACATCAAAATAGGAATGTTAGTATTTGACATTATTTACTCATTATTTTTTGTAAACGCTGCTTTATTACTTTATAAAAAGTTCTCTTAATTTTAATACTTTGAGCAAGGCGCACTTGATCATCAATAGTGAGTAATTTGTTTTCGTCAAAAAAAACTGCCAAAATATCTTTTGCATGTTCTTTTTTTCTTGAAGTTGAGTACAGTTTAACAAAATTTTTTCCTTCCACTAAATTGTACTTTCTTAACAAACTTTCAGATAAAGAAAAAGGTTCAATTGTATGGGCAGGAACCAGATCAAAAAATTTAAGCATAAGTTTATCAGCCCAGTCAAGACTTGGACGCATATTAGCACTAATTCCAATCATTAGAGACCCCCACATTGCTGACTTTCTTGATAATAGATAATACTCCTCATCAATTTTAATTTCCTTTCCTTCAAGGCTGTCAATGTAAATAAAAAACCTTTTTCTGTCATAAATCAGACCTTCATTAAGATAGAACAAAGCTTGATCTGCTGTGATTAAATCAAAAAGAGGTAGAGGTGACTTATGAAAATATGTATCAGTATCAAAAAATAATATTTTATCAAATCCATTTACCTGCAACTCATCCATTACAAAAGCTAGGCCACGATTTTTAATGCGAAAATGGTATAAGCCATTTAAAGACCATTCATCTTTTTGCTCATCAGTAATCTTTATAGTTTGAACAGGGTATCCTAAAAATTTGTCTGGTTTTTCAGTCAAAATAACAATTTCTATTTTACTGCTGTCATCCATCCAATGCATAAATGTCAAAAAACTAAACACAGCACCATCATAGTAAGTCTGATCATTCCCATAAACAATGTACAAAAGAATATTCCTTGGAGATTTTTCTATTTCAGTCATAATTGGAATCTCAATTTTATATTTTGAATTTAGATACCAATCTTGAACTTCATTAAAAATATTAACAGGACTAATATTATCTAAGCAGTTACTATTTCCATGGTTATCATCACACCCAGCTTTTCCACATGCAACACAAGGCATATCTGCTTGAAAAATAGTTATATTCCCATAAGTTTGAATAGGGTTATCTTCAGTTGCTGATAATCTTAATTGATTTGACCAAGGAGACCACATTACTAAATTAGTTGGGCCAAATATAGCAAAAATACGCTTATTTTGGGATGCTGCAATATGCATATTTAAAGTATCCATACCAATATATCCAAGAGATAATTTACTTAACGCAAAAAATTCCTCAAGTGAGGTTTCTCCAATAAAATCAATTATATTAGGCAATGATGGTAAATGTTTTTTTATGTCTAAATCAAGTCTTGTAAAACCTCCAGTAATTAAAATTGGCACATTTAATGTACTTAAGGCAGATAAAAGATTATTCCTCAAGGCACTAGGGTAGATTTTGTAACTATACTGAGTTGACGGATGAAATATAACAAAATCAGTTACTTTTATAGCTTCTAATTTTTTCTTAACTTTTGAAGTAGCATTAGAAGTGACACCTATATCATAATGAATCTTTTTAGACTCAATTTTTAATAAATTTAAAGGCTTAAGGTTATTTTCAATAATATGCCTAGAATTATCAAAGCAGTAGTAATGAGTTAGAAATATTTTCTTCCACCAAGATTTTTTAATGTCATTTTCTACAGCACTAATTGAGGTTCTCCCAGCCATTAAAGCATAAAAAACACTTCTATCACTTGCAGTAAGATTGATACTTAAATCATATTTTTTAAAAATTTTAAAAGTAATTTTTTTTTCTTGTATCCATCTATTTTTTTGTTTTTCAAAGTATGAAAAAGTATAAATATTTCTAACAAAAGGAATTAATTTTGCAAGTGACAGAGTATCAATGTTTACTAGAAGATCAATTTGAGGAGAGTTATAATTCTCGTATAAGGCTTTAATAAGTGAGGAGCTTAAGAAAACATCTCCATTGGATCTTTGAATTATTATTAGAATTTTTTTATTTTTCTTCAAAATTTTTATACAAAAATGAACTAAAAAATACAAAAAGCAAGGTGGTGTAATGTCCTAAAAGATAAGAATCACTTAACATCATAACCAGAAAAATTAATGGCAAAGTAATGCCCACATCCCTAATAAATTTGTTTGAAGAAGTAAATGAAAGTTTTATTTGATAATAAAAAATACTTAGCATACTAAAAAGACCAAATAAACCTAACTGCACTAAAACTAACGTATACATATTATGTGGATTTGTTGTTTGCGGAAGACTAGGAGAATTTACCAGATTAATTTTGCTGTATTCTTTTGGAAAGTCACCTGTACCAACGCCTATTATTAAATTATTCTTAATAATCTCAATAGAATTTATTGCAAAATTAATTCTTAAGCTAACAGAGTTTGCAACATCTGGTGCATAACTAAAGGCTTGAGAAGTCGCAAGGTTAACCCTTTGATTAAAAAGGTCGCTAGTTTGATAGGCTATCAAAAATATACTAGGAATTACAATTAAAATTGTTATTAATGACTTGACTCTTTGTTTATCAAAGACCTGAAAAATTAGTATTGATATCATTACAAAAAAAACAACATGACCTGCTCGCCCACCAGTAAGAAACATATTTACTGTCATGCTAATTGCAAAAAAGCTATATGAGAAGAAAACTAAATTTTTGAGTTCTTTATTAAAAAATATTTCATGAAGCACCAAATAGATTGCAAAAGCTAAGATTGGGTTATACGATATGTGACTCATAAATGGAGTAGGGTTTCTAACTGTAGCATTTTTAAATGGCTCTATAAATTCAAACCAAATTAAATAGGAACAAATTTCAGTAAGTGAAATTGCAAGTAGGAATGCTGATATATAGGCTCCAATATTTTCTTTACGCATTATTGTAAAAAGAATTGGAAGGAGTGCAATAAAATACCACATTTTATGGACAATGTGTAAACCCCAACTTAAATTTTCTGTCCACACAAGCCCAATCAAGTGAAAAGTAAAAAATAAGATTGATGCAATCATTAATTTACTACTAATGATCGTATTAAACTTAGCTTTATAATCTCCTGATATGAACCAGATGATGCAGATTAACACTATCACTAAATTGCCACCAAAAACGGTTAGTGGAAGTAAAAATGCAAGAGCTATTAATAATAAATGATACGATTTCTCTAGATTAAAACTTCCCAGCATAAGAATCCTTTAAAATTACTTATTAAATATTCAACAGATTATACTTGCCTTATTTTATGTCTATCAAAACTATTTTCCTGGATCGAGATGGTGTAATAAATAAAGAAATTAACTATTTACGTAAAATAGATGACTTTCAATTTATTACTGGTGTTTTTGAAGCTTGTCGAATCTTTCAAGACTTAGGTTATAAAATAATAATAATTACAAATCAGTCTGGTATTGGTAGAGGGCTTATTACTGAAATTGATTATCAAAAAATAACTGCTTGGATGCTAAAGCAATTTATTAAAAATAATATAGACATTTTGGATGTAATTCATTGCCCTCACTTACCAAGTGATTTTTGTAACTGCAGAAAACCAAAACCTGGAATGCTACTAGCTGCCAAAAGTAAATATAATATAGATATGGAGAGCTCTTGGCTTATTGGAGACAAAGAAGATGATATTCAGGCTGCAAATTCAGTAAACATTATGAAAACTATTTTAGTAAGAAGTGGGCATGAGATTGATGAAAAAACTTCTAAAGCTCTATTCTTTTTAGATTCCATAAAAGATATAAATAGTATAATTCTAAATTAGATAAATACAATAATTTACTTTAAATACCTAATAAATCAATAGCATTTTTGACAATATCTTTAACTTGGATATTTCTTATTGAGTAGTCATTTTTATTAATATTATTTGGATTAACATATGATTCAGACTCTATAACTCTATTAATATTTGTTATATAAGTATTCCTAAATCCAGGTGTTGGTCCAAATAGGGTTATTGATGGGATGTTTAGTGCCCATCCAATATGTGTAGGGCCAGTATCTGGTCCTATCACTAGATTAGCCTTAGCAACCAAAGATATTAATTCCTCTAATGAAACTTTCTGACATATATTTACACTGGGAGAAAGAGATTTAATTTTATCAGCAAGCAACTTCTCCTCATTATTCCCCCAAATAACAAGATAATTAGCATCTAATAATTCTGTTAATTTTGCAAATCCTTCAACTGGATATCGCTTTGATGAATGAGATGCTCCTAGTATTAGTATAATATTTTTCTTCAAATTAGAGAAACTTGAAGTCAAATTTTTATGACTTGGATATAAAAAGGGTAATTTATGATTAATTTCCTCACTATCAAATGGCAAATCTAGAGCAAATTTTATGAGTTCAAAATTCCGTTTAATAACATTTTCATCATACCTATACTTGAAAGTTTGATTATAAAAAATTGAAGCCACTCTCTCTCTTATAGAGTTTTTATCAAATCCTAAGGTTATAGGTGAAGATATTAACCGAGAAACTACCGCAGACTTAATGAGCCCCTGCATATCAATTACTAAATCATATTTACCAAAATTACGGACTCTTCTTAGCTCCTTGAACAGTATTAAAATAGATTTCTTCTGTTTAGCTTTTTTAATATTAATAACATGGACTTTGTTAATATCTGGATGAGACTCTAACAAATCTTTATAGCTCTCTTCTACTACCCAATCAATCTCAATATCTTGGAAGTGACTCTTTATAAACTGCAAGACAACCATCGAGTGAATGATATCGCCTAATGCGGAAAGTTTAACTATAGCTATCTTCATGAAAACTATTTTACAACGTCATTCACTTTCCAAGCACTACTTATTAAATTTTGCTTTTAATGATATAATTTACATTGCTCCAATTATCATAATAATTGATTCAAATGAATTCTCAAAACAACGAAATTAAATCTACTAACTTCATACGAAATGTTATAGATGAAGATATTTTATCTGGAAAACATAAGAATATTAAAACTCGTTTCCCGCCGGAGCCTAATGGGTATCTTCATATTGGACATGCAAAATCTATTTGCCTCAACTTTGGTACAGCAACAGATTATGATGGATATTGCAACTTAAGATTTGATGACACAAATCCTTCTAAAGAAGAGATTGAATACGTTAATTCTATTAAAAAAGATGTTGCATGGCTTGGATTTGATTGGGATGGTGAAGTTAAATTTAGCTCAAATTACTTTGATAGGTTTTATCAATATGCTGAAGAGCTAATCTCTAAAGGCTTGTCCTATGTTTGCTTTTTAAGTGCCAAAGAAACACGTATATTCCGTGGAACTCTTACAAAACCTGGAGAAAATAGCCCTTATCGTGAAACAAGTATTGAAGAAAATTTAACTCTTTTTAGAAAAATGAAAGCAGGAGAGTTTAAGGAAGGTGAATGTGTACTTAGGGCTAAAATAGACATGGCTTCTAGCTTCATGTGTATGCGTGATCCAACTCTGTACCGTATTCGATTTGAAACACACCATCAAACAAACAATGATTGGTGTATTTATCCAATGTATGATTTCGCGCATTGTATTGGTGATGCTATTGAAGGAGTCACCCATTCTTTATGTACTCTAGAGTTCCAAGACAATCGAAGAATTTACGATTGGACTTTAGAAAATTTAAACGATTTTAATTCCTCCAGCCGACCTCATCAATATGAGTTTTCTCGCTTGAATCTTGAGTATGCGACAACATCTAAAAGAAAATTAAAACTCTTAGTTGATAATAGTTATGTCAAAAACTGGAATGATCCAAGAATGCCTACTATATCAGGCCTTCGCAGAAGAGGATATACTGCTT
>Ga0075444_10003041_pt1 | contig 10025 bp, 7 predicted proteins | sample CoawatmetaG01DNA_FD_76836 | JGI IMG/M metagenome (GOLD analysis project Ga0075444, IMG submission 76836) | Marine microbial communities from the West Antarctic Peninsula - Coastal water metaG017-DNA | ecosystem: Environmental > Aquatic > Marine > Coastal | place: Atlantic Ocean: West Antarctic... | reverse complement strand
GTTCAAGTGTTTGCGGTGGGCAGCCAATACTTTCTCAAGTATGGCAATCTGCTGATTTTTTTCTTCTAGCAGGCGCTCACGTTTTACCAACTGCATATTGCGCTGTTCAACGATTTCTTTGTAGTCAAAATTTTCAAGTTCAAGAACAATCGCCCGCGCTGCCTTAGCACGAAATTCGGGCAAGAAACTCAATTGCGCTTCCATAGTGTCTACTTGGCTCTCCAAATAACCGATGCGATGCATGGCGCCGGTAAGGCGGTCTGAGGTGAATGTCAGTTGCTCAAGAATTTTAGCAACACTTGAGTCGGTTAGCGTTTGGCGCTCTTGCTTGGAGAAAAATCTTTCATGGGGAGGAATATATTGAGCTGCACCATCAGCAATGGCAGCGCCGCCATCGAGCGCGGCTAGAAGGCGGTCGTAGGTTTTGGCGCTAATATTTGGCGTCATATCTATAACTTCTTGTGCTGCTAGCGTTTGGGGCATTTCGCCGGCGTTTGGCATCGGGGTGTTCCTCTTCAGTTCACACAATTATGGTGCTCTAGTAGTGGTCTGTCCAGAGCCGAGAGGGTTTCCAAGTGGGATTTTTTGCCGTCTAAAACCAGCAATAACACACACCAGTCTTTATTTCGAGGTTTAATTTTGGAAATTTTACTGCTTTTATTGCAGGCTTCAACCACCTGGTTTATGACCGGTTTGATCTGGTTCGTTCAAGTTGTTCATTATCCTCTCTATGATCGCATCGGACTGGCTCAGTTTCAGGTTTATGAGCGCGATCATTGCGCTCTTACTACTTTGGTTGTAGCACCGATGATGGTGGCCGAGCTGCTATCAGGGGTGATGCTACTGGTGGCTCGACCAAAAGCAGTGGGCTCTGCCGAAGTGATACTGGGTTTGGTGTTACTGGCAGTGATTTGGCTTTCTACTCTCTTTATTGCCGATAGTCTTCATGGTGCCCTGGCATCGTCCTTTCAAGTTGGACCATATCGGGCATTGATTGCCTGGAACTGGCTGAGAACTGTGGCCTGGAGCCTGAGGGCTTTGCTGGTGGCTTACATGTGTTATCGCTGCATGCAGTAATAGCGGTAATCGGTTCCTCGCGCAGTTGCGCTATCCACTTTTTGTTAGCCGGGCCTCTTGGCAACAAGGCGTACTGCCAGTCTCTATGTCTTTAAGCTTTGCCTTAAGCTAATCAAAGCTACGTATAGAAGTTTTTGAGTCTCTTAACTCTGTAGGTTGTAGATCTAAATCTTTGCAACCACAAACTCTCAAACACTTTAAGTCACCCAAATCACGTAACCATCTCTAGCTTAATAACCATGCCCGCTGCCCCTCTTGGTTGAGTGTCAGTGGCTTTGCCTTTTGCTTTCACAGCTCTGGGCTAGGAGAACACCATGTTTGAACATCTGCTCGAAGTCTTACAGTCTCTGCCGGGACGCGTAGGAAGGAGCTTTGACGACACATTTCGCTCGCTCAAAGAGCGCAACTTTCGCGTCTATAACACCGGCATGTTTATCTCCAGTGTTGGCACCTGGATGCAAGGCGTGGCTTTGAGCTGGTTGGTTTATCGACTGACTGGTTCTGCTGCTGCTCTTGGTCTTGTCACGTTTGCCAGCAATCTGCCTTTGCTCCTGCTCACCTTCGTTGGTGGCATGACCGCAGACCGCTTTGACAAACGCAAAATTCTTTTGATTACCAACTCGATTGCCATGCTGCAAGCCGTTGTGCTTACTGTTTTGGTTTTCACCGGGCATGCCAGCATAACCTGGATCATCGCTTTGGCTGCCATTCTCGGCTGTACCACCGCCTTTGAAGTGCCCACGCGGCAATCGCTTGTTCCTCTGCTCATTAGCGACAAGAGCTCGATCTCGAATGCCATTGGCTTGTCCTCTGCTACTTTCCATGTCTCGCGCATGTTGGGACCAGCTCTTGGTGGCCTTTTGATTGCGGGAGTTGGTGAGCAGATGTGCTTTGCCATCAACGCTCTCAGCTTCGTCGCCGCCCTGACCGGGTTGTGGATGGTGCGCCTGCCGCCTAAAGAAGTGAAACCAGTGCTCAATGCTGGTGAGAAAGCTGCTGAAAAGGCTGTCGCTAATGCCAAGTTTATGGCCGTGTTGAAGCGTCCGGGCGTCTACACCTTGCTGTTTCTGGCCGCCTTTGTCAGCACGTTTGGTATGCAGTATTCAGTGCTGATGCCAGTTATTGCCGACAAGCTCTTACATGGCCAATCGGTAGCCTATGGCTTTCTCTCCGCTGCCGGTGGTGTAGGAGCCTTGGCTGGTGCCCTTACCGTCGCCTTCATGGGCGATCGGCAGGGGCTGCGCAAGCGTATCGGCTGGGCTTGTTTCGGCCTTTCGGTGGCCCTGGTACTGTTGGCCCTCTCGCAGTTTGTGATACTTTCTGTGGTGGCGATTTTGGCAGCCGGCAGCTGTCTGTCGTTGCACTGGAGCGGTGGCAATTCGCTGATGCAACAGTGTGTAGAGCCGTCTTCGCGAGGCAAACTCATGGGAGTGTACACAACTTTCACTTTGGGTTTGGCTCCGTTCACTGCTTTGATTGCTGGTTGGACGGCGGAACATTTCGGTGTTTCTGTAGCCCTGCTGATTAGTGCCAGCGGTATGTTGTTTGGATCGCTGCTCTATCTCGTCAAGGTGAGAAAGCTTACTGACACGTGTTTGTAAAGCTTGTCTTGCGGCAATCTCGGAAGACTGGTCGCCGTTCATTCTGCATTGGCAGAGGAGCGGCGACCTTTTTTCTCAATTTTGTTCAACTATAGAAAGTAGCAGCGTGAGCTTTTTTAGTATTTTGGGCACAAGAAGAAAGTATGATAAAGGCTGTTCCAGAAAAGGATGTCGAGGAAGAAATGCAGGAGCAGAATCAAGGTTTGGCCAGCGATGACGGGCTGGAAATTTTGCAAGTGGCGTTTAATATCTATGGTTCTCCGGTAACACCCAGTCGCAAAGAATGCCTGCGCTTGATGGCTAGTCAGATGCCTGGTTTGAGCGAACGGCAGTATGCTTCTGCTTGGAACCGCGTTAATTTGCTTTATGAGCAAGCCTGTAAATTAGCTTTTCGTTGGGCCAATGAAAACCCTCCGGGTGCTGAGATTGAAGAAGAAGTCGTTGAGACTGTTTTTCTTGATGAAATTGCGCGCAAGTGCCAAGGCTTTACTCGTGAGCAGTATCGTGGTGCGCTTATGTATGGCTTTGACCGCGGTATTTTCTAGCCTATTCTCCAGGCACTATCCGTACTTAAGCTCGTGCTCAAGACGTTCGCAGGCCAGGCTCAGTTCGTCAAAAAGATAAGAGTCGCTAACGTCAGCAATTGGCAGATAAAATGCCCGAGTTTGTTCAAGATAGCGCAACTGAAAACCTTTATCTAGAAGTTCGGCTGCGTCACGCACGTTATCGAGTCTGTCAGCTAGTTTAACCAACTTTGTCTCAACACTGGCTTGGCTGATGCGCTCGTGATAAATTCTCAGCTTTTGTTGTTTCTCTTCTTTGGTTGCTGTTTCTTTGAATGTTGGCTTGGTTAGAATTGATACCATCATCGCTATAGGTCGACCAAAATGTTCTTCGATATAGGCAATCGTCACTTTGCCGTTTGAAGCTTCGACGGTGTCATGCAGCAATGCTGCCGCAATAGCGATGGGCTCTTTCAGTTCGAGTTCTTCGGTGATAATCAGAGCAACCCGCATTGGATGAACAATATATGGTGCTGCTTGAGTGGGATTCTCTTTGGTGGGGCGCCTTGTTTGTTTAGCGTGGGTTTCTTCCGCTAAGGTTAGAGCTTTTCCCAGCATTACCTTGTCGAGCACCTTAAATGACTCAATGGCAAGGAGCAGACGATGGCGTAACGTGCCTGCTAGTTTATTGACTGGTTGCGGTTTTGGTGTTGCCGGCATGTATATCTATGGAGACCTAGCTGGTTAGATTTCTGATTGCAGCGCTCTTTTAAAGAGTTGGAGATATTGGAAGAAAGCAACTGTAACTTCTTTCAAGATATCTTACTCCAGGTAATTGTTTCAAGTTTGCCGCTGCTTGGCTTCTTGGATATGCCCGAAATAGTTGATAGTCGGACTTAATTCCAAAACCTTTTTTAGCCACTTTTCAACTTTTTATCTTTTTACCATATTAGATAGTTGAGAGAGGAAAATTTTTTGAATATTTGCTTTCGAGCAGTGCTCAGTAGAATTTTTCTGGATTTCAATGAAAAAAACTGGGGGGCAAATACAAAGCTGTATCGGCCCCCCAAGTTCGGTTCTGCGGCTTTACTTGTTTTTCTTGTTCTTCTTCTTCTTTTTGTCCTTCTTTTTCTTCTCCTTCTCTTTCTTGTTGTCCTTGCCGCCCTTCTTCTTCACCTCTTCGGTTGCAGGCGCAGCGGGTGTTGCCGGAGCAACTACCACTGAACCATTGCCTTTCTCTTTGCCGGGATTGGCAACGGTGTCAGGGTCATCGACACCCTGGGTGCCGATGGGAGAGTCGAGGGGAATGGGGCGATCTTTTTCATCAACGGCAACGAAGATGGCTTCGCCTTCGGTGACGGGAATGGTCTCCCCACGCCTCTCGGCTTCCACTTTTACGCGGATAGTGACAGAGGTGCGGCCGGTCTTGATGATGTCGGCCCAGAAGGTGAGGATGTCGCCGACTTTCACCGGACGTTTGAAAATCACTTCCTTCATGCACACCGTAACGGTGCGGTGCATGGTGGCAGCGCGAGCGGCAACGCCAGCGGCGATGTCGATGTTGGAAAGAATGACGCCGCCGAAGATGTTGCCCGAAGGATTGGTATCTTTGGGGAACATGACGACGCGAATGGCGGGACATTTTGTCTGGCAATTCATAAGTTTATCTCCTGGTAATCAGGTTAGTGGGTGGCTTTTAGGCCAGAAGAAATCACTCGCCACGCGTGTCTTTGATGCTGAGACGGAGGCGTTGGATCAGATCACTGAGTGAAGTTTCAGTGCGACGAGAGCGAGCATAGGTGGGCACAGCGCAGAGCAGGCATTGGTCGTTGTAGAGAGCCTTGAGCTCTTTGATGCCATTGGCCTGAATTTTTGCTGCAATTTTTGCTAAGTCGTTACTGCCGGTTGCACTGCCCGTGGAATGCAGCTCAAGGGCTTGTAGGGAGGCGGCAACGATGTGACGAGCTTCGGCATCTTCGCTGTCGAAATTGCTGGTGGTGATGGTGGCCACCAGTTTTTTTACAGCGCTTTCGTCGCTATCGGTCCAGGTCAACACTTCTTTCAGCGAGCGGTCGGCCAGGCAAGGCAGGTTGGTGTGGAGAGCTGCATCGACCAGTACCGGAACCAGCGCCTGAATGAGAGAATGTGGCAGTGAAACTACTTCGCTGCCATCGCGGGTAGTGAATGAAAATGAGCTTCCCGGTGAAGAAGCTTTGTTCAACCGACTGGTGAGGTCGCTGACATAGCGCTCACCGTGAGCAATTTTCAACTGTTTGACGGCTTCGATTGCTGCCATGGCGCGGATCACGTCTGATGGGTGTGCATCATACGAGCCTTTGCCAATGAGAGTGCCGCTGTAACTGAGCAGGCTGTCTTTGTGATCGGCGCTGAAGTAGAGCATCAGGCCGTTGGCGAACATCGGTCCGAAGTTGAGCACTCCAGCCATATCAGCGGCAAATTCTAGGGAGAATGTGCGGGCCAGATGGCGAGTGAATTCTTCGGCGGTGAGGTCGCGTTTGCGCGGTGAGGGTTGAACCAGGTGGTGTACCCGCTTGCTCACTTTATTGTTGGGGCCAGGTAAGTTCAACTTGCCTGTGCTGAAGGCCTTAGCCACGGCGGCTTCGAGTGCATCGGCCATCTCAGCGGCAAAGCCATTGAGAATTGAGTGAATACCGTGACCGCCGACTTCATGACCGTCGAGCACCCAGAGCGGCAAGCAGAACATCTGCGAGGCGGGTTTGCATATCAGCGACAGCGGCATCTCGCGTGATGGCACGACGGTGTAAGGACCACTGCCTGGTTCATCGACGAAGAAACCGAGGGGGTCTAGTTCTGGCCAGCTGCCTGAGTTCTGGTTCAACTGGCGGATTTTGTCGTCGCTGATAAACCGTTGGTAGAGGTTGCTAGCAAGAGCCAGATAGGCCTTGAGTTCGCTTTCGTGCTTGCCGGAGCGCAGCTGCACAATTGGTGCCGCTAAGACCTTGAATGCTTCTTCGAGCTGAGCGAGAACGTGCTTGCGTTTCAGGATGTTCCGCAGGCTGCCGTTTTTCACAATTGGTTCAGCCTGTTCGACGGCGCCGATTAGCACGTTGACGTAGGCTGCGTGGTAGCGGGACGGCAGCAAGGTGAGGCCGTCTTGGGCAGTATTTTTGAAAATATCAATGGCGCTGCCATCGGCATTGGCGGCAACGAAGGGGTTGGGGACGCTGACAGGCTGGGCGAGCCGACTGCGAAGTTGTTTGACCGTGGTGGCGAAATTGCCAAAGCCAAGGTAACTGAGGTTGTCTCCTCTGGTGTTTAGGTCAGGCATAGGTACTCGCTTTCTCTTGCTAAGTTACAGTCGCTCACGCAGTCAGCGTGGGCGCGGGGAGAGAAGTGATAGTTGTGGTGGCTTGTTTGGGGCCTTGTTTAAATTTGGTTGGTCTTTGATGAAAATGAAAGTAAATTGCGCACTTAAACTAGTAACTTCATGACTGTGATTACAAGTGCTTAGCCACTGATACAGATAAATCATTGAAAGTAAAATCTTCTTGGCAACTTTTAACTAAGTGTGTTTCTTCTGACCGAGGTGGGAATGATTGAGTTTGGCCGGTAGTTTTCGGCTTATTAGCGGGGGTGCGCTATCGCTTGAAAACGGCTCTACCAGCCCTTGTCCAATTTGGTATAGTCAGCATGTTTTTTTGAGAGAGTGTTTTTGTGTCAGAACCAAGTCCAGACAACAATGAGCAGAGCCAGCAGGTGGTATCAGATCCGGTGGCTGAGCCTGAGCTTAAGTCTGAAGCGCAAGCTAAACCAGAGTCCAAGACTGAGACTAAGGTAACTGGTGGTGCGCCAGTGGTAAAGCGCGGAAACCCTTTCGTTTTGCTGCTTCTTGGTCTTGCTGGAGCCGGAGTGGTTACTGCTATTACCTGCGTTATTTTTGAGAAGAAACTACCCGACTTTTTGCAGCCTTTTGAGCCGACCTTAGACAAGCATATTCGCTACGGCATCGGTTATGGCAGCGCAGCTAAAGACTGGCGCAATGAGCTTTTAATTGAGCAGGCGATTTGGAGCAGTGAAGTAAACAAAATTCGACTTGGACAAAATAACGCCAAACCCGAAATTTATAAGCGCGATTACCTCTTCTATTTGGCAGACTCGTACTATCGTGATGAACCTCACTTTGCTGAAGCTAAGGCGGCTTATTTGGCTGGTCGAGCTGAACCGGTGGTTCCTCATCAACCTGGTTATGACATTGGACCATCAGAGCTAGCTAGCAAAATTGGCTATTCAGCAATGCGTAGTGGTTCATATGTTGAAGCCGAGAAATTCTTAAAAGAAGCAATTTCATTATGTAATGCTGACCATGAGCCAACTAGAAAGATGGTTAATGATGGCAGGATCAATTTTTGTCTTGATGCTTTAGCCGAATGCCAGCTCAGGCAAAATAGATTGGTCGAAGCGCAGAACATCATAAATGAGCGCTTGAAACGTCTGAATATGACCAGTATTGACGGTGTCGTTGAGCCCTATTTGATCTTAAACTACGCCCTTCTTCAGGAAAAACTTGGCAAATTTAGTGAAGCCGAGGCTGCCTATAAGAAGGCCATAGCCCAGCACGAGCAAGACGACAAGAATCGCGGTGCTACTCCGGGTGACTCTAAAGACAATAACCGCATGCTTGCTTATGTTTTGCGGGAGTATGCCCGCTTCTTGCGTTCGCAAAAACGACCCAGTGAGAGTTATGAGTTGATGGACCGCGCTGTGGGAATCATGAATAACGCCCCTTAGTTGGTCCGTTTTGCCAAACTGGTCAAGTTCCCTAATTTTGTACAAGGCTCGCGCAGCTATTGCTCTTGACAAGTCGTGGGTGGGCGTTTTCGTCGCTCCCTATCGCCCCTGGCTGTGGCAATGATCCAGGTCTTAACTACTAGCCGCTTAGTTGTAGCTAATAGCCACAATAACACATGACATCAGTACTCTCCCTTTAGTAAGACTAGATATCCTTCTTTTTCACTTCCAGATCAAAGCAATCAATCACAAAGACACGCCTTGCCCACATTTCAGCTTAATGCCTGGCTCAATCATGATGCCTGGGTGAAGCACGGAATGGACACAGCGGAAGTGAAAGTGCGCACCCCTTAAGACTAATTTTGATCGGCAAGGTTTGTGAACTCGAGGAGCAATGAAACAAGTCCATGTGGACGCTAGGACACTTCGGTTCTAGTCAACATTGGGAGTTACTCTCATGGAAACTAAAACAAGCATTTTCAGCTTGTCACTTTGGCGCAGCGTCATCGCGCTGGCCAAACCTTTCTTTACTTCACGGGAAAAGTCAGAAGTGACTGTTCCGTTCGTCGGCATCAAGTTCAACATTCAGGACCGGGTGAAAGCATGGGGCCTCGTTGCTCTGCTCTTCCTCTTCCTGGTCGGCGTGAACAAGATGAACGCAATGATCAACGGCGCCTACGGCGACTTCCAGAACGCACTCCCCGACGCTGCCAAGGATGCAACGTTGGCGGGTGTGGCCTGGAATAACCTGTATTTCCTCGCCGGCATCTTCATCGCCGCTGTTCCGGTCGTGGTTCTCTACGCCTGGTTGCGCGGCTTGCTGGTGATCGTGTGGCGCAAGTGGCTGACTGAGTTCATGCTCAAGCAGTACTTCACCAACCGCAACTACTATCGCATCGCCAGCAACTCGCTGGTCGATAACCCTGACGAACGTATTGCCAATGACGTGGAAGGATACGTCGGCGGTGCGCTCACTCTGGTTCTGTCGGTGGTCGATGCGGTCGTCACTCTGTTCTTCTTCACCCAGATTCTTTACGGCCTGTCGCATTCGCTCACGGCCGTGGCCATTCTTTACTCGACCTTCGGCACCCTGATCTCGGCCTGGCTGTCGGTTCGCTTGATTCGCTTCAAGTACAACCAGCAGCGCCTCGAAGCGGACTATCGCTACGGCCTGATCAACCTGCGCAACAACGTCGAGCCCATCGCCTTCTACCAGGGCGAAAAGGCTGAATGGAAGCAGCTGCTGCAGCGTTTCCATGCCGCCATCAAAAACAACATGTCGCTGATCGGTTATCAGCGGCGCGTCAGCTTCTTCACCACCTGGTTCGACTACTTCGTCGCCATCGTGCCGTTCGCTGTCATCCTGCCGATCTACCTGCATGGTGATGTCAAAATCGGTGCCTTCACCCAGGCCAACATGGCCTTCGGTCAGGTGCTCGGTGCGCTCGCCATCTTCGTTTCGCAGATTGGCACGATCAGCTCGTTTGCTGCCTATGTCACCCGTTTGACCGGCTTGCAGAACGCCCTCGACGCCAAGGACCTGGCTGACACCAGCGGCCACACCGCCATCACCACGACCATTGGTGACAAGATCGCCCTCAACGGCGTCACGCTCATGACCCCAGACTACAAGCGTCTGCTCGTCAAGAACGTGTCGACCGAAGTGCCGCTCGGCACTGGCATCATCATCAAGGGCCCCAGTGGCAGCGGCAAGAGCTCGCTTCTGCGTGCTATCGCAGGCCTGTGGCGTTCGGGTGAGGGCAACATCACTCGCCCTGAGCTGACCTCGCTGATGTTCCTGTCGCAGAAGCCCTACATGAGCCTCGGCTCGCTTCGCGACCAGCTGCTCTACCCGCACGTTCGCACCGACCTCACGGACGCGGACCTGATTGCGGCTCTCGAACAGGCTAACGTTGGCTTCCTTGCCACTCGTTACCCTGGTGGTTTGGACGGCTTCCCTGGCGAAGGTCAGGAAGGCGTCTTCCGTCCCTGGAGCGATGAACTGTCGCCGGGCGAACAGCAGCGTTTGGCCTTTGCCCGCCTGCTGATCGCGCGTCCCAAGTTCGTCTTCCTT
>Ga0075444_10003034_pt1 | contig 10031 bp, 8 predicted proteins | sample CoawatmetaG01DNA_FD_76836 | JGI IMG/M metagenome (GOLD analysis project Ga0075444, IMG submission 76836) | Marine microbial communities from the West Antarctic Peninsula - Coastal water metaG017-DNA | ecosystem: Environmental > Aquatic > Marine > Coastal | place: Atlantic Ocean: West Antarctic... | reverse complement strand
TGCCAAAGTAAATTGGATGCTTGATAATATTGCAAGTCACTTAAAAAAAGGTGGCTCTATTTTAGATATTGGGTCTGGTGGAGGTGTTTTTTTATATACATTTTTACAAAAAAATAAATTTTGGAGTGCTTTTGGGGTTGAGCCAACTTCAGAATTTGCTGCACTTACCCAGAAAAAACTTAATTGTGAAGTTTATTCAGGTAATTACAGTAGTGGTATTTTTAATGAAAAATTTGACTTGATTACATGTAACCAAGTTTTAGAGCATACCATTAATCCAATAGTTTTTTTAAATGATATTTTTACTGATTTAAATAATGGTGGATATTTATATATTGAAGTTCCAGATGCTATTGATTTTGAAGAACTTCCTCCAGAGCATGATAGGTTTTTAGCTCAACATCTTTGGTATTTTTCCAAAACCGTTCTGGAGAGAATGTTTCAAGATTCAGGCTTTAAAGTACTAAGAATTGAGAGCCAAAAAACAATTCGAGGCAGAAATAATCTTGTCTCATTATTATTAAAGGAATAGAACTTGAATATTTCTAAAAATGAAATTATTTGTATAATTCCAGCTAGAGGGGGATCAAAGGGGCTACCTGGTAAAAATACAAAAATGATTGGCAATGAACCTTTAATTGCTAGGCCAATAAGACATGCATTAGAATCAGGAGTTATTGGAACAATAATTGTAACTACTGATGACAATGAAATTGCAAAATTAGCTAAAGATGCTGGAGCAATAGTTCCATTTTTACGACCACATAATCTTTCAGAAGATTTAACTACAACAGAAGATACACTCCAACACGCTCTAATCACCTATGAAAAAATTGTAAATAAACAATTTAAACTAGCAGTTTTTTTAACAGCTACTGATATTTTTCGTAACCCAGAATGGATTAAAGAAGGTGTGGAAAAAATGAAGCAAAATCCTGAACTCGAAAGTGTTTTTTCTGGACATGCAACTCATAAGAACTTCTGGGAGCAGCAAGAAGATGGAAGCTGGCAACGAGTAAGAGATTGGATGGCGGATTATTCTTCAAGACAAGTAAGAAGACATATTATTAGGGAGGATACTGGGCTAATGTGCGTAAGTAAAGCTTCACTTTGGAGGGAGGGTAGAAGAATAGGTGACAATATAGATGTTATCACTAATAATGATGATTTCTCTAGTATTGATATTCATCATGAGAATGATCTCAAACTAGCAAACGCTGCAATTAAAATCAATAAAACTGACTTTTAGTAGATTTACAAGATAATAATTCTATAATTATTAGGATGAACATAACTATTTTTTTATTGATAAAAGGAAGTCTATGACTAAAGTCTATATATTAATTCCAATGCTACGAGATGATGGAGCTATAAAAGGTGCTGTAGCAGTTGCTAATGGCCTAAGTGAGTATTATGAAACTACACTTGTTGTATTAAAAAAAATCTTACCTTATGAGGTCTATATCAAGCCTAAAGTTAGAATTATTTTATTGAATAAAAGTATTTTTTGGATTTCAAAGTATCGTTTTTATAATAAGCTTCTAAAAGAAGAAAATAATTCAAAACCTGTTTCTATATCGATGTGTTTCTCTGCTGACCTAATTAATCTTTTTGCTAGAAACAACGCTTCAGTTGTCGCAAGTGTCCGAGCCAGTATGCCAGTTACTTATACAACTGGATATGGTTATAGGGGGCATATTTGGTCAAGCCTACATGTTTATGTTCTCAAGAAAATTGAGTATGTTCTATCTATGTCTGCATCTATGTCAAAACAATTAAAGAAATTTCATATAGAAGGGGTTACCGAGATTGGTAATTTTATTGATGAAGAAAGTTTAGAAAAAGAGAGAGTCAAGTCTATAAATTTAGAGTCAAAAGTAAAGCGACTAGTATTTGTAGGGTCTTTAAATATTCGAAAAAAAGTAAACTTTTTAATTGATTCATTATATGAACTAAAACTAATTGGGGTTAAATTTAATTTAGATATAGTAGGAGATGGAGAATTAAGAAATGACTTAGAAACTAAAGTGGAGAGACTTGAGTTAGGAGGCCAGATTAAATTTCATGGTCATCATTCAAATCCATACTCTATATTGCAAGCAGCAGATTATTTTGTTTTACCCTCTCTTGCAGAAGGAGTCTCCAGAGCTTCGTTAGAGGCACTATTTTTTGGAATTCCGTGTATATTAAGAGATGTGGATGCAAATTCTGAGTTAATTAAAAATGGTGTAAATGGCTATCTATTTACAACCGATGAAGAGTTTATAAATCTATTAAAAAAAGCTTCTATTTCTAACGAATTTAAATCTGATAGAAAGAGCCTTATACCGACTTGCTTTACTTATGAAAATGGAATAAGTAAATTAAATAACTTTATTAATGAAATAGCAAATGAAGGAAAATCAATTTATGAAGAAAAATAATAATAATAATAATTTTAAATTTTTTAATCGTGATTGTTATAAATGAATAGAATTAATATACAGAATCGTATTATAGGTGAAGATCAAGACCCACTAGTTATTGTAGAAATAGGTATAAATCATCAAGGGTCATTGACTTTAGCGAAGAAAATGGTCGACTTGGCGTTCAAATCTGGTGCTGAGATTATTAAGCACCAAACTCATATTATCGAAGATGAAATGAGTTTAGAAGCTAAGAAGATAATTCCTGTAAATGCTGATCTTTCTATTTATGACTTAATGAAAGGCTGTGCTATTAATGAAGAAGAAGAGATACAACTGAAAAAATATGTTGAATCAAAAGGTATGATTTTTATTTCAACACCCTTTTCAAGAGCAGCAGCTGATAGGCTTGAAAGAATGGGTGTTAGCGCATATAAAATAGGGTCTGGGGAATGCAATAATTACCCTTTAATTGACCATATAGCATCTTTTGGAAAGCCTATGATTATTAGTACAGGGATGAATGATATATCTTCTATTAAAAAAACGGTAGAGATCGTAGAAAAACATAATATTCAATATGCATTATTACATACAACTAATCTTTATCCGACTCCATCTCATTTAGTACGTTTTGGCGCTATGCAAGAATTAAAAAATAATTTCCCAAATGCAGTAATTGGATTATCTGATCATACAGTGTCTAATTTGGCATGTTTTGGTGGTGTCGCTCTAGGTGCATCTATTTTAGAAAGGCATTTTACTGATACAATGAAAAGAGATGGGCCAGATATAGTTAACTCAATGGATCCTGTTGCGTTAGAAGAGCTGATTATTGGTAGTAGAGAATTAGCTAAAATGCGTGGAGGAAAAAAAGAGGCAGCTAAAGAAGAGCAGGTAACAATAGACTTTGCATTTGCTACGGTTGTAGCTATACAAAAGATTCATAAAGGTGATAGGTTTACAAAAGATAATATTTGGGTTAAAAGGCCAGGAACTGGTGAAGTTCAAGCAGAGTTCTTCGATAATTTTTTAGGAAAAATTGCTGCAAATGATTTAGCTGATGATCAACATTTATCTTGGAAAGATCTAGGTGAATAAATTAAGAAATTCATTAAGATGATATCATGATTTTTTTTGTACATAGATTTAATGATATTGATCATTTCTCGCCAATTATTTATAAAATTGCCAGTGATACTGATCAAAAAATATTAGTATTAGGAATTAATCCTTTTGCTCCGTTAAGGGACGACTTTAGGCTAAAGTTTTTAAAAAATAAGTTTGGAGTTGAAATTGAATATCTTAATTTAATTTCAAATATATCTTTGATCCAAAAAATTAGTGGTGAAATTCTTTCTAGGGGGTATTTAGGAGAGTCATTAATTGAAAATATTCGTATATTATTAGGAAAGTCAGATATTAAAGTCAATCCATTACTGGCCATTTATCATTTATTTTTAGGATCTTTGAGAGCCTTTTTATCAAGATTTAATATTTATAAAAAAATTGCTACAAAAATCTATGATATTAAATGGTCTGATGAGTTGTTACTAAAATTTAAACCCTCAATTCTAATATTTGACCATGCAGCCACTTCGAGTAAAATTGGTTCACTTGCGGATACTTCGCCAATTAAATATATCTTTATTTCTGCTAAAAAAATGGAAATACCAACCTTATCTCTGCCACATGGGGTGCCATTATTTATTAAGCATCCAGAGCAATATGCCTTAAGAATAAATCTTTTTGCTAGTGATTTATCTGATTATATTGTAATGCAGCACACTTACTGGATGAAAGAGTGTTTAGAAGCTGGACTAGATGAAAGCAAATCCTCCATTCTAGGACTTGCTCGTTACTGTTCTGAGTGGAGTTCTATGCTTGAAAAAATTATTCCAAAAGAACAGGGTTTAAATGAAAAAGGGGTTGATAAATTAAAGATAGTTTATATGGATACAGGTCCAGATAATTATGGAAAAGGGAAGGCAGACATTCAAGTACTTTTAGATAAAATTAATCAACTAGAATTTGTTTATTTGATTTATAAGCCTCATACTAGGAGGAATAAATCACATTTTAACCTTAGTAAAAAAATCGAAAATGGCAAAGAAATTAATTCTGTTAATTTAGTTAATTGGGCAGATGTGGTTATTGGGATGCACTCAAGTATAATGATTGAAGCCCTTATTCAAAATAAAGCATATATTTCTCCTGCATATTTTCGTAAAAATAGTAAATTTGTAGATGGTGTGAAAGTTACTTATAGTGAAACTATATATGAGCAGTATAATGCCTGTTGGATAGTTGATTCTGATAGTGAGCTTATATCTGCACTACATAAGCTAAGGGAAAATTTAGATTTCAAGCCATATACTAAAAATAATGTTGAATCTTTTTTAACGGATATCGTATATTCGGGTGAAAAAAATAAAGATGTATTGGGTGTTTATCGAGATTATATATTGAATTTAGTAATTAAATAATTCATCTATATTCAGCTGTTTTATAATAATTATTAGCGCTATAAGAGTAAATTAAATGAGTAGTATGCATATAGATCATAAAAAGATTTTTATTTTTATCAACCAATTATTTCTAAAAATTGGAGTTGAAAAAGAAGTTGCTAGATTAACGACTGAAGGGTTGATACATACATCTCTTCATGGGGTAGATACACATGGAATAAGGCTTCTGCCTCATTATATTTCTGGAATAGAGCAGGGCCGTATAAACAAAAAACCTAATTTAGCGTTTAATAAAACTTCCGAATCAACTGGAATATATGATGCAGATAATACCTTAGGATATGCTGCGGGAATGTATGCCATGAGACATGCAATAAAAATTGCCGAAAAAAATGGAGCTGGCTTTGTTTCTGTTAAAAACTCATCACACTGTGGTGCTCTTTCGTTTTATGGATTTGAAGCTGCAAAACATGACATGATTGGGATAGGTTTTACTCATGCCACTTCTAAAATGAAAGCCCCTGGCTCTAACGAGTCATTTTTTGGTACTAACCCAATGTGCTTTACTGCGCCAATATCAAATGATCAGGTTTTTTGCTTTGATTCTGCACCTACATCTATACCATTTCATAAGGTAATTCACCATAAGGAAACTAACGAACCACTTCCATCTGGGGCTGCTGCAGATAAAGATGGTAATGAAACTACTAACCCTCAAGAGGCAACCCAGCTTTTACCTATTGGTGACTATAAGGGATTTGGTTTGGCAATGGTTGCTGATATTTTTTCAGGACTTCTTTCAGGAATGCCAGCTGGTAGAGAGGTTTCAAAGATGTATGGAGATATGTCACAAAAAAGATATCTAGGCCATTTCTTTGGAGCTATAAAAATTGATGTTTTTGAAAAACCTGAAATTTTTAAAAAAAGGCTACAGTCTTTGTCAGATGAAATTAGAAATTTACCCTTAATGAATGATGAATCTAATAATTATGTACCTGGAGATATTGAAAATATTATTTTTAAAAAAAGGGTTTTAGGTGGCATTCCATTGAGAGAAAGTGAACTAAAAAAACTCATAATCTTGTCAAAAAAATATGATTTAATTTTTCCTAATGTTAAAAAAACCTAGTGCGATTAATTTTGTTAGTAGTCTTTTGTTTTTTAGCTATTTGATATTTAAAAATATGGGAGTAGAAAATTGATTGATTTTAATAAGTGTGAGATATTTGATATATCAATGATGATGCACAAAAATATGCCAACTTGGCCTGGCGAGAGGCATCAATTTTTCTATGAGTATGTTAAATCTACTGATGAAGGAGACGCGTTTAATGTTTCTCGACTAAGCTGTAGTATGCATACAGGAACACATATTGATGCCCCTTTTCATAAAAGTGCTACTGGCGATAAGTTAGAGGATATTTCAATAAAAAGGTACTTTGGAAGGGCTAAAGTTATAGATTTAATGAATGTTAAAGAAAAAATTATTAAAAGTGATTTGATTGATAAAGATTTAGATAATTGTGATGTTTGTTTACTAAAGACAAGTAATTCAATATTAATTAATGATCCAAAGTTTCATGAAGATTACATTGTTTTAGATCCATCTGCAGCAAAATATTTAGTTGATAAAAATATAAAAGCTATTGGTGTTGATTATCTTGGTGTGGACTCATTTTCAGCAGTTGAGCCCATAATACATAATTTACTATTCAAAGCCGATGTTATGATTTATGAAGGTGTAAATCTTAATAATATAGAGGATGGAGAGTATATATTTATAGGATTGCCTATGAAGATTCTTGGCGCAGAAGGCTCTCCTGTTAGGGCGGTTTTGATTCGAGAGCAATAAAGCTTATTTAATTTAAGAATTAATATATATAATCTAAATAAAATCTTAATTAAATTATGAAGAATATTTTAGCAATTATTCCTGCAAGAGGTGGCTCTAAAAGAGTTCCAAAAAAGAATCTAAAGGAGATAGGTGGAATCCCATTAGTTGCTATTGCAGTTAATCATGCCAAAGCGAGTAAATATATTAATCAGATTATTGTTAGTACTGACGATGAAGAAATTGCAAATGTTGGAGCTAAATATGGTGCTGATATTATTGATCGGCCAGATCACCTAAGAAATGATAATACAATAATGGAGGCTGATAATATTTTATGTGATGTAGTTGAGAAGCTTGAAGGAAAAGGTACTCTGATTGATATTGTAGTTCTTTTATATCCTACAGCACCATTAAGGACTGTAGAAAAAATTGATGAAGCAATTAATCTTGTTTTAAATAATGATTTTGATTCATCACTCTCTTTAGTTAATGATCAAGGATATTTTTGGAGACAAGAAGATAATAAGGAAAATGTAGAGCCCTATAATTATGATCCACTTAACCGTTTGCCAAGTGTAATGCATTCTTTTAAACAATTTAAAGAAAATAAAGCAATTTATGTTTGCACTCGTGACCTTTTAATTGAATCAAGATGCAGGTTGGGCGGTAAAATTGGACATGTTATAATGTCTTCTCTAGATTCGATTGATGTCGATACGTTTGAAGATCTTGATTTATGTCGCGTTTTATATAATAAGAATAATTAATCTAATTATTAAATTTTTTAAATAAAGAAAATAATATGAAAATATTCATAACTGGTGGAGCAGGGACATGTGGAACAATACTGCAAAAGCTTCCATATGAAAAGATTTTTTTTGATAAGAGGCCTCACCCAGATACTCTAAAAAATGAGTCTTATATACAAGGAGAATTAAATAATATTTCACTTATAACGAAACATATTAAAGGCTGTGATACTTTAATTCATCTGGCAGCCTCAGACTATTATCCAGATTTTAAAACATTTCCACAATATTCTTTATTTCAATATCATCAAAATAATATTGATAATCTTTCAGTTTTATTTGATATTGCAATAAAACAAGGAGTGAATAAAATTATATTTGCAAGTACTCATAGAGTTATGGGACTTTATGAGTCTGATCAGGCGCCAGAAATATATAGTAAAAATAATAAGATTCTGCTCGATCATCTTACTCCAACTAGACCTGATTCTTTTTACGCCTTAACAAAAGTTTTCGGTGAAAATTTGGGGCGTTTACTAGTTGATCAGGGTAAGTGCTCGTTTCAGGTTATAAGAATATGCTCTGTTAGGAGTGAAGAAGAAAACCATCCATATGCATATGCTGAAAATGGTGTAAGCCAAAAATTATGGGAGAGGGATAGTTCTAAATATAAGTTACAAGTTAATAGATTGAAGGGATTATGGCAATCAAGAGATGATTTTCTTAATATGAGTCAATTATTATTATCTAAAGAGCTTACTGGTTATGATATTTTTTATGGCCTTAGTAATAACTCTAGGAAATGGTTTGATCTTTCTCATGCAGAAGAAATACTAGGATACTTTTCTACAGATAATGCTGAAAAATTTACTAAATGCCCTTGATCTAATTTCAAAATGAGCAATTGATTAAAGGAAAAAAAACTTTCTAGAATTAGGGCCATTATTTAATTTCTGGTTACCTTTTGGTTGGCTAAAAAATATTTTTTTATGAAAATTAAGCAGTTTGAAAAAAGTACCATAAAAAAATTGATTCAAATTCAATTGGTCCGTATTCAAAAAAAAACAAAAATTACTATTGCCTGTTTTTTCTTGATAGTAGTAATTATTCCAATTACAATATTTGAGAATGAGTCGTCATTCTATGCTTACCAAAAAGCCAGAGTTGTATTTACTAATAGTTTCCAAGTAATCAGCAATTATCTTAGCAGTTTTAAATCCTCTCCTGCTTATTTTGATATAAGCATAAAAGATGTAAACCTTAAAAAACTGAATTATATTAAGGAGCTTTCAAAGAAGCATTATATTGGAATTGATAGTCAGGACCCGATTTCTCTAATGAGAAAAAAAGAGTGGGTTCCTGCAAAAATAAATCTTGAAGATAAAACTTATAGAGTAGAGATGCGTATAAAGGGCCAAAGTTTTGATCATTGGGGTCAATACGGTTCCTATAAAGTGAAAGTTAAAGATGGTGAAACAATTTTAGGTATGAAAAGATTTGCTTTACAGCACCCACAAGCAAGGGGCTTTATGAATGAATGGTATTTTCATAAGTTCTTAAAATTTAATGGATTGATTAATCTAAGATATGATTTTGTAAGTCTTTCAATTAATGGTGAGCATCAAACAGTTTATGCCATTGAAGAAAACTTTGAAAAAAGGCTAATCGAGAATAACAACCGAAAAGAAGGTTTAATAGTTCGTATTAATAATAAGCCTCACAAAAGAGTTAATATACAACAGCCTGATTCAGAATTAAAAGCTCCTTATTTAAAGGAAGGAGTAAAAATTGTATCAAAAAATATTAATTCGTTGTATGCAGGTAAATTGAAAGTCTCAGATGTTTTCAATATACATGATCTGGCAAGGTTTTATGCTGTTATAGATTTATGGGGTAATAGACATGCTGGCCAGATAAAAAACATGAGATTCTACTTTAATCCAACTACCCATCTTTTAGAACCAATTGGATATGACCAACAAATTTTATTCCCATTACAGCATTTAAATATACTTGGGTTGAACAGGGATTTAACTAGTGAACCATCTGAACAAGTAAACTTTCTTGATCTTATTTTCAATGATTTTGAGTTTTATAGTTCGTATATTTCAGAACTTAATCGGATAGCTAAAAAGGAATTATTAAGTGAATTCTTAATTGAAATTGAAAATGAAAAACAAGAAAAGCTGAAAACTTTATACAAGAGTTTTCCATACTTTGAGTATAAATCAAAATATCCATCACTATACTGGATTTATCAAGATATTAGTCATACTAGATACCCAGATAGCCAATGGCTGCCCAGTGATGTTGGTACACTTTTTGATAATCAAGAATATATTAATAGTAGTCTGAGATTAAATGAAAAATCTTCATTCGCTATTTTGGATGAGTTAGATGTTGATGAGCGAATATTAACCCTTAAAGTCTATAATAATGAGCTCATACCATTACAAGTAAGAGGAATTATATTTCAAAAAAATATTTTTTTTGAAATGAAAAAAAATATAATTATTGAGCCCAAAGTAATGGGTAAAAATAAAAACTATAAGCTCTTGAGTATTAAAGTCCCATC
>Ga0075444_10003031_pt1 | contig 10034 bp, 10 predicted proteins | sample CoawatmetaG01DNA_FD_76836 | JGI IMG/M metagenome (GOLD analysis project Ga0075444, IMG submission 76836) | Marine microbial communities from the West Antarctic Peninsula - Coastal water metaG017-DNA | ecosystem: Environmental > Aquatic > Marine > Coastal | place: Atlantic Ocean: West Antarctic... | reverse complement strand
GTAAAAGAAGCACCCATTGTTTTCAACAACTCAATCATTGTAGAAACATCATGTAGTTTTGGTATATTACTAATTTTTAGACAGCTTGAAGACAATATACTGGATGCTATTATTGGTAATGCTGCATTCTTGGATCCAGAAATATCAATCTCACCAGATAAGGATATCCCGCCTTTTATTTTTAATTTTTGCAAAAGAACCTACCCAATATTAATTTTAGGAAAACAATTTTAATTACATTCTTCTTTGGTCAAAGCTTTAATTGATAAAGCATGTATTTCAGAATCCATTTTACTTCCTAAGCTTTGATAAATCATTTGATGTCGTTGTATGAGAGTCTTAGCTATAAATAAGTCAGAAATTATAATGGCCTCAAAGTGAACATTATCATCGCTATTTACAATAACTTCAGCATCCATGATAGATTTTTGAATTAAATTCTTAATTTCTTCAACATTCATTTTATATCCTTAATTTTATTTTAAGATAAACTGTCTATATATTTAAAACAGTAATTATATAGAGATAACAATTCAAATTATTAAAACTTTGCAAGAAAAAAAAGAAAATTTTAGTTTTATAGAAATAGCAAAAAGAGTTCTTGATATTGAATCCGAAGCAATAAGTGAGCTTAAAAACTATCTTGATAAAGACTTTGAGTCTGCCTGCAATGCATGCATTCAGTGCAAAGGCAAAATAATTGTTATGGGGGTAGGTAAATCTGGTCATATTGCAGATAAAATTGCTGCAACCTTTGCTAGTACAGGCACTCCTTCATTTTTTGTTAGTCCCAGTGAAGCGCTTCATGGTGACCTTGGAATGATAGATGAAAACGATATTATCATAGCTCTATCTAATTCTGGAGAATCTCAAGAAATAATAGAACTTCTACCAGTCCTAAAAAAAATGAAGATCCCAATTATTTCTCTTACCGGAAATAAAGAATCTAAGTTAGCAAAAGCCTCTGCTAGCCATATAAATGTTTCAGTTAAAGAAGAAGCATGCCCTATGAATTTAGCTCCTACAGCAAGCACAACAGCAGCTCTAGCAATGGGTGATGCAATTGCGGTAGCTCTATTGGAAAGAAAAGGTTTCTCAGAAGAAGATTTTGCTAAATCTCATCCTGGAGGAACTTTAGGTAAAAAACTACTACTCTCAGTAAAAGATATTATGCATATAGGAGATGAAATTCCTTATGTTCATGAGAGTGATAAACTATCTACTGGGTTGATAGAAATGTCTCAAAAAGCACTAGGTATGACAGCTGTCATTAATGATAAAAATGAATTAACTGGAATTTTTACTGATGGTGACCTAAGAAGAACTTTAGAAAAGAAAGTAGACATAGAAAATACACTAATGCATCAAGTTATGAATAAAAAACCTTTGGTAATTTCTCCTAATCAACTGGCTACTAATGCTGTAGAGATTTTACAAGATAAGAAAGTAACCTCATTAATTGTTGCAAGAAAAAATAAAATAGTTGGAGCCCTGAATATACATGATCTATTCAGAGCTGGATTAATGTAATGATTATATAAAATTGAAAAATTTCTTCATAAATTTCATTATCTTATCTGTGTTAGCGGCTGTTTCGACTTTGCTCTATTTATTTTCACCCAATGATAATATTAAAGAAGAGAATCAAGTAACAAAAGAGGTTGAATTTATAGTAAAAAATGCAGAACTTTTGGGTAGCAGTGAAAATGGCAATTTTTCATATAAAATATTCTCAAAAAAAGCTAAAGCGAATGATTTAAATAATCAAATCTTTCTTGAGCAAGTTAAACTTACATACACTGATGAAGATGTTAATTGGATTGTCACATCAGATAGAGGTCAAATTATTTCTGATATGAATATATTATCACTCTCTGGAAATGTCTTAATAAGAAATAATACTGAAAATAATAATTCAAAGATTTCAACAGATTATATTGAGATTAATCCTAATACATTTACAGTTGCTACTAATAGAAAGGTTATTATAGAGATTAATAATAATATAATAGAAGCTAAAGGTTTGAGTGCTCAGCTGAAAGATAATAAGTTAAAATTTAGCTCAAATATTAATGTTAATATCCAAAATTAAAACACTGAGTATTAAATTTTGAGTATTTTAATTGCAGAAGAATTAGAAAAATCCTACAACTCCAGAAAAGTTGTAAAAAATCTTAGCTTTAATATAAAAAGTGGAGAGATTATTGGATTACTTGGGCCAAATGGTGCAGGAAAAACTACAGCATTTTATATGGTAGTAGGCTTAGTTAAGCCGGAATTAGGGAAAATAATATTAGATGAAAACAACCTCACCAACTTACCAATTCATGAGAGAGCAAGAAAAGGTCTAGGGTACCTCCCTCAAGAAGCATCAGTATTTAGAAAACTGTCTGTGGAAGATAATATTCTTGCTGTACTGCAAACCAGAAAAGAGTTAAATACATCGGGAATGGAGAACTTACTTAATCAGCTGTTAGACCAACTTAATCTCAATGATATTAGAGGCACAGATGGAATCAGTTTATCTGGTGGAGAAAGAAGAAGAGTTGAAATTGCACGAACTCTAGCTATGGAACCTAAATTTATACTCCTTGATGAACCTTTTGCTGGTGTTGACCCAATATCAGTAATTGATATACAAAGAATTATAAAAAATCTATCTAATGATGGTATTGGAATTTTAATAACTGATCACAATGTCAGAGAGACACTAAAAATATGTACTAGAGGATATATTGTGAATGATGGATCTTTAATTGCATCAGGCAATCCTGAACAAATCTTATCCAACTCAGAAGTGAAAAAAGTTTATTTGGGTGAAAACTTCATATTGTAAAATTATATTTCTGTGTCAAAAAAAAGATGGATTATAATTTTTATTGACTGAAATAATGAGAGCGAAACCATTCTATGGAAAAGTCTGAGAAAAAATTAAGCACAATAATCAATGATCTTGAAAAAGATCAAGCTATAAATATTAAAAACACTCTATCTTCACTAAATCCATCAGAAATTGCTAGATTATTAGAATCATTAACTCCAAGAGAAAGAAATGTTCTATGGCAAATGGTTGATCAAGAAGACGAAGGTGAAATTCTAAAAGAGCTTATTGAGGAAGTAAGGCAAAATTTAATTAGCCAAATGGATGCTTCTGAACTGATTGCTGCTACTCAGGACATGGAGCTAGATGATTTAGCTGATATTTTATCTGATCTTCCAAATCAAATAACAGATCAAGTTATAAAAGCACTGGATAAACAAGATCAAAATAGACTTGAATCAGTTATATCTTATGATGAAGATACTGCGGGTGGCTTAACTAATCCTAGAATTATTTCAATAAGAAGAGGTGTCAATATAGATGGATTAATGAAGTATCTAAGAAATATGCACTCTCTTCCTGAAAATACAAATTATATTTATGTAATCAATAGAGATAATCAATATATTGGTGCTGTTAAATTAGTTGATTTATTTACACAATCAAAAGAGATGCTAATTGAAGAAATTATGGACACTAATGTTAAGGCTATTAATGCAGATGTTAGTGCTGAAGAAGTTGCTACAGAGTTTCAAGATTTAGATTTAATTTCTGCTCCTGTAACTGATTATAATAATAGACTTCTTGGTCAAATAACCATCGATGATGTAGTTGATGTGATTCAAGATCAAGTTAATAGTGAAATATTTAATATGGCTGGATTGGATGATGAAGATGATATGTTTGCTCCAATCTTCATTAGCTCAAGAAGAAGAGCAGTATGGTTGGGTGCGAACTTAATTGCCGCATTTATTGTGGCCACTGCTGTTAGCTTATTTCAAGAAACATTAGACCAAATTGTAATTCTTGCTGTTCTTATGCCAATAGTTGCTAGTATGGGAGGAGTAGCTGGGAATCAAACATTGATCTTAGTTATAAGAGGTATTGCAATGGGTAAGATACAGAAATCTAATGCAATTAAACTATTGAATAAAGAGGCATTAGTTGCATTACTGAATGGCTTTATTTGGTCAATAGTGGTGTCAATATTTGCTGTCCTACTTTTTAATACTAAATGGGAAATAGGTATTATTGTTGGTCTATCTATGTTGATTAATATAATTGCCTCAGCCATCGCTGGTGTCTCAATTCCCTTCTTCCTAAAAAGGATTGGTATTGATCCAGCTCTTGCAGGTGGTGTAATGATGACAACATTAACCGATGTACTTGGTTTTATTACTTTCCTAGGGTTAGCAACTCTATTTTTACCCTATATAATTTAAGACTCATTCACTTGTGTCAAATCTAGTATCTCATTTTTAAGAGTCATACCATCCTCATAACCCAACTCTATTAACGATTTAGTAAATAAAGACTCAAATAATAAAAAACTAACCAAATCAGAATTTCTATTATTCATAACACCGAGTCCTCTCAAGATTAACCTAATAGATAAAGGCATCTGATGATAGTGATTTTGTGCTATTTTATTGATGCTCTTTGATGGTGAAATTACTAAATAATCAATCTTTTTCATTTTCTTATTATTAGTTTTTACACTTGAATCATTATTATCTACAATTTGATTGATCCTATCTAATCGCTCTAAATCAGAATAAAGACCATCAGAAAATAATGCGTCAAGCATATAACCACCAATTTCGGCAATCGAAGGATGTATGGGTTGCTTATGTTTAGGTTTTATATCTCGATGACTTTCATTTGTTGTGATAATTAAAAGCTTATTTGCACCCAATCTAATTGCTGGTGACAATGGAGTTGCTTGCCTCATTGCACCATCACCAAAATATTGATGCTCTATTATTTTTGCTGGAAAAATAAGAGGCAATGCCACACTTGCCATAAGATGTGAAATATTAATAACTGAATTCTTTCCTTCTCGATGAAATTTCTTCCATATCAGATTTGAATTATTAGATTGAACAAATGTTGAAGTGCTTCTTCTACTATAGCTTGCACAAGTCACTGCAATGGCTTCAATATTTTTTTTATCTATATTCGATTGAATCCCTTCAAAATCTACTGTTTCCATAAGCATTCTCTCTAATGGATCATTATTGAGAAGTGATTTAGGATTCTTAACTAAAATGCCTGCAGTAATTAAAGTTAATAGCCAATGAAGACTATTTAAAAATAAACTAATAGGATTTGTTTTATAGATTCTATCGGAGCTAAAACTACCCCAAATATTATTTAGCTTTATCACCCCATTAATGAAAGAGTCTGATTCAGCTGCTAATAATGCAGCATTAATAGCCCCAACTGAGGTTCCGCTCATTATTGGAAAAGGGTTTTTACTGGAATCAGGTACAATTTCACTAATGGCTTTTAATACTCCCACCTGATAAGCACCTCTTGCTCCTCCTCCAGGCAAAACCAATCCCAATTTATTTTCGAATATATTATCCATAATTAATAATTAAAGTTGTAAACTATCAAATCTTTATTAATAAATTAGTTTATGTTTTTTTTAAGGTGAAACCAATGATTCAAAAAATAAAATTCTTTCTTATTATTCCAATATTTTTATTGGCCTTCTCATTCACAAACCAGTCTCAGGCTAATGAAGAAATAAATATAGGTCAAGTGGCTCCAAATTTTAATTTACAAGATCAAAATGGAAAATGGCATACACTAAAAGATTATAGAGGTCAGTGGGTTGTTTTATTCTTCTACCCAAAAGATGATACACCTGGTTGCACCACAGAGGCATGTAGTTTTAGGGACAACATTTTTGAATTTAAGGGCTTGGATACCCAAATATTAGGTGTAAGCCTTGATGATGTTAGCTCTCATAAAGAATTTAGTGAGAAATATAGCCTGCCTTATCCTATTCTTGCAGATGTAACAAAAGAATGTGCTGAAGAATATGGAGTTATGGGAACTTTCATGATGATGACTATAGCTAAAAGAGAATCTTTTATTATTGATCCTGAGGGAACAGTGGTTAAGCATTATAAAAATGTAAACCCTGACTTACATACTCAAGAAGTGATTGATGAATTAAAAAGCCTACAGAGCTAATCTGATATTAATGTAGCCTTTGAATCAATCATCTCACTGATTGTTTTTTTATCTACACCGGCTTCTTCAAGAATTTCTAGACTGTGTTCTCCTAGTTTAGGAGCATGCCTCCTTATGCTAGCAGGTGTTTTTGAAAATCGAGCAGGAAAACCTGGCATTTTGAGTTTGCCTTCACTAGGATGATCCACTTCTTTCCAGAAATCTACGGCATCTAAATGAGGATCAGTGAAAAGATCATCGAGTGAATTGACTTCAATTGCTGGTACTTTTGTTTCTTCTAGAATATCAAGCCATTCCTTAGTGGTTTTTGTTGCTAGAATCTTGCCTGTCTCAGAATATGTATCATCAATATTAGTTACTCTGGATGAAAGATCCTTAAACCTCTCATCATCAATCAAATCATACCTATCTGCCTTTTCACAAAATATTTTCCAATGATTGTTCATGTAAGGTAAAACAGAAATATACCCGTCTTTAGTTTTGTATGGTTTTCTATGATGAGACATCAACCTTGTATAACCTGCCTTAGCTAGAGGTGGTTCAAAAACCTCGCCCCAAAGATGCTCCGCCATAGTAAAGTTAACCATAGTTTCAAACATAGGAACTTCAATTTCTTGGCCTTCACCTGTTCTCTCTTTGTAGAAAAGTGCTGCTAAAATAGCATAGACAACAGTAATAGCGGTTGTTTTATCTGCAATAACTGTTGGCAAGTATTTAGGTTCACCTAGTACCAGTTCATTCAGACTTGCAATGCCACTAGCTCCTTGTATTGAATCATCCAAAGCACCTTTCTTACCATAAGGTCCATGCTTGCTATACCCATAAGTACCGCAATAAACAATACTTGGATTAACTGCTTTTAAATCATCATACTCCAATCTGAGTTTAGTCATCACTTGGGGTCTATTATTGTGTAAGAAAATGTCACAATCTTTGATGATTTCTAGTAAAGAATTTCTCGCTGATTCTTGCTTTAAATCTAAAACCAAACTTCTTTTATTTCTATTATTAGATAGATAAAGTGCTGCCATGCCTTTATTTCTATAAGCACCTAATTGTCTGTTACTATCACCAAAGGGTGCCTCAACTTTAATAATTTCTGCACCCATATCACCCATAATTTGAGCAGCCCAAGGTCCCAATACGACACTGGTTAATTCGAGTATTTTAACTCCTTCTAATGGTCCAGACATTTTTTCATTTGCTTATAGGATAAAACCTTTAGCAGTTTTTCATTTAGTCATGATCATGCTCATGATCATGATAGTGAGGATACTCAAAGTCAGTGAAATGATTATGTCCATCAGGCGACCTAGTCCATTCATATAAAGAGGGCCTCAGTCTTCGCAATCTTGCAGAAGCTCTATCAGCATTTTCCTTAGGCGTTGTCCAGGGATTATGATGAAAATAGTTATGCAGATGGGCATCCGTTCTACCTATTGCAATAATCCCATTTTTGCTGGCGAATGCACCATGATTGATATATGGAGGTCTCCAAAAATATCCACCTGTTGGAAGATCACCAAATTGCATCATCCAAGAAGTCCCCCAAATATGATAAGACTCCTCGCAACAATCGTGATAAGAAATATTATCTTGATTGAATCCTGGTGTCATACAATAAAGAAATGTATGCGCTTCGGTATCAGGGTCATACTTCAGTGGTTTCAACATGCATCCAGACGCTACTGAAGGCACAATCCTATTTCCTGGCATCCAATTAATATCTTTCATTGAGTCAACGATTGATAATCTAAACCTTTCAGCCAATGGATGGTCTTCATCTGAAGGAATAAAGCTTGGTTCACCATAATTATAGAACATTATCACCACAGCGCCTTTCTTCACTCTCATTTCTGGCATACTGACTCCAGGTGGGATCAAGAAATAGTACCCATCTCCATAAGTAGTATCGCCATAAGTGATTGAACCAGAAACAACAAACATTTCTAGCTCTGCATAACTCATACCGGGGGGTAATTTATACCCACTTTCAAATTTAACTTTTAATGAGCATGCACCTGTTTCAGTATCCATGCTTAAAACTTTATAATGCATTCCTTTACCAAACCCTGGCAAAGTCATTCTTTTGAAAGGTGCTGGCCTTTCGTCATATGGTTCTATGTGTGGTCTAGGCATAATTCATTCTTCCTTTTTTTAATGTTTGAATCCTTTAAGATCTTTTGATTCATAAGTTACTCTGAATTTTCTTTTTGGTTTTTTAGGTAAATCCTCTTTGGCAACAACATTTCGAAGATCGCCATCAATATTTGTTCCACGAGTTGTTATTGTTTCAAGAAAATCAGCAATCCATTTATCTCTTTTTGGAGCAATTTCATCCATGTGCTCTAAAATCTTTTTGAATCGTGTTGTTTGTTGTTTCATCTCATTTTTGATCCAGCTTTTTACTGCTTTGGATTGAGTATGTTTGATCGAGCCGAGAGGTTTACCTGTATTTGTGACCTTATCTTTAGAAGATCCGCCCATATTACTAGACATCTTTTTTCCCCTTTGAGTTAATAAGTAGTATTAAGAAATATAGATTATATCTTTTACTGAAAAAAACAAGAATCTAAAAAATATTTTTTCTACTAACAAATTCTTTCTAGGAATAAAAAGACTCATTCTTATTGGCACGTTCTCTGAGGCTATCTGGAACCTTGAATCGTTCACCAAATCGTTTATGAAAATCATCACATCTTTCTACAAATACTTTAATGCCTACAGTATCGATATAAGAAAAAACACCTCCTGACCATGGTGGAAAGCCCCAACCAAATATGGAACCGATGTCTCCATCATCTGGAGAGGTCAATACATTTTCTTCAAGACACCGATACGCATCCAATGATTGGATTGTCATCAACCTGTCTTTAATTAACTGAAGATCAGGCTGTGTTTCAGATACTGGAAATGCTTCTGCTAGCCCTGACCATATTTTTTTTGGTCCGTCTTCCGGATACTCATAAAAACCTTTTCGATATTTCTTGCCCAGCCTTCCAAGTTCATACATTTTTTCTGCAACATCTACCGCTGATTGAGGTTTGTACTCATCTCCAATGTCTTCAATAGTTTGAACATGAATCTTATGGCCTAACTCTATGCTGGTCTCATCCTGCACGGCTAAAGGACCAACTGGGTAGCCTGCTTGCCTAGCAGCATTTTCAATCAATGCAGGCATTACGCCTTCTCTTAACATTTCATTAGCTTCGTTACAGGCCTGACTAAAAACTCTTGATGTAAAAAATCCTCGACTGTCATTAATGACCATTGGTGTCTTTCTAATTTGTTGTATGTAATCGAGTGATTTAGCCAAAGCTTCATCTGAAGACTCCTCTCCCATAATGATTTCTACTAGAGGCATCCTCTCTACTGGGGAGAAAAAATGCATGCCGATAAAACTCTTAGGTCTGCTTGATGCTTTAGCAAGCCCCGTGATTGGCAAAGTTGAGGTATTCGAGGCAAAAATAACTGTATCCGCTATTACTTTTTCAGTCTTCTCAGTGACATCAGCCTTAATTTCTCTATTCTCAAATACTGCCTCAATAATAAGATCGCAATCTTTTAGATCATTGTAATCAGTGGTTACATGAATGCGGTCAATGATTGCTTTTGCTTTTTCTGCTGTCATTTTCTTCAATGAAATACTTTTTTCTAAATACTTTTCAGTATATGCCTTGCCTTTAGTTGCACTCTCTATGGTTGAGTCCAAAAGAACCACATTGATTCCAGCCTGAGCACTGACTAATGCTATACCCGAACCCATCATGCCTGCTCCAAGCATCCCTAAATTAGTCACTTTAGATTTCTCAACACCTTTTGGTCTTGCTCTTAATTTATCTGCAGACTGCTTATTAATGAATAAACTTCTTATCATATTTCCTGCAACTGGATCACGAAGTAGTTTCACAAAATATTTAGATTCTATTCTTAAGCCTGTATCTATTGGAACCTGACACCCTTCATAAACAGAGGATACGATTGATATCGGTGCGGGATAATTATGATT
>Ga0075444_10003026_pt1 | contig 10042 bp, 7 predicted proteins | sample CoawatmetaG01DNA_FD_76836 | JGI IMG/M metagenome (GOLD analysis project Ga0075444, IMG submission 76836) | Marine microbial communities from the West Antarctic Peninsula - Coastal water metaG017-DNA | ecosystem: Environmental > Aquatic > Marine > Coastal | place: Atlantic Ocean: West Antarctic... | reverse complement strand
TTCTTTGCCGCTGCCAGGTAAAAAGGCTCCAGTTCTTCACCCGCTACCTCAAATCCGTCGTTATACCTGGATTCGAGAATATTCTTTGGATTTTCTAACAAAGCATCTAATATTGGTTTCATTACTTCCCCACAACATATTTGGTCTTGGCGATAATCTTCACGGAGCGAGGAACAATCGGTCTTAGTGCAATCAGCATAAAGTATGCACCAGAGCCACTTCCTCATAATAATATATTTATTGCAATAGCAATACATGTACAATATTGTATGTTTGTTGCAGGGTCAAGCCTTGTTATTCATGTCTGCCGGTAGCGTGGGGTGTTGATATTGAAACTCCCTCCTCGCTATCGCCAGATGATGAGTTCGCTGATTTCGAGGCCTGGGCTTTGGAAATATCAGGGTTACACCGCTGCTTAAATCTGAGCAGATGTTTGTAACATCTTGTCGTAGTTCCTCTCCACCTCCGGATAGCGGCACCCGTATATTCAGGAGGTTTCCTATCGCGAATCGGACTATGTATAATTCTTGGGAATTTTTTTACAACCATTAAGCGAGATAATTTATGGCAAGGCCCGCACTGTCGGCGGAACGAGCAATTGACATACTGAACTTTATTACGAACGAATCCGGGCATGAATTCACCCTGTCGGAATTAGTTGAACGTTTAGAAGTCAATATTGCCTCGTGCCACGCTGTACTCAATGCACTGACCAAAAACGGTTACCTGATCAGGCACCCCAAACATAAAACCTATACCTTGGGGCCCGCACTGGTGGCTATTGGTCAAGCGTCACTGGAGCGGCACCCGGCTATTGGAATGGCGAGAGAGGCGGCCTTTGAGGTAGCTCAAGAAACGAGTCTTGAAGTGGTCTTGAACGCTCGTATCGGCGACGAAATAGTTGGCCTGGCTCGCTTCGGAAAATTCCACACATCAGCGGCCAGCATGAGGGTAGGGCAGCATGTGCCTTTGATTCCGCCGCTGGGCGCCCTTTGGATGGCCTGGTCTAACGAGGATGATATAAAAAACTGGATGCAGAGACTTCCCCATAAAATCACCAGGGCGGAAAAAGCCAGCTATAGCGAAGTGCTGAACTTTATTAGAGCCCATGGATATGGAATATATTTGGAAAATCCGGCCACGGTTCAACTTGGGCAGACTACAGAGGGAATATCATCCTCAAGCGATTCCCGGGATACCAAGGAACAGCTGACCAAACTGATCGACAAACTAGACGTCGACGGGCATTACCTTACCAAGACTGAAAGCGGTAAGAGTTACAATGTTAATATCATATCAGCGCCTATCTTCAGCCCGTTCGGTGAGACCGGGTACGTCATGAGCATGATAGGGTTTAATCAGGCACTCAGCACAGAAGAAATTCAGGCGTATGCAACCATGCTGAGTGACCGCTGCCGCTCGATCACCGTTCAAAATCACGGAAGACTACCACCCTCCACTTAATCAGAGATTGCCTAAATAGTCTGTGAGACAGCAGCTACAAACGGCTTACGCTATCGGGGTCGAGCAGCGGGCCGTCTCGTCCGCAGGCGCAGGTGCGATCCCAGTAGATCGTTCCCCGGTCGCCGCTGATCATGCCTCCCCAGCAGTCTTCTGAATTGACTTCGAGCATGGCGAACTGGCCGGTTTGCACGCCGTTGCGCGGCAGAGGCTTGCGGGTTTTCGGTTCGAGCAGAAATGGAATGCTTTGAATCGTGAAGTGATACATCCCCTGTGGGCAACGCAGCGCTGAACCGGTGAGTTCGGACATTCCCCAGCCGGAAACCAGGTTACTTTCTTCAACCCCTATCGCCCGCCTGAATTGTTCCTGCCAGTCATCCGGCAACTTGCTGCCATCCTTCACGCCGCCGTACAGCGAGAAAATCGACTCTGGCGAAAACGCCCCGGTCACACCCGCGTTCTTAAAGTACTGGGTGATCTGCCACGCTCTGTCGAACGAGCCCTGAAAATAGATGCGCTTGCCGCGATAGTTCTCGATGAGGTTGTCAGTCCAGCGCTCGATTAGTTTGGGCAGGTCGCGCTGATAGCGTTCAACTTCGTCGCGATAAGCGGCGACAATGGGATTCTTCAGGCAGGTGTCCATCGTGCTGTTGGCGGCCGCTACGCGCAATTTCCCCTGTGCAATAGAGAACTCGGGACTGCTGAAATCGATCAAGGCCTGTGTTGGGTTCGTCTGATAACGCTGTTCCAGCCCGTCGTAAAGAGCCTGCGTAATGCGGTACTGTCGTCGCGGATACATGCAGAAGTATGTGACGTCGTTAGCCCGATGCGGATTGAACAGCGGCTGGGTGCTCCACACCAGATTATCGACAACCCAATCACGGTCACGCTGTGAACGGGGTACAAAGCTCAGTACGCCGCTGGTGCCGGAAGAGTGGCAGATGAAAATGTCGGCTTGCTCATCAATGCGACGACACCACTCGGTCAGACTGTCACAGCCTTCCATGTCAACGCCTGAAAGATCGTGCGTCGTATAATTGTTGATCCAGTGTGTCAGTCTCGCGAATTCCTCGTTCTCAATCCATGCCGTGTCGTAGCTCTTATAGACATCTTCATCAAAAAGAACGGGGGCGAAGTCGTCAAAGCATTCGAAGGTCGCGGGGTCCTTGCCATTGAGTATGTCACCCACGGCCGGAATACGATCAGCCTGGCGTTGCAGCTTGCGCCGCGCGGCCTCTAGCTGAAATGTCTCGATATCGCGGCGACTGATGGATTCCAATTCCGCAGGGGGCCGAAATAGCAGGTCGCCCGGCGTCTCCAGAAATTTATTCAGGTTTGTGGTGGTCATAGTGCTTGCCATCGTATTGGTTCCAATCCTCTTCAGATCGTTTTCTCGTCAGCCGGTTTACGCCACAGGGCGGGTGCGTAGTTCGTCATACAATCTTCGGCGACGACCCAGGTGCACATCTTGCGCATGGCCTCATTGCCGTCATGTGGATCGACAGTCGCGTTATATTCCCGCATATAGCCCAGAGAAGTAATGCGCTGGACGCCATGCAAGGCCAGTGTGGTGCACAGTTCGTCGCGAATGCTTTCCGGGTAGACGCCGACGGTCTGCACATCACGGGTGATGAAACGCAGCAAGGCGTCGTAATCTTTCACAGGAACAATATTCAGCGTGCGATACTTCAGTTCGTCGGCAAAATCGACCTGGTCTCCTTCTAGGGAAATAATTACGCCACCGCGCTTGTCGCCGCCGATAACGTGAAATTCATCATCGAGTATCGACAGGCCTGCGAGCTTGGATTGAAACCCATTGTCCATGTGGATGGCCTCACTGCTGACTTCCGGGGGCAGGTTCTGAATTTCATCGAACACCATCTGGCCGAAGCGCTTGATCTCTTCGAGAGATGCTGCGCTGCCGTCGGAGATGGCGTATGACACGCGGCAGTTGGTGCAGCCGTTCTGGTTGCCGTTGCCAACGTCGTCTGCCAACCTGATGGCAGCTTCGTGCATTGCACTGTCGGAGGCGAAGGTGCCTGCCCCGAGTATGGAGCGGCTGATCTTGGGGTCGAACGTTAGCAGATCAATACCGGGGCGCAAGTATTTGGCGATGTGCGTGACCGAAGCAAAGCCACCCCAGGCAACGATGCGCTCTACATTTCGCGGATGGTAGAACTTGCTTTCGAATTCATCGTCGCCACCACGCCAGTACACCGCACTGAATGACTTGGTCAGTGGGTGGTCGGGGGCCATATCGATGGCCGTGCGGGCCAGGGCAACTGCGGTGCCCAGTTCATTGGAAGGGATTTTTACCATCGCATAGCCGCGGATTAGCGCGTTGCGAACTAACGTCATTATCGCGGGTGTGGGGCCGTTTCCCGCAATCACGTGGGCAGTGGGTACACCGAAAGCATGGATCTTTGAAATGCGCCCGTTATCTCTGTTGTGACTCTGCCATCCTTCGAGATGCTCGCGGCCTACGGTATCAATCATTCCTTCGAGCTTTTTGCGGGTCAGGAAGCCCTCCTGAAATCCAGACATGGCGTTTTTTACGAGGTGCGGCGGAACATCATTGAATGCGGTGGTCAGTTCTAACGCCCACTGCAGGTGCGGATTGGTTTCAATATCCAGATGCTTACCGAGTTCAATTAAATAGTCGACGACATCGTCAAGCGATATTTCATATAAGGGCTCCATCGCTCGCCGCGTCGGCAGCAGGATCCTGGACAGATATTTGTTTGGATCGGGGCACATAAAATCCGCCCCATAACGCCCCTTGTGGGTGACTTCGTAGTCCTCGATGACTTGACCGCGAGCGATAATGGGAATTTGGTACTTCATTAATGGTGCCCCTCGATAATAGTCCGGGTTCAATTCTTGAGCAGAAAGTCCGTCGCGTCTTCCATGGCGGAGGCGGTTCCGGCACAGCCGATTTTGTCGTCCTGCTTATCGACAACCATGCTGACAGCGGCATCCAAATAGGCCCCCTTGCGTCCGCAACCGCAGGGCTGATCCCACACAATCGTAATGTGATCACTGGTGATGTAGCCACCCCAGGAGGTTTCGGGCAGCAGATCGAAAAATGCAAAGCGCCCCGTTTGCCTCCCTGTGCGCGGCAGGGGTTGATCGTTCGCTTCGTCAAGTACGAAAGGAATCATGGTAACCGGCACATGGTATTTGTCATGGCTACACAGTTGCATGGCCCAGATGCCTTCCTGCATACCGTAGCCCACCCGGATAGAACTTGCGGGTACGCCGAGTGCCTCTGCAACATCCTGTTTCCAGTTCGGTGGTTGCTTGCCATCGGCGAATCCGCCGCCGCAGAAGAAAAACGAGTCGGCTGCGTAGGCGCCCTTGACGCCCTGTTTGTTAAAGCGCATCGCCAGATCATAGAGCATCTGCATGCTGCCGTAGAAGATAATACGCTGGTCGCGATAATCATTAAGCATGCGCTGCATCAGGGCTTCGATTTGTTGTGGCTTTTCCGCATTGATACGGGCAATTTCATCCTTGCGCGCCAGTAGCGCGGGATTGATCTGGAGCAGGCCAGCTTCGCCCTTCTTGCTCGCTTCGCGAATGCGGCCCGCGAGACTGAGCAGGTCGGAATCGTTATAGCCGAGCGGCGCATCCACCAGACCGCTACCGAAGGTTTGTTCGTAGAAATCGAGAAATCGCCCCCAGCATCGTGCACCGCCGCGCGCACCTGGGTATATCAGCGGTACCTTGTCTATACCGGGACGCAATGCATGAGATTCCCCCATCGATGACTGGAAGCTCCAAAAGCTAAAGCTGTGGTCAATCGCCCACTCATCTCGTGTCCGTGGCAGAAAAGCGGCCTTGCCGTCTGCGCCGGCAGAGATCAGGAGGTCGACACTGGATTGCTGGGCCAGTACCTTGATCCAGTCTTCAATCAATTCGCAAGATGACGCGTCTACTGCGCTCAGGTCGACTGCACAGAGCTTGCCCAGCCATTTGGTCATCCGTTGGAAATCCCCGGTTTCCAGCCAGGACTGGGGATAGCTTTTAAGTGATTCCTGAGTGTATAGAACTGGCAGCAGGTCATTGAAACTGTCAATTGCAGTAACCTGATTCTGAGCTGCCAGCCGCTCGACCATCTTGATACTGTCTTTCGCCAGGGCAAATTTTTGCTGCGCCTGAAGTAGGCGAATGTCGTCCAATTCTGCAGGGTCTAGCGAAAAGACAATATCGAACGGGTAGTCGAGGAAACTTTTCGGATCCTTACAGAGGCGTTGCTTGTACGTGTTGGAGACGTCTGGATCGATGCGCAAAACCATGATTCCTTCTCTTGTAATAGTAACGCGATTATAGGGAAGTATTGCCCGCCAATCATTGCAGCAACTCGATTACGGAAAGGGCTTATTTCGGTCGAGTTTGTGGACCGCTGTAGGTGGGTCGCTACCGGCTGCATTGATCTACAAATACCAGGTATCAGTCAAATGGCGTTCATAGTGGGTAGGGTCTCTATCAAGATCGAAACAGGGCCCGCATTCGTCCAATATAGAATTTGAATATCGACATTGCAAGTTTGAAATTGTAATGATTTAATACTCCGACTGAAACTACTATAATAATGGACAGTCGTCCGCGCGTTGCTGCTGTGTTAAATGAGAGTGCATCGCATCGCGCGACATCTGGGGGGGAACTGCAATGACGGATAACCAACATGAGGACGGCGGGGCCGTTGATGCAGACGGTTGGGGCGTAGAACACCCCGAGTACCCCGACATTGTCACTGTGGCCTGTGTGAACTTCGAGGGAGCGGGCAGCGACGGCACATCCTCCAAGCGCTACCGGCTCGACAAGATGATTTGTCAAGTGCGTGACGCTGTGCGGCAGGGCGCTCAGTTGGTGGTATTTCCCGAATCAGCGCTAGGAGCCCTCGGGTCGGCCTGTGATGACTGCTCTGTGGACACGGGCCCGAGCCCCGAACACCAGGCGTGGGCCGAGACCGTTCCAGGGCCGTCCACCGATATTTTTGTCGACCTCGCCGCGGAACTGGGCACCTACATCATTTTTGGAATCGATGAAGTCGCGCCTGATCATCCCGGATGTATTCACAATTCCGCGGTGCTGGTCGGCCCGGAAGGACTCGTCGGCACCTATCGGAAGCTTCATCTCGGGCATCCGCTGGAGACACGTCACTACACACCGGGAAGCGAACTACCGATATTCCAGACTTCGCTGGGGCCGATCGGAATCCTGATCTGCTACGACTTCTGCTCAGGCCCTGAACTCGCGCGGCTGCTGGCGTTGAAGGGCGCGCGCATCCTCGTCAACCCCACGCGCAGCGCCGCGAATCCGGGTAAAGCGGACTACGTGCGCAATACCACGGTGGTCCGTGCACAGGAGAATCTGCTGTACGCGATGAGCGCCAACTGGACCGGACGAACCGGTGAGGGGAGCTCTGCCGGGAATAGCACGATTGCGGGCCCGGCGTATCCAGCGTTCAACACCGTCTTTGCCGCTGCGGGGGTCGATGAACAGGTGATCGTCGCGACGCTTAACTTCAAACAACTCGGCCGCTGGTATGACCTGTTCCCATGGCGTGAGTGGCGACTGGACCCCGAGCGGCAGCTGGCGATTACGCGCCTCGTTGCGCAGGAATTCGATGCACTTGCGCAAGCCAATGCCGTCGACGGGGCAGGCGCTTGATCAACCGGTGTATGTTGGCCTTGTGGTCGGTCGCCCGGGCGGTGATGAGGCTGACCATATGCTGGTACACAAAGGGGCCTGATCCGCATGCCATTCAATTGCCGCCGGTCTTGGAGCTTAAGTAAGTGCCATTCGGGACTGATGCCCCAAGCCATAATAAACTGTATAAACGTTCGTCTCTGTATAACTATAAAACTGGATAACGATAAAAATAGAGGTAGCCCATGACCGATCGCCTTCAACGTACCCTGACTTGCGCTACAGCGCTATTGTTACTGGCAAGTGGTGCGCACGCTCAAAGAAGCAGCTCCGGGCTCGTTCTGGAGGAAATTATTGTAACCGCCACCAAACGTGAGCAAAACCTGCAAGATGTTCCTGTGGCGGTAACCGCACTATCGGAAGCAAACATCAGGGAAGCGCAGATCCATTCTTCGGAGCAACTCACTTTTCTGGTGCCATCCCTGACTTTTCAAAGAGGCTCCGATGCTAACGAGTCGTCCTTCAATATTCGTGGCATAGGTACCCAGTCGTTTAGTATAGGGACGGAGCCCAGTGTTTCGACCATGCTCGATGGTGTGGTAATGGGGCGCTCCGGGCAGGCCTTTATGGATCTCATGGACATTCAGAGGGTAGAAGTTCTGCGCGGCCCCCAGGGCACCTTGTTCGGTAAAAATTCGACGGGAGGGGTGGTGCATATTATTACCCAGCAACCCACCGAGGAACCTTCCGGTGAGGTCATGACTTCTCTGCAGAATAATGAAGAGTATCGCGCGGGTTTTACCCTATCCGGTCCTGTGACCGAAGACCTGGGTTACCGCTTGACGGCCTCGGGCACCTATGTAGATGACTTCACCAAAAACTACTTCGACGGCGATGACTATAATGGCTCCCAACGATGGACGGTCAGGGGAAAGCTGCGCTGGACGCCTACCGAAAACCTCGCATTTAATTTTGCCAGCGATTACAGTGATTCGGAGTGTGATTGTACGGTGGCCCCGATGCGAAGCCTGGAGCCATGGGACGGTAATGAGGCTGAAGTACAGGAAATTCTTGATTTGATTAGTCCAGTTGTACCTAGTGATGACAACACCAAAGTCAACATCAATAGTGTCCCGAACTCACAGTCCTCCCAATGGGGAACCGCTCTGGAGGTCAACTGGGATGTCGGAGATTATGCCCTGACTTCAATTTCAGCTGCACGTGGTTATGATATTGATGGCAATAGTAACGACGATTACGATGGCCAGCCGATTACTGTAATCGGCCTTGAACAGATTGGAGATACAAGCCAGGACCAATATACCCAGGAGCTACGCATTGCTTCCCCGGACGATGACTATTTCAATTATGTTGCGGGACTGTACTATTTTGATCAGAGCGTAGAGGAAACTTATGAGCGCTCGCTTGCTAGCGGCGGCAATTTTATCTCCAGTGGTGTGGCGACATTCAAAGCTGATACCACTAACTGGGCCGCCTTTGGCGAGGCGGTCTGGGCCTTCCACGATTCATGGCGGCTTATTTTCGGCGGGCGATACACGGTAGATGACGTGAGCTTCAAGTACCGTCGTACCCGGGAGGGCTTGCCCGTTGGCACTCCGGATCCCGTCGCACCCTCCAAGGGCTCCACGAATGAAAATGATTTTTCAGGAAAATTGGCCCTGCAGTGGGATTTCAACGATGCGGGTATGACTTACCTGAGCTATGCCCAGGGCTACAAGGGACCGGCCTTTGATCTTACTTTTGAATCCGATCCGGAGACACAGGAGCGAGTTGAACCCGAGACCTCAGATTCCTGGGAACTGGGTCTGAAAAGCACGTGGTTTGATGGCCGGGCCGTGTTGAATGCAGCGCTGTTTTATTCGGAGTACGATAATTTTCAGGCTGAGGGATTTTTTGATTCCGATGGGCTTCCCGATTGTCCGGACGATAACCCGACGTGTGCCCCGGAAGACGATCCGGGAGCCTTTATCCTGATTAACGCTGGCAAAGTCACTACTCAGGGCCTGGAGCTGGATTTCCAGGCACAGGTGACGGAGAGCCTGCGCGTAGCAGGGGGCGTGGCTTATATTGATGCCCAAATTGATGAGTATCTGCAAGGCCCCTGCAGTAATGGCCAGACCTTTCGCGGGGACTGCGATCTTTCACAGGATTTGTCCGGCGGCGATCTGCCCTATACCCCCAAATGGAAGGGGAACGTGACGGCTTCTTATACCTGGGCAAGAGCGAGTACATTCGATGTGGTTTTCATAGGGTCAGTGCGGGCCCAGGACGAAGTTCAGTACTCCCTCTCCCAGGATGAGGGCACCATCGGAGATGCCTACACAATCCTTGATGCTTCTGTAGTGTTTCAGGATCACTCGGAGCACTGGCAAGCGACGGTCTACGCGAAGAATTTGACGGATGAGTTTTACGTTGAGAACATTCGTTCGATGAACGGAGTTTTTATTCCCAACGCCTATCAGCACACCTATTCAAATATGGCTGAGCGTCATTACGGCGTTGAGATGCGGTATCGCTGGTAGGTAGGCCATATCAATTTGGAGGCGTTCGATTAATTTATCCCGATACTTTCAGGGAACGCGCCAACCTTTTCGCCGTGGCCCGATGCTCGGGCGTGGCGCGACCACCGCAAACTGACTCAGTCTAGAGCCTGGTACTTTGCTCGAAGCTTCCGGTCATGTGCTCTGTCCAGGCGGAGAGAATGGGCGTCTCAGTATCGAGGCCGAGCGCACGCAATTCGAAGTATAGGACAAATAAAAGGGCTGTCGTGAGCAAATCTCCCCACGAATAAGCGTTACCTGGAAGAAAAATATCGCGACTAGCCGATCTATCTTACCGAATGCCTGCCTGTGTCAGTGATCCTGCACTTCATATTCGTTCATTCTTGAAGGAGCGCCCAAAGCAG
>Ga0075444_10003024_pt1 | contig 10049 bp, 8 predicted proteins | sample CoawatmetaG01DNA_FD_76836 | JGI IMG/M metagenome (GOLD analysis project Ga0075444, IMG submission 76836) | Marine microbial communities from the West Antarctic Peninsula - Coastal water metaG017-DNA | ecosystem: Environmental > Aquatic > Marine > Coastal | place: Atlantic Ocean: West Antarctic... | reverse complement strand
GCTACTGGACTCCAGCAAGGCCTGCATAGCATTTCGTGCCACGTTTAGTACTGCCTGAATAAGTTGAGAGCGATCTCCACTTAAAATGGGGATACTAGGGTCGTAATCTCTAGAGATTTTTAAAGCCCCTTGAACCTCCGCCTGCACTAAACTGGCTACATGCTCAGTCACTTCATGGACATTTATTGGCTCGTAGTTTGGGATTTGATTGGGCCCCAATAACCGGTCAACCAAGTTGCGCAACCGATCTGTTTCAGTCGTAATAATCTGACAAAATTCTCGAGGCTCATCACCAAATCCTCGCTCTATTATTTCCTGCTCAAGCAACTGCGCTGCACCGCGAATACCGCCAAGTGGATTTTTTATTTCGTGTGCTAGGCCACGAATTAAGCTCTTTGACGTATCGTGTACTGAAAGTAGTGCCTCTTCACGGTTAATTTTAATAAACCTGTCAATGGGCTGAATCTCCATCAATAAAGCCTGGTTACCAAAAACCTCCATTGGGGTAGCCGTGTAATCAACTTGAGAGATATCTTTAAAGGCCAGAGTCCTTAGTTGCTCATGCCGGCGAGTATGTGGATTTCCAGAAATAAGGGCTTCGTCGAGTGTTTTTTTACAGCTCTGAGCATCATTAAAAAGACTGCACATTTCAGATCCTAACAAACGAGAGCTTCCTAACTGCAGCAGAGACTGTGCCGCAGAATTCACGTAAGTGATCGATAACTGCTCATCCAGCAATAACACTGCTGCGTTTAAATTGTCTAGCAGTAATCCATGAAGTTTTTCTGTATCCATAATCTCATCAAATACCGTTATACGATGTTATGCGCCAACACATCTGACACCTCTCTTTGAACTTGCAATAAGTAGGCCAAGTATTGGTAAGCTTTTGGCAATAAAAACACGCTTAAAGCCCCGCATCAGGCGTCACATTGAAAAAGCTGATCTCGGAACGCACCATCATAGTGCATAGCGGCCGCTATCGCACTACAAGCAGTAGGAGGCTGAATAGATAAAAAGGGTGAGGAAGCAGATGTTGAGACTATAATCTAGTTTTTTGACAAACCAAGACACTGAAAAATTGCCCTTAAAAAGGCATTAGAAGCCCTGAAGACACCGCTGTCTCCAGGGCTAACTTACTGTTTAGGCTAATGCCTCTTTCGTAGTTTTAATAATTGCTGCAGCCACCTTGTAGGGGTCCGCGTTAGACGCCGTTCTACGATCTTCTAAACGTCCTTTCCAGCCATCTTCGACCGTACCAATCGGAATTCGAATTGATGAGCCGCGATCAGAAACACCGAAGCTAAACTCGTCGATTGACTGAGTTTCATGAAGCCCGGTTAACCGCTGATCATTCTCTGCACCGTAAACGCTGATATGGCGCTCTATATTCTTACCAAATTCTTCGCAGATCTTAGTGAATACAGCCTCATCACCCAAATCACGCATAGCGGCATTGGAGAAATTCGCGTGCATTCCAGAACCATTCCAATCCATAGCGCCAAACGGCTTAGGGTGATAATTAATGGCGAAGCCATACTTTTCACCAGTTCTCTCTAACAGGTAGCGAGCTACCCAAATTTCGTCACCCGCTAATTTAGCGCCTTTGGCGAAGCATTGAAATTCCCACTGTCCCGCTGCCACTTCGGCGTTAATTCCTTCGAAATTAATACCGGCTTCGAGACAAATGTCCATATGTTCTTCAACACAATCACGTCCAAACGCATTAGCCGCGCCCACTGAGCAATAATAAGGTCCTTGAGGCCCAGGATAACCACCGTGCGGAAAGCCAGGAGGTAGCTTAGTGTCAACATCCCACAAAAAGTACTCTTGCTCGAACCCGAACCAAAAGTCGTCATCATCATCATCGATCGTCGCTCGGCCGTTACTTACGTGAGGAGTTCCATCAGCATTCAGCACTTCAGTCATAACCAAATATGCATTATTTCGATCTGGATCTGGGTATATGGCGACAGGCTTGAGCAAACAATCAGAAGCATTACCCTCTGCTTGCTCTGTAGAACTTCCGTCAAAAGACCATACAGGGCACTCTTCGAGAGTTCCGCCAAAATTACTACGAACCTGTGTTTTACTGCGTAGGCTCTGAGTAGGTGCATAACCATCTAGCCAAATATATTCTAGCTTTGCTTTCATTTTTGATGACTCTCCGTTTAGATTAGTTCTGTAATTCTGATCATTAGCTTTGACGCTTTTCTGTCGCTACAGTATAAAGGTATTTCAAATCGCATCACCCTAAAAGATCAGCCTGCACCTTTTCATGCTTGAGCTGGAAAAAATCAGCTGCGAAAGGCCTGTTACGTTATCGCCATGAATGCTTACCCCTGAACACTGCAATTGCCGTGCCAACGAAACGATGTTATTTGGTCAACTCACCGAAGCTATAGAATAAAGGCTTTGACGAAATCCGGCTAAATGAAAACGTTAAATATCTGTCAGGTAATGATCCGCAGGGCACCACATCGGTGCGTAAAATATATTGGCGCACTAAAATAGGGCATATCTGGCGGAAACCATGCGTCAATGACAAAGAGCCGCTCTCGGCAAAAAAGCAAAAGACCGAAAGACTACAGTACTTGCATTTGAATCGATTTTTATTGCTAAACTTAATCTTCTCAACAAAATTCATAGCGAGGGCAAGCTCTATTAAAAAATCTCTCCGGGATCAGCCTATATTGACCTCTACCCCAAAGCCGCGTGACGTTATTATCGATGTCAGACATCCTGCGGAAGTGGCAGAAATGCCACTCAATTGCCATCCGGATAACGAAGTAAAATGTATCCCATTTTTCCATTTAAGTGAAAAATCGGTTGATTTAGACCCTCAAGCAAGTTATTTGATCTATTGTGAAAAAGGAGTCATGAGCAGATTGCATGCCGCTATTTTACGTGACCGAGGGTTTCATAACGTAGGTATACTGGCCTATTCAGCCGATTAGCAAAATTATGTTGCACTGGCATCTGTTATCTAAATGACCATCAATTCGGCGCTGACTGAAAAGATCCATAGCAGTTTTTGAAATTTCCACTATAATCGCGACCTTTTGGACCCATTCGGTACCTATCATGTCAATAAAGAACTTGCGTAACATCGCGATCATCGCTCACGTTGATCACGGAAAAACCACTCTGGTCGACAAACTGTTGAGCCAGTCGGGAACCTTAGATCGAAAGGATGTTGGTTCGGAACGACTGATGGATTCCAATGACCAAGAAAAAGAGCGGGGCATCACTATTCTCGCCAAAAATACGGCGATCAATTGGAATGATTATCGGATTAATATTGTCGACACCCCAGGTCACGCTGACTTCGGTGGTGAAGTTGAGCGTGTTTTGTCGATGGTTGACTCTGTGTTATTGCTTGTGGACGCTGTTGATGGGCCCATGCCTCAGACAAGATTCGTTACCTCCAAAGCATTCGAGCAAGGACTTCGCCCGATCGTTGTCATCAATAAAATTGACCGTCCAGGCGCTCGTCCAGATTGGGTGATGGATCAAGTTTTTGATTTGTTTGACAATCTTGGTGCGACAGATGAACAGCTTGATTTTCCAGTTATTTATACCTCAGCCATTAACGGTATTGCAGGCCGGGATTATGAAGACATGGCTGAAGACATGACGCCGTTGTACGAAATGATCGTTGCTGATGTTCCCTGTCCTGATGTTGATGAAACTGGACCTTTCCAAATGCAAGTCTCAGCTCTCGCGTATGACAGCTATGTTGGGGTTATTGGAGTAGGCAAAATTACACGAGGCACACTGAAACCTGGGCAGCAAGTAATCGTTAAGAGTGCTATCGGAGAGCAACGTAAGGGTAAAGTACTCAACGTTAAGGGTTATTTAGGGCTTGAGCAGATAGAAACTCAACTTGCCGGTGCAGGCGATATTGTTTGTATCAACGGCATTGATGGCTTGGGAATCTCAGATACTCTCTGTGATCCTGATCACATCGAAGCATTGCCAGCACTCAGCGTCGACGAACCGACTGTTAGCATGACCTTTATTGTTAATGATTCACCTTTTGCAGGCCTCGAAGGTAAATATGTCACTACGCGTAACATCAAAGATCGTCTTGCGCAGGAATTGATTCATAACGTAGCACTGAGAGTAAAATCAGGTGATACACCTGATAAGTTTATTGTTTCAGGTCGTGGTGAGCTCCATTTATCAGTTCTTATAGAAACGATGCGTCGGGAAGGATTTGAAATGGGTGTTTCACGCCCCGAGGTAGTTCAAAAAATAGTTGATGGGGCTGTGCATGAGCCGTTTGAGCAGGTTGTTATTGATGTTGAAGAAAAGCATCAGGGATCTGTAATGGAAGAACTAGGCATGCGTAAAGCGGAATTAACCAATATGGAGCCGGATGGAAAAGGACGCGTACGCTTGGAATTCTCGATGCCATCACGTGGGTTAATTGGTTTCCGAGGAGCGTTCCTAACGCTAACTTCTGGATCAGGCATTATGACCAGCATTTTTGACCGTTACGCGCCTGCCAAAGAAGGTGAAAAGTTTTCGCGTAAAAATGGTGCGTTAGTTAGTATGGTCAAAGGCAAAACTGCAGCTTTTGCTCTTTTTAATATTCAAGCGCGAGGCAGGTTGTTCTTAGGCCACGCCATTGACGTTTACGAAGGTCAAATTGTTGGCATACACTCTCGATCTAACGATCTGGTAGTGAACCCTATTAAAGGCAAGCAGCTGACCAATGTACGTGCCTCAGGAACAGATGAAGCACTCACGTTAGTACCTCCGATCAAGCACACATTGGAGCAAGCTCTTGAGTTTATCGAAGACGATGAACTAGTAGAAGTAACTCCGAGCAGTATACGAATACGCAAAAAATTATTAACTGAAGTACTAAGAAAGAGGAATTCAAGGTAGTCTTGAATTTTTAATAATGAATAATTTTCATTCAGTGCTATAGTTTGTAGATCTGTTATTAAGATCCATGCTGGTAGCACTGAATGAAGTTAAATACCCTCACAACTAATGCTGATCAAGATTTTTTGCCCTTTGCATTGTTTGCACAAGGTGCAATATTGATTGCTTTTTCATGTTTGTCCTACTTCCGGCAGGAAATGCCATCAGTGCTTTTTTACATGAGTCTTGGTGTCGCCACCATTGTTTGTTTTGTTGTCTATAAGGTATTCGAATCCCGACTTCTCGCTAACTCGCTACTTCTTGTGACACTCGTGGCCGGATTCGTTTACGCCATTTTGGTTGTACTCGATCCACTCTCATTAATTTGGTGCCTAACCGCACTTCCTATATTGATTGGCATTTGCGGTTACCCTGGAAATTTGTATCTCTCTGCTAGTCTTTTTGGAATCGCTGCACTAGTGCTGTTTCAAGAAGCATCGATTGATCAGTCAAATACTCTCTCCGTGTCAACAACACTGCAGTTCTTATTTATGATACTCGTCGTAACAATTATTGGGTTCAGTGCCAATAAATTTCGACTTACATACTTGATCAAGATTGAAAAGCTTTCCTCTTTGATCGTTAAAATGAAAATTGAAGACACTCTTACAGGACTGAAAACTAGGCGTTATGTTGAGTCGTGCCTGCGAGATAAGTTTTTAAGGGCCGAAAAGCTAACCAACGCTTTTTCAGTGATAATTGCTGATATAGATAATTTTAGGTCCATAAACGAACGGTATGGCCACCCCGCAGGTGATAGCGTCTTGAGTTCAGTTGGTGCGTTGGTTAAGAAAACACTTGACGATGACTGCGTTTTTGGTCGCTGGGACGGAAACACATTTATTATCATCATTCCTCACAGCGATGCCGAGGCAACGTTATTAATGGCTGAAGTATTACGTGAAAAAATTAGTCGTTTAAAGCCACAAACGCAAGGAGACACCCTATCGTTATCATTTAGCTTGGGGATCGCCTCTAGCGCAAAATGCCATGACTTAGATGATCTTTTATCACATGCAGAGAATAGCCTCTATCAGGCTAAAAACATGGGTGGCAATAACGTTGTAATGGGCTAAATCTACTGCCCATATTTAAAGCAGTCTTTGTAATGATCATTGACTAACCCCATCGCCTGCATGTACGCATAACAAATAGTACTCCCAAAAAATCGAAACCCACGCTTCTTCATTTCGCTACTTATACGATCTGAAACTACTGTGGTCACTGGGATACTATTTTGACTAGACCAATGATTAATAATCGGCGCATTACTAACAAATCCCCAAATATAATTACTAAAACTGCCATATTCGGACTGGATAATCTGATAGTGGCGTGCATTAGAGATAGCACTTTCAATTTTTAGCCGGTTGCGAACAATGCCTTTATCTAGCATAAGGCGCGCCACATCGACAGAATCAAATGCTGCAATCTTATCGACTTGGAAGTCGGCAAATGCACGTCGATAATGCTCTCGACGCTTCAATATTGTGAGCCATGATAATCCGGCCTGAGCACCCTCCAATATCAAAAATTCAAATAATTTTGTATCATCCCGGCAGGGCACTCCCCATTCGTGATCATGATATTGTCGGTACAGATCGTCACCGTCACACCAACCGCATCGTAGTAACTCAACCATTATTAAATCCTTGATCAACTTAAAAATTAAATCTTGTGCTGTTAGAGTAGAGACATGACTGATTTTTGTCTATATTGGCTCCATTCCGCTAATATTAGACATTAACCCAAGGGCACTCAGTAGATGAAAAAAGCGTTCCCAGCGATACGTCCATATCATACACAAACGATTGCGGTCACCGCGCCTCATAGACTACACGTTGAGGAGTCAGGGAACCCTGACGGCATTCCGGTTTTGTTTGTTCATGGCGGTCCAGGAGGAGGCACGCGCTCTACTGACCGTTGTTTCTTTGACCCCGACAAATATAGGATTGTTCTATTCGATCAACGTGGTTCGGGCCAATCAACGCCTCATGCGTTGTTAGAGGACAACAATACCGACGCATTGATTGCTGATATAGAAATAATACGTCATGCGCTCGGCATAGATCGCTGGGTTGTATTTGGCGGTTCTTGGGGCTCTACTTTAAGTCTGGTTTACGCACAGACCTATCCAGATTTGGTCTTAGGGTTAGTTTTGCGTGGTATTTTCTTATGTCGCGATGAGGATATTACTTGGTTCTATCAGAGTGGTGTCAAGCATATCTTCCCTGACTATTGGAAAGATTATGTGCAGGTTATTCCAGAGGCCGAGCGCGATGATCTTTTAGGCGCTTTTTATCGAAGGCTCACTGGCGATAATGAACTAGAACGAATGGCTGCAGCTAAAGCATGGTCTATTTTGGAAGGTCGCTGTGCCACACTTCATCCTGATGAAGACTTTGTGGCGCATTTCGCCAACCCTCACCTAGCCACTGCAATGGCCAGAATTGAGGCTCACTATTTTATTAACAAGGCCTTTTTACAGCCCAATCAAATTATCAACAATGCGCACATTCTGAAAGATATTCCAGCAACAATTGTCCATGGCCGCTACGACATGGTATGTCCAGTGAATCAGGCGTTTGCGTTGAGTGATGCTTGGCCCGAAGCGAGACTAGAGGTTATCCCCGATGCAGGGCACTCCTCAGGTGAACCTGGAACCCTAGATGCTCTCATTAGAGCAACTGAACGACTCGCACATCATTTAAATAGCGAGGAATAGGTCTATGCGCGGACTAATTCAAAGAGTCTCCGCCGCTTCAGTGGTTGTCGGCCAAGATGTGATAGGTGAAATCAATCAAGGTATTCTTTTATTTTTAGGGGTGCAGAAAACTGACGGTGCTTTAGAGGCAGACAGGCTATTACAGAAAATCTTAAACTATCGTATATTTCCTGACAGTGCTGAAAAAATGAATTTATCATTATCAGATGTCCGTGGGGGGCTACTGGTAGTATCGCAGTTTACCCTTGCTGCAGACACTAAGAAGGGGCTCAGACCGAGTTTTTCATCCGCCGCACCCCCTGAGATTGCAGAACAACTTTATGATTATTTCTTAGCCCAGGCATCTGCCCATCATACCTCTGTGCAGAGCGGTCAATTCGGCGCCAACATGCAGGTGTCTCTGTGTAATGACGGTCCCGTCACATTTATACTAGAAAGCTAGAGGTTTTCAATCGCATTAATTAACTTACCATGGAAGCCCTCAAAACCGCCGTTACTCATAATAACAATATGCACACCGCTATTTGCAAGGTCAACGGTAGTATTGATCAGTTGATCGACATCACCCATCGTCGTAGAGGGTATTTTGATAGCACTAGATAGCTCTTCAATGTCCCAATCAGTCTTGCTATTTTGATACCACAATACGCGATTCGCGCTAGCTACTGAGCCTGCTAAGCTATTCTGATGGACTCCCATCTTCATGGTAGCTGATCGCGGCTCAATGATGGCTATGATAGGCGCATCTCCCACCTTAGCTCGAAGGCCCTCTAAGGTAGTTTTAATCGCTGTTGGGTGATGGGCAAAGTCATCGTATATTGTTACACCTTTACTGGCATAAATAACTTCCATACGTCGTTTGACGCCCACAAAATTACTAAGCGCTTCGCATGCTTTTGAAACACTAATACCCACCTGATAAGCCGCTATAGCTGCAGCCAAACCATTGCTGACATTATGCATTCCCGTTTGCTGCCAATCGACTTGCGCTCGCTCTTTTTGGTCCCCATTTTGATCGTAGTGAAAAATTTCAAATTGGGAACCATCAGGCTGAATAAGCTTAAATTGCCATAAATCACTCTCTTGGTTACCGAAGCAGTATGTATTACTCCAGCAACCCCGCTTTATTACCGATTCGATGTTACTCTCAGCCGAGGGCACAATAATACTGCCATTACCAGGAACGGTCCGCACCAAATGGTGAAACTGAGTTTGTATCGCGGCCAAGTCATCAAAGATATCAGCATGATCGAATTCCAAATTGTTGATAATTAACGTATTGGCAAAATAGTGCACAAACTTAGAGCGCTTATCAAAAAAGGCGCTGTCATACTCATCCGCTTCAACGACAAAATAGTCACTCTCCCCCAAGCGAGCTGAAATACCAAAATCTTGCGGTATGCCTCCTATTAAAAAGCCAGGATTGAGTCCTGACTGATCAAGTATTTTCGCGAGCATGCTGCTGGTCGTGGTTTTTCCGTGGGTACCCGATACAGCGAGAACATGTTTATCTTTTAATATGTTCTCTCCCAACCATTGCGGCCCCGAAATATAGGGCAACCTATGATCAAGCATATACTCCACGCATGGATTACCTCTGGACATGGCATTACCCACCACAACCAGGTCCGGAGCAGGATCAAGTTGCTGAGTGTCAAACCCCTCAATCAAATCAATACCGTTAGCGCCGAGTTGCGTACTCATGGGCGGATATACATTCGCATCGCTGCCAGACACCCGATGGCCCTTTTGTTTAGCTAACAGTGCAAGACTGCCCATGAATGTCCCGCAGATACCAAGAATATGAATATGCATAAATTGACCTTTTTAAAAATCATCTTGAAACTAATGATCACTATAACTCAAATCATTTTCATTTCCGCTTTCACCTTAGCCTGTGAGGGACTAAAATTAAAACTCACCAAACAGGATATTTGTGAGCAATCTACCCATGGATAAGAAAAACGCACTTTACGCACAATCAGGCGGCGTAACCGCAGTTATTAACGCCTCTGCCGCGGGTGTCATAGAAACAGCGCGGGAAAATGGCGATATCATCGGTAAGGTTTATGCCGGGCTAAATGGTATTGTTGGCGCTCTGCAAGAGGAACTTATCGATACCAGTAAGGAGTCCGTAGCAAATGTGGCCGCGCTTAAACATACTCCTGGCGGTGCTTTTGGCTCTTGCCGTTATAAAATGAAACGTTACGAAGATAGTCCTTTGGAATATGAGCGGCTGATCGCAGTATTCAAAGCACACGATATCGGGTACTTTTTTTACAATGGGGGAGGAGACTCTGCCGATACTTGTCTCAAAGTGTCTCAAATTGCGGAAAAAATGGGCTATCCGATTCAAGCGATTCATATTCCTAAAACCATTGATAATGAT
>Ga0075444_10003023_pt1 | contig 10050 bp, 7 predicted proteins | sample CoawatmetaG01DNA_FD_76836 | JGI IMG/M metagenome (GOLD analysis project Ga0075444, IMG submission 76836) | Marine microbial communities from the West Antarctic Peninsula - Coastal water metaG017-DNA | ecosystem: Environmental > Aquatic > Marine > Coastal | place: Atlantic Ocean: West Antarctic... | reverse complement strand
TAGCAAAGTTGCGCGTGCGGCGCACTTCCGCCGGATCGAACTTGCAGCCGCCCTTCCAGTTCTTGCCGTGGTGAACGGGGTGGAAGTCGGACTCGTCAGCAGCGAAACTGCCTTCGGGCGGGGTGTGGTCGTGTTGGTCGTTAGCGTGGTCGTGAACCGCAGCAGGAACAGGCTGAAGAATGGAGACATCCGGGCCAGCATCGCTTTCAGGAGCGTTGGTGGTCGGAGTTTCCAGAGTTGTCTTCTCGACGGGCGGCAGGGCGCCGGTGGGGCGAGACTTGTTGCTCTTGCGAAGGGTGCGGACGACGAGGAAAACTACCGCTGCAGCAAGCAGCAGAGGGATGACGTTATGCATAGTAATCTCCTAGATTTGTGGCCTTAGGCCGGTTTAAGAAAGCAAAATGCTTCGAAGCGCTAACCAAAAGTGGTTGACGCTAAGCAGATAGTTGGCTGGCAGAGACAGTTGATAGAAAAGTAGACGTGCACGCGACACCAAATGCAGTGTCAAACGGTTATTGATCTAAAGCTTGTAATGCTCGGGGAGAATTAAAAGTTTAGTTACTACCTCATGCGTACGCGGAAAAAATGGTCTAGACATTAACTATATGAATAGCCATATATTCAATGCAAACTACCTGCGCTAACTAACGCCACGTTTTTGTTAACGAACACTAATGATCGCCATCTCCGCCATAGATAGAAACGTCAAGAGTGAAACAGGCAAACCTTTTCAGAATCTCATAAAAGTCTTGCAGCGCAAGCCACTCGCGGCGTTTACCGGTAACACAAGTGCGCTAACTAACTTAAACAGTTAACAAAGCCAGTACTTTGTGCCAGCTTGAAAAGTTTCCGGGTTAGTATCTTCGGATAGCAAAGTATCAGCGAACAGTAAAGTATCTGCGGATATTTCAAGTACAAGCATTCCCTTTTCATTCAGAGGAACCTCATGGCCATTAAGGAGTTCATCAAACATCATTACCGTCACTTCAACGCCGCCGTTGTCGTGGATGCTTCAGAAGCGTACATAGCGCATCTGGAGAGCGGTGGAAAAATGTTCATGACTATCGCTGGAGCCATGAGCACAGCGGAAATCGGCCTTTCTCTAGCCGAAATGATTCGTCAGGACAAAGTGCACGCAATTTGCTGCACCGGCGCCAACCTCGAAGAAGACATCTTTAACCTGGTCGCTCACAATCACTACGAAAGAGTGCCACACTATCGCCAGCTCACCCCCGCCGAAGAGCTAGAGCTACACAGCCGCGGCATGAACCGCGTTACCGACACCTGCATTCCTGAAGACGAAGCTATTCGCCGCATCGAAAACGAAGTGCTCGAACTCTGGCAAGAAGCAGACAAGACGGGTAAACGTTACTTCCCGTATGAGTTCATGTATCAGTTGATTCGCTCCGGAAAAATCAACAAGCACTTCCAGATTGACCCTAAAGATTCTTGGATGCTAGCAGCATGCGAGAAGAACCTACCAATAATTACTCCGGGCTGGGAAGATTCAACCTTAGGCAACATCTTCGTCTCGCACGTTATTCGCAAAGACATCAAAAATATCGATACGGTCAAATCTGGTCTAGAAGCCATGGGCATGATGATCGATTGGTACAAAGAGAACAGCAAAGACCAATCAATCGGCTTCTTCCAAATTGCTGGCGGCATCGCCGGTGACTTCCCCATCTGTGTAGTGCCTCTGATTCAGCAAGACTTGCAAGAAGACTGCAAACTCTGGGGTTACTTCTGCCAAATCTCAGACAGCACAACTTCTTATGGCTCATATAGTGGTGCTGTTCCCAATGAAAAAATCACCTGGGGCAAGCTGGGAGAAGAAACTCCAAGATTCGTTATTGAATCTGACGCCTCTATCGTCGCTCCGCTAATCTTCGCTTATGTACTCGGTCAATAGGCCAGCAGTGACAATATGAGCGGTTCAAAAGACGCCGAACCAGTTCCTAAGCCAGAACCTAAACCAGAAAGTGCAGCGCCTTCAGCTGATGCTGCACTTTCTGCCACTGAGCAGGCTAGCGCTAAACGAGCCAAGCTAAACAGCATTCTCTCGCTGATTATTGCTGGCATCTGTGGCTACCTGGCTAGCATGCTCTGGATGCCCGGCAATTCGTACACTGGCGACACATTGCGACTTAGTGACAGTGAAAAGGTAATGAGCCAAAATCTACGGAACCACGTAGTGATGCTGGCCAGCACAATTGGCGAACGCAATATCAAGCACTATGACAATCTTGAACGCGCCGCTCACTATATCGAAGAATCTCTGAGCAAATCAGGTTATTCAAGCAAAGCTCAGGTCTATGACGTCGAGGGCAAACAGTGCCGCAACATCGAGGTCGAGATCGTAGGACAGAAATATGCCAAAGAGATACTAGTAGTCGGCGCCCACTATGACTCTGCGCCAAACTGCCCGGGGGCCGACGACAATGGCTCTGGAGTAGCAGCAGTGCTGGAACTAGCGCGCCTTCTCAAGGGTCGTCAATTCGACAAGACCATTCGCCTGGTGCTCTTCCCTAACGAAGAACCGCCCTACTTCCGGACAAAAACCATGGGCAGCTATCACTATGCCGAGGGGGCGCACGAGCGCCACGAAAATATCATCGGCATGCTGGCCTTAGAGACCATGGGCACTTATTCTAACGAACCAGGCAGTCAACATTACCCGGTTCGCGGCGGCACACTGTTTTATCCCAACAAGGGCAATTTCATTACTTTTGTCGCTAGTCAGTCTTCTAGCGCCTTCAACCGTGAATGCATTGGAGCATTTAGGCGCCTCGTTGACTTTCCCTCTGAAGGTTTCTCGCTGCCCAATTTCATCCTGGGTGTGAATTTTTCCGACGACTGGAGCTTCCAAAAATTCGACTATCCTGCGGTGATGATTACAGATACGGCCCCCTATCGCATTGAAACCTACCATAAACCAAACGACCTGCCCGATAACCTCGACTACGACAACCTTACCCGAGTAGTGGCTGGCCTGAGCAGCATGATTGGCGCCGTCGCTGGCGAGCAAAAATAGGCTAAATCCATACCGAATAGCCCCTTGCGGTCTTGAAAACCGTAAATACCGTGTTGTGGCAATTCTTCTTTTACCTAAAGATAGAAATGCCACAGATAGCCACCCCCGAGGCGAAATCGGCAGATGCCCTTCGAACGTCAGCCAACAAATAACGATTCAGGCAAGACAGAAAGCCCCTCTCACTCAAACCTCTTGAGTGAATTTGGCAGCGGAGTTAGCCACAAGCTAGCGGCGCCGTTCAAGGGTGCCATTCAAATCGTCACAAACGACAGCGACACTCCGGCGCAAAAGGCCGCCGAAGCTCTTGCATCTCAATCAAAAGCTCATCTTGCCGGTGAATTTGTGGGCAGTGCCACTCTCTTCATTGCTGCCACAGCCATGCTCCGCCGTGCCCCTTTGCCCGGCAGCTTAGCGCCAATTCTTGCCGGCGGTCTAATTGGCGCAGTGGAACCGCTGAAACAGGGCGAAAATAATCAAGACCGAATCGTTCACGGCCTCAATGGTGCCGCAGCCATCGCAATTATGGAAAACTTGCCCAAAGCGCTGAGCAAGACTGGTTTAGTTGCCACAGAGAAAAGTCTAAGCGCTGCTCTGATATCAGGCATGACCGTTGGGGCCGCCACAGAGCAAGCCACCAGCTTTATTCAAACCGGTCACGCAGCAGATCTTGACCGCACAGCAATCGCCGCCGCAGGATTCGGCCTAACCAATATGGCCTTCCACGGGGTCGGCCTGGCCATTAATAAAGGCGTAAGCAATTTCGGCGAGCGTTCCAAGTTTGCCGACAAGGCCACATTAACAGCCATAACCAAAGATCGCCAAACTATTGCAGAAGAGGGTGGAGCACGTGGCTGGCACTTAGTTTGCGGCAGCGGCGGCTCGAAGGCCGGACTGACCAGCACCGGCGTCATCTTAGCCTGCCGTGCCGCCGAACTGAAACTCGACACCATTGGCGGTGTCAGCGGCGGCGCCATACCAGCAGCCATGGCTGCAGCTGAATTGCCTTCTCACAAACTAATTGACCTAGCCAAAGCAACCGACTTTTCAGGACTCCTCGACAAGAAAAAGTTACTGACACCTTTCATCAAAGAGCGCAAACCGATTGACCTTCTGCAAGATGGCATGTACGGTTCAAGTAAACTAGGTGAACTAACAGACGCCCACGTAAAGGAATGGCCCACGAAATTTTGGACAATGGCTGTTGGCGATCACAGCGAAATGATGTTCACAAAAAACGGTGTGATGGAGTATACCCGAGAAGGTAGCAGAAACTTGGTCTCAAACAAGCCAGCCCAGCTCGGGGATGCTGTGCGAGCCAGTTGTGCCATTCCGGGCGTGCTTGAATCTGTTACCCTCGTCGGTCGCAGACTTTTCGACGGCGCCCTCGGTAAATTCGGCAAATGTCCAACAGCAATGGTTACTTCCCACTATGGAGTACCAAGCGAAAACATCATCGCCAGCCTGCCAGTTGGCGCTATGTCAACCCTAAATAAAAGTCTCTATCTCTTTGCCAAATACTTGAGTGGCAACCTAGAGAAAGAGCACCGCGGTGTTATGGAAACAGCTGGCATCGTCATTCGTCCAGAGGTCAACAGTTTCCACTCAATGAAGTTCTTGCTCAATGCCAATCAAAAAGATGAGGCAATTCTGGCAGGCTATCGAAGCGCCATAGAACAATTTGCCAAAGCCAAACTAATATCTGGTGACAAACTAAAAGCTGCTAGCGCGGCTGGCGAATCGATGTCGGCCCTTGAAGCCTATTTCAAACCGGAGCCTGTCAGTCCATTTATCAACAACCCCCATTTGCTCAGGCTAACGGCTCGACCAGGCCTATCTCAAGTAAACCTGGCTCTTGAGGCAAAATAGGTTAAAGATGAGAATGCCCAGAAAGAATCGACTATCTCTGAAATTACCGCAAAAACTATTGCTGACAATGGCTCTCGGCAGCATCTCATACTATCCTGCTCTGGCCGCAGAGATTGCAGTTCTACCGGGTAGCGCCGCTCAAACACAATCAAAAATGGTCTGTAGCCGCATCAAGTGGCACACATCGCTAGAAGAAGCGAAACAAAAAGCGAGGAGAGAAAACAAATTAATAGTCTGGATTCATATGCTAGGCAACATCGATGGCTTCACGTGAAGTGCCGGCAATAGCTTGAGAGCCGTGTCGCTTTCACAAGAACCCGCCTTTTCCACATTGCGCAATCATTTTGTTTGCGGCTACAAAAATATCTTGCAAGAAGGCTACGCTGGAGATTCCGGCGTGCACCCGCTTGACGGCAACGCCGTCAACACCACGAACGGAGCCGGTCCACACAACCTACAAACTTTTGTCATGACTGCGGATGGCACAGTTTTGCACTGCTTGCCTGGGTTTTGGAGTTCTGAAGATCTTGCCGCAGAATTAGAAATGGCAGAAAAACTCAGCTACATATGGCAAGACAAAGCCATCTCATCCCCAGACAAAGCCGACTTGTTCAAGCGCATCCACCTAGAGCACCTCAAAAACCACTCACCAGAACTAGTGGCTCGCAGTCATCTGCAGGGTTTTGACGCTCAGCACATCTACAAAAATAGCAAAGAGCTCTCTGACTGCATTAGCGACAAAGAGGCCATTAGCGCAGTCGAAGATTTACACAAGGTGCCCTACGACGCCTTTAAAACCACCGACAAAATTATGCATGAGCGCATGGCCACTAGGCCATTTCAAAACTACAATGCTTTCGATACCGGCACTTACACAAGTTATGGCTGCAACCACTATGACAAAGGCGAAAACGAGATGGAAGGAGGGCCGCCTACTCTGGCTCTCAAAGGCAAAACCCTGCGCAGCGTCAGTAAACCAACAGTAATGGCTGAGGCCCCTCAAGTCAGACCATCTGCACCTCCGGCGGGCCGCAAAGAGAAAGAGAAAGAAACAGAGCCGCAATTGTTTGTGGCCCTGGCGAAGCAAGGCTTATGGCCAGAGGCCTTCCGCTGCGCTGACAAATACATAAAAGCGCAATTCACGCAGCCCGGTGGCTACGAGATGCGCAGCCTCGCCGCTCTGAAATTGGGCTATTATCAACAAGCTTATGATGATGCATCTAGAGCTTTGTGGCTCGGTTCCAAGCACTCATCGGCTACAATATTGAGGGCGCGAGCAGCAAGCAAACTAAAGCCATTAGTTTACCGGAATACCAAGAGCCTTTGAGAAATCGACAGGGTCATTGGCATCAAATTTCGGACCGCCGATACCCAGTACTTGAAGATTTTTCAGCTTTTTCAGAGACTTAAGGCAATCGCGATCAAGCAAAGAAGGGTTAGCTCGCAACTCTTTCAAGCGCGAAAGTGAGCTAATCGCTTCCATGCACTCATTTGTCATGCCTGTTTCATTAACTCGCAGATGTCTAAGGTTGGGACAAGTCGAAATTGCTTTGAAATCACTCACGCTGAGCGGGCCTCGCTCCAGTGTTAATTCAGTCAAGCTTTTAGAGGGCGTCAACACCTTCAAAAGGTTAGCGGGCTCTGTAACTGGCGAATAGGTAAGGCGCTTAAGCTTTTTAATTCGGCTCAAAGTGGCCAGCTCGCTGCCCTTAATGCGTGTGCCTACAAGCTCAAGCTCCTTGAGGTCAAAGAGCAGTTCTATTTGGGACAGACTGTCCCCATCGAAGTTGCACGGGGAAGCAGACACCGACAAATACTTCAAACCGGACAACCGGATAATATACCGCAGGGCACTTTTATCGAGGGGTTTACGCCCTGCGAAAACCAGACCGTATAAGTCATTAGAGCTAAATCCTTCAAGCAAAGAAGGATCGGCAATTACCACATCGCTGCAGTGCAATGTCGCCTTACCTTGCGGCAGCAACACCACACCGCTAGCCTGTATCAACTCTTCTTGACCCTCTAGTTCCAACTTGCCCAAATTGCGCTCAACGCCGAAATCAAACTTACGTTTCAACACACCTTGATCATCAACATTCCCTAAAAAATAGCCCTTAATTGGACGACTTGCTGAGGGTTTAATGATTGACGGACTTGAAGACACCGACTTGGCTTCAGCAGTGGGAGTCGGCGAAGTCCCAGCCGTGGATCCAACTGAGGACTCTGCATTCAATTCGGGAGTGGCTGCTGCGGCAGGGGATGCCGTAGTACCAGCGATAGCTTCACTGCTGCCCGGAGACTTGGTTCCCTCCGTGGTTTCTGCAATAGCTTCTGCTTTGTTTCTGGAGTTGCTTTCCAGTGAAGTTCCTGTTTTATCACCGGGAGAAGAAGTGGGCAGGCGCATGGTAGCCGGCGTGGCGTCGGAAGAGGACTTCTCCTTTTCTATCTTCATCCAATAGGCTAAAGTCAAAATAGCAGAGAGAAGCACGGCGACTGCCAAAGAAATCTTCAGTGCCAGCTGAACTGGATGTTTTTCCTTGGTTCCATCTTTGACAAAGGAACTCTGCTCCGAATTGCGAGAAGAAGAATAAGAAGCGTCTAAATCCTGCTGCATATACGTGAGCTCGACAACCACTTCTTCAAGATTCTGATAACGATCCATAGGAGCTTTTTCTAACATGGTGGCAATCATTTCTTCCATTGCCTCAGGAAAAAACTTGCCCCCGGTCGCCTTGCTTAGGCTTGACGGCTTCTGACTTTGATGCATCATCATAGTTTGAATAGAATTGGCACCACGAAATGGTGGCACCCCCGTTAAGATTTCAAAGAACGTGCAACCAAGAGAATAGATATCAGAGCGGGCATCAATGCGCTTTCCATCGCAATGCTCAGGGCTCATGTAATAGGGGCTGCCAAATAACTCACCTGCGGTGGCGGGATTCTGCACTTCAGGTTCAACTCCTGAAAGCTTAGCTAAACCAAAATCTACCAGCTTTAACGGAGATCCAGCAGCGTCCCTTTCTTTAAGCAGAAAAATATTTCCCGGTTTGATGTCGCGGTGAATAATTCCTTTCTTGTGAGCGTAACCTAGACCAGAAGCCACAAGAATAAATAGTGGAATAGCTTCCTTTAGACTCAACGGACCAGACCGAGCCAAACGATCGGCCAGGGTCTCCCCTTCCAGCAAATCCATGACATAGAAGGGCAACACTCCGTCATGCAAACCAACATTATGAATGGCGATAATCTCTGGATGATTCATCCGAGCAATTGCTTGGGCCTCCAACTGTAGGCGACGCCAAGCTGTCTCATTCACTTTTTCGTAATTTAGGGTCTTTAAGGCGTATATTTTATTGAGGACTCGATGACGAGCCTTATAAACGAAGCCCATTCCACCCACACCGAGCAGCGAGATAATCTCGTAATCCCCGAGAAGCTCTCCCGGCTGAAGCTTCCCAGCTTCATCAGAAACTGGCAAATTAGTAATACCAGAAGTAGATGGTCGAAAATCTCCACTGCCGCCGCTACCAGTCAAGCTGGCGCTGCCGTTTAATTCTTCGTCAGATGGAGGAGGAGTGTTTGGGGGATTCATAGCACATTCAAGATGACCTACTAGTTATAATCGGTAAACAAAAAAAAATCTGTATTGTGTCATCGTTAGCGCTACAGCAAACGAAAAAATTTACTGCAGATTTACCGCTCATTATTCACACACTAAATTTGCAGACTAAATTTGCACACTAAAAGTACAAAATTGGAGTACGAAATGGCCGAAACCAAAAATCGTCAAATTATCCTTGCCTCCAGGCCAGTGGGAGAACCAAAAGACGAGAATTTCAAGCTGGTTGAAAGTACTTTGCCGCAGCCAGCTAAAGACGAAGTACTTCTACGCACTCTCTATCTTTCGCTTGATCCCTACATGCGCGGTCGCATGAGCGCAACTAAATCTTACGCAGAGCCTGTAGCAATAAACGGTGTAATGGAAGGTGGTACGGTCAGTGAAGTAATGCAATCGCAATATTCTAACCTGGCCAAAGGCGACATTGTTTTAGGTTATACAGGCTGGCAATCCCAGGCCATCGCCCCAGGAGCCACACTAATCAAAATTGATCCAAACCTAGCCCCAGTTTCAACAGCCTTGGGCGTACTTGGCATGCCCGGAATGACAGCCTATACCGGCTTGCTAAACATTGGCCAACCGCAAGCAGGAGAAACCGTTGTAGTGGCCGCTGCCTCAGGAGCAGTGGGAGCGATTGTTGGACAAATTGCGAAAATAAAAGGCTGTCGGGTAATTGGCATCGCGGGGGGCAAGCGCAAGTGCGACTATGTCATCAAAGAACTCGGTTTTGATGATTGCATCGATCACAAAGACGCTAATCTTCCCAAGCTTTTAGGCAAATCTTGCCCCAAAGGCATCGATGTCTACTTCGAAAACGTTGGCGGTGCAGTCTTTGAAGCAGTCTTTCCACTACTCAACCCGTTTGCGCGCATCCCTGTTTGCGGACTGATAAGTGCATACAACGAAACAACGCTCGAAGCAGGAGCAATACCGCTGCCGATTTTAATGCGAGCTATTCTAACCAAAAGACTTACATTTAGAGGCTTTATCGTTAGCGATTTCGGCTCCCAGCGCCAGGAATTCTTACAGGCCGTTTCTGGCTGGATCAAAGAGGGAAGAATCAAGTACTTAGAGGATGTAGTCGAAGGCTTAGAAAATGCCCCCAAAGCCTTCCAAGGGCTCTTAAAAGGTGAGAATTTTGGCAAGCTTATAGTGCGAGTCGGTGACGAACAATAGCTTTTAATGCAACGTCAGTGGCAGAACCTAACTATCGATAGCAACCAGGAAAACTATGCAGCGGCGAAGCTATTGGCTATTTCTGCTAATTATTCTAACACTCCAACACCAGAGTGATAGAGCGGCATGGGCTGAAGAAATCGATTGGCTCAATCGTGGTATCGCGGAGTACTCTGCAGGACAATACAATCAAGCAGTCAACAGTCTCTCACTGGCGGCTAGCAAGAATGAAAGCTCTGATTTGGCCCACTACTATCTGGCCAACTCACTTCTGCGCATAGGCCACAAGGCTCGGGCCTTACAAGAATACGAAAAAGCATGCAACGCCAGTCAGACTGCTGAAATGTATAGAAAC
>Ga0075444_10003022_pt1 | contig 10051 bp, 5 predicted proteins | sample CoawatmetaG01DNA_FD_76836 | JGI IMG/M metagenome (GOLD analysis project Ga0075444, IMG submission 76836) | Marine microbial communities from the West Antarctic Peninsula - Coastal water metaG017-DNA | ecosystem: Environmental > Aquatic > Marine > Coastal | place: Atlantic Ocean: West Antarctic... | reverse complement strand
CCTATTAAATAGTAATACCTACCCAGACTGCCATTTATTCTTTTTTCAGCACAAATTACTTCAGCTGAATATTCATGTTTATAAACTGAAATAGTCTTCAAAGAATAATAGTAGTCATTTATTCGATATTGTTCGTTTAAAGAAAGGTTATCACTCTCAACTTTTCTTAAATACAAAGCACTGCAAACTTCAACTGAAGCTTTATTATGAAACAATTTCAAAACCCAATCAAAATCAATCATTCCAAATTCTTCTTCAAAAAGTATTTGCTTTAAAGAAGAATGAAATAAAATACTACCTAAATAGGTTTGTTGTCCTGATTTACTTTTAGCTAGTTTTCTTAAAAATGTTTCATTTTTTTCATAAATTAAATGCCCACTAACACCTTTTGGTTTACTAACTCTAGCTACTTGTTTTAATGAAGCATCATCAGACAATATATATCCAGATGTTACTATTGGTGCTAAATGACAAATCTCTAATAATTTCTTAATTCTATTTGGGAACCAAATATCATCATGATCAGCAATACAGATATATTCTCCTGAACATTGCATAAGCGCAAGGTTTCTTCCTTGATTTGGACCTCCAGTATTGTAATTGGTAAGCTGAAAACCAACATTATTCTTTATTAGAATAGATTTTGTATTATCTGTAGAACAATCATCAACTACTAAAAGCTCAATTTCAAATAATTCTCCTCTTCCTTCTTGATTATTTATTGAATTTAATACTTCCTGTAATTGATCTTCGGAATTATATGTCGTTAAAATTACACTGACTTTTTTCACTCTATTTCTTTTTGTATAAGTACAAAAATAATCATTCAGTACTTTTAGAGCTATAAAAGAATAAAAAACTAATTTATTATTAAAACCCTAACCTCTTTCTAATATCAAAAACTATTTCATTAATATCTTGAGATAACTCTAATCTTAATAATAAAGGAATAAAAATGGCAATTACAATAAAAGTTTTCCAAACAACATCTAAATATAAATTACCACATAATGGTATGAAAGTACTTATAAGATATATAAATAAAAATATTATTACTGTGTAAAGTGTTTTTCCAGAAAAAGGATGAATTCCCATTTTTACTTTAATTAGGATTAAACGAATAATATTAAATAAAAGAACAGATAAAGCAGTTGCCATAGCTGCACCATTTATACCATATTTTGGAATTAATATGTAATTAGAAACTAAAGTAAAAAATACTAATAAAATATTTGTAAATAAATCATATTTATAATATTTTGAATTAACAATAATAGAACCATTTACACCAGAAGCAACATTAAATAATTGCGATAAACCTATGTAAAATACTACCCATTTTCCATGAGAAAATTTCTCAGGAAGTAAGCTGAACATAGCATCAATATTTATCCAAATACACAGAAAGAATACTCCTCCTATAATTAACTGGTTTATAGCAGATTTGTAGTAGATAATTTTAATTTTTTTCAAATCATTTTCTTCCCATGCCTTAGATAAAAGTGGAATTGATATTGCAACAATAGACTTTCCTGGAACTTTTATTACACTTCCAATAGCAAAAGCCAAACTATAAAAAGCAACATCCTCTAAATCCAATAAAGCACCAATCATCAACATATCAACTCTACTAACAAGCATCAAAGAAGCACCTCCAATTAGCACATAAAAGCCATACACTAGAATCTCCTTAATTCTTAAAGCACTAATTGAAAACCTAAAGAATAAATTCCCTCTAAAAAATTGAATAGCAAATAATAACACTAATTTAAGTAAAAATCCACAAACATATAATTGTAAGAATAATGTGAAATCAATAAATTTAAAACCATGAATTAGCAAAATAATTAAACAATATAACTTGTGGAATACTTCATTAATAAGAATAGGAGTTATTGCATCTAAATATGAATGAGAAACAGAAGTCATTAGGTCATAAAAACTAATGAGGAACACCAATAAAAAAATATAAAAGAAATTCTCTTGTAAAAGAGGGCTTGCATTTAACAAAACAAATAATTCATCTTTAAAAAACCAATACCCCAAACAAGAGAAAATAAATCCAAATAAAGGGGTTATTAAGCTTAGAAAATAAAGTTGTCCTTTTTCTTTGATTGAAGGAAAGAAACGAATAAATATTCTAGGAACACCTAAACTTGAGAAGGTACTTACTAAAGTAGCGTACGCAACTAAAATACTTAAAAGCCCCCAATGCTCGGGCTGCTCATTAAAAACATTAGGATAAATCAAAATAGTATTTATACTTCCTATACCAATGCCAATATAAAAGCTAATTGAATTCTTAATACTCTGATTTCTGATAATTCCCATTAGTCTAAAGTATTTAATAGAATAACTAAATCATGAGTTAACTTTTCTCTTGAAAAATTTTCTTTCATCTTAAAATCAAAAATTTTCTCATTTTTAAATAATAATAAAATATCATTCTCAAATTTTGTTTCTTCATAAGAAAAAAACTTGCCAATATTTGTTTTCTCAATCAATTTTTGGACATCACTTTCTTTTGGCCCAAATGCTAAAATTGGTTTTTGTGCTGCAAAATATTCAAATATTTTACCAGGGTAATTTCCAACTCCACTTTTTGAATTAAACAATAGCAATAGCAGTAAATCAGCTTCATTATATTGATGTAAAACCTGCGCATGAGAAAGGTATCCTAATTGCTTTACTTTTTCTTTTAATTGAGGATAAGATGCTATTTCATTAAGAACTTCATTATCAATATTTCCTGACAAATGAATTTCTAATCTAGCATTAAACTCCGAATTTTTAGCACATAAATTAGCTAGTGATTTCCATAAATTTTTAGGGTTTCTTAAATGATTCAACAAACCATAATGTCCAATGATAAATTTATCATTTGTTTTAGGTTTTAGCTCAAAATCATCCACATCATAACCATTAGTAATAAGTTTGACCTTATTTGCTCCCAAACTTTTAAGATCTTCTACCCATGTTTCACTAACAGTTAAAGCTACATCGGCTGATTGCAAAACTTCTCTTTCTAAATCCTTATGCTTTTTCCTTGAAGAATTATTAAGCTGAAATTCATTCAATAAATCTAATTCACTCCATGGATCTCGAAAATCAGCAATCCATTTTAGATTAGGAATTATTTTTTTTAAGCCTAATCCAATTAAATGCATAGAATGAGGGGGACCAGTAGTTATAATATGTTCAATTCCTTCTTCTAATATTTTTTTATGCAATACTTTTACTGAGGGTTTTACCCAATATATTTTTGGATCTGGAATAAACAGATTCCCTCTCACCCAATTTAACAACTTATTTTTTAGTGATTTTTTATTAGTAATGACACCAGCACTTTGGGATGAACTTCCTTTACCAAATATTTTATCTTTTAACGCATAAGGCTCCCAAATTGGTATCTTCCAAACTTCAGCTTCATTAGGAATATCATTTAATAAAGCTTCATCCTGCAAATCAAAATAAGGATTTTCAGGAGTATAAATAATTGGTTTCCAATTGTATTTTGGTAAGTACTTTGTAAATTTTAACCATCTCTGCACTCCTGAACCTCCAGCTGGCGGCCAATAATAAGTAATGATTAAGACTTTCTTCATTAGGACTTTAATTCCTTAAACGAAACAAAAGCAAGTAGTAATAATAATATAATAGAAGATGCTAAAGCAATCCGTTCAGAAACATGATAAACAGCAGGCTCAAACTTAAATTCAACTACATGATTTCCTGCTGGAATTTTCATTCCTCTTAGTACATAGTTTGCTCTAAAATATGGTTTTAATTCTCCATTAACATAAGCGTTCCATCCTTTATCATAATAGATTTCTGAAAATATGGCTATTCCCTCTTTTAATGTGGTAGAATTATATTTTAAATAATTTGGCTTGTATTCAGTTAAAGAAATACTTGCCCCAGTATTATCAAGTCCATCAATCATTTGCTGACTAAACCTAGTATCAACAATTGCTGATTTTGCAGGGTTAAATCCATCTAATGCAGTAATTTCATCATCAGCATTGGCAACTATATTAATTTCGTTTACAAACCAAGCATTGCCCATTGCTCCAGGATTTTGTTGCGCCTGACCTTTTGGATTAATAAAATACTTAGTATTTAACATATTCAGTACAGCAATATTTCCTTTTGAAATGTGATTTTCAATTAGCTCCTGATAGCGTTTTAATTTAGCTCCATGGTAACCGCCAATTGATTTATGGAAATAGGAAGTACTTGCATCATTAAAAGTACTAACACTTTGATTAAATACTCTGAAGTTCGGATCTTTATCTCTTAATATCTGTTGGTCAGCTGCAGTCACTTGATAAGGCAACTGAACCTTACTTTTCCTAGCAAAATTATCATCATTTAAATATCGTTTATTAACTGACCACATATCAGCCAATACCAATACCCCAACAATAAGAATAACATATTTGCTACTGATCTTATTCTTTAAGAACATCCACATAGCTCCAAACGTAAGTGCAATGAAAGTAAAAGAACGCCAAGCATCAGCACTCAAAAGCCCTGCTCTATCAGATTGTAAAGCATCAATTGGCCAACCATTTTTAGCTAATACAGCATCTTGCCCACCAACAAAATCAAAAAATAGAGTTGGCATTAATGCGAAAAACAAAGTCAAACCGCCCACAATATAAAAAGCTATACTTAATGATCTTAACTTCATACTTTTTACTGGAAAATTAGATACCTTCTGTTTATTAATATCTTTTAACTTAATGTCAGTATCATAATCCTCATCCTTTTCATATAAAAATTTATTTAAAGCTACAAAACCTAAAAGGGGAATAGTAAATTCTGAAATAACTAATATCATAGATACTGCTCTAAATTTATTATATCCAGGAAAATAGTCTAAAAATAAATCAGTCAGAGGCATAAAATTCTTACCCCATGCAAGCATAATAGACATAATAGTAGCTAATAAAATCCAAACTCTAATTTTTGACTTTACAAATAGTAAACCAAAAATAAAAAGGAACATAACTATTGATCCAGCATAAGTAGGTCCAGAAGTAAAAGGTTGGTTACCCCAGTAAAGTGGTAATTGCTTAATAAGCTGCTTTGCATTAGGAGCTCTTTTTATAGCTTGATAAGTTTCAGAATCAGTGGTTAACTCTCCCTGTGAAGCTCCTCCATAAAAATTAGGAATCAATAATGTAAATGTTTCAGCAATACCATAACTCCAAGAAGTAGCGTAATCTTTATCTAATCCTGATGTTTTATTATCTAAATTAGTGGTTAATTCTGATTTACCTCTTGTGCTTTCAGTACCATATTGCATGGTTGTACTCAATCTGGTAACTGATGTTGCAGAAGCTAATAAAGCAGCTAAAATTAAAACTCCTGATCGCTTTGAAAAATCAGTAAGATTATTTGCTTTAAAATCTTTAACAAACTGAACAAAACCTATTAGAATTAGCATCAATACCAAATAATAAGTAATCTGTAAATGATTAGCATAAAGCTCCAAAGCAACAGATAATGATGTTAATACCCCCCCTAAAAGCATCCTACCTCTGTATGTATACAACACCGCAGCAACTACCATTGGCACATAAGCTATTGCATGTGCTTTTGTCATATGCCCAGCCATAATAATAATGAAGAAATAAGAAGAAAATGAAAAAGCAATTGCACCGACTGCTGACAAGCGATAATCTACTTTTAAACTTAATAACAATAAATAAAATCCTAACAAATACAAAAACAACAAATTGGCTGGTCGTGGAATTCCTAATGAAATAGTTTTAGCTACATACTGAATTAAATTACCATTTGATCTTGTTGAAATTTGATAAGCTGGCATTCCTGAAAACATTGAATTAGTCCAAAGTGCTTCTTCACCAGTTGCTTCACGGAAATCAGTCACCTCTTTACTCATGCCAATATAGTGAGTTATATCGGACATATTCAATAATTTACCTTTTAATAAAGGTGAAAAATAAGTAAAAGAGATAACCACAAATAATAGAATAACTATTAGATGTGGGCTGAGTTTTTTAAATTTTTCCATAATTTTATTTTATTCTTCAACTTCTTCAAAATCGACATAATCACCTAAATTATCCGATTTAGTTTTAGTTGAGGCTTTAGTTTTTTCTAAGGTAACTTTACCTTCCTGCTCATTTTGGGATTGTTGATTTTGGTTATGCTGATTAAATTGCTGACCAAAACGATCTTGCATTTTACTTGCAAAACGCTTGATTAAAATTGGTGCTAATAAACGACTTAGCATCTTTATTAAATAAGAAATAAAGAAAAACCAAAATAAAAATTTAACTAAGCCTACTAACATATTATTTACTTAAATACAAGTTTCTCTCAGAATACACTTTGGTGAAGTAATCATCCTTTAAGTCATCAATGAAATAAATTGCTTCTCCAGTAGATTTCATTTCTGGCCCTAATTCTTTATTTACATTCGGGAATTTATCAAACGAAAATACTGGAACCTTTATTGCATATCCTTTTTTAGTAGGATTAAAATTGAAATCTGTTACTTTATTTTCTCCAAGCATTACTTTTGTAGCATACTTCACATAAGGCTCATCATAAGCCTTAGCAATAAATGGAACAGTTCTTGATGCTCTAGGATTTGCTTCAATTACATAAACTATTTCATCCTTAATAGCAAATTGGATATTTATTAAACCAACTGTTTCCAAAGCAACTGCAATTTTATTTGTAATATCAATCATTTGCTGACGCACATTATCACTCAAATCAAATGTTGGTAATACTGCGTAAGAATCTCCAGAATGAATTCCACAAGGCTCAATATGCTCCATCATTCCAATAATATAGACATTCTCTCCATCACAAATAGCATCCGATTCTGCCTCAATTGCTTTATCTAAATAATGATCTAGAAGCACTTGGTTACCAGGCATATCTCTTAATAAATTAACAATATGATGTTCTAACTCTTCTTCATTAATTACTATCTTCATCCCTTGACCACCAAGCACATATGAGGGACGAACTAGTATTGGAAAATTCAAACTTTTAGAAATTTCAATGGCCTTTTCAGCTGTTTCTGCAACTGCGAATTTTGGAAATGGAATATTATGTTCTAATAATAATTCTGAAAATCTTCCTCTATCTTCCGCTACATCTAAGGCATTATAAGAAGTTCCCATAATTTTAATACCATAACGTTCTAGTTTCTCCGCTAACTTAAGTGCAGTCTGTCCTCCTAATTGTACGATTACTCCTACAGGATCCTCGTGACGAATAATATCATAAATATGTTCCCAAAAAACAGGCTCAAAATAGAGTTTATCTGCCGTATCAAAATCAGTAGAAACAGTTTCAGGATTACAATTAATCATTATAGTTTCATAGCCACATTCTTTAGCGGCAAGCACTCCATGAACACAAGAATAATCAAACTCAATTCCTTGACCAATTCTATTTGGACCTGAACCTAATACAATAATTTTTTTCTTATTACTTACCTCACTTTCATTTTCAGCAAACTTTACTCCATCAACCTCTTTTGGCATTTCAAAAGTAGAATAATAATAAGGTGTTTTGGCAGTAAACTCTGCTGCACAAGTATCTACTAATTTGTAAACACGCTTAATATTTTCAGAATTTCTTTTGTCATACACTTCGCTTTCCATACACTTCAATAAATATGCAATTTGTCTATCGGCATATCCCTTCATTTTTATTTCTAACAATAAATCCTTTGGGATAGTGTCAATAGAATATTTTTCAATCTCTTTTTCCAAGACTACCATTTCTTCAATTTGATGTAAAAACCAGTAATCAATTCTTGTTATCTCATGAATTTTTTTTGTTGGAATGCCAATTAACATAGCATCATATACTCTAAAAATTCTATCACCACTAGCATGCTTTAACTCATGTAAAATCACATCTTGATCCATCTTTCCTTTTCCATCAGCACCAAGACCATTGCGCCCAATTTCTAACGATTGACAAGCCTTTTGCAAAGCTTCTTGAAAAGAACGGCCAATAGACATTACTTCTCCAACAGACTTCATTTGCAACCCTAACTCGATATTAGAACCAGGAAATTTATCAAAGTTCCATCTAGGAATTTTAACCACTACATAATCTAGAGTAGGTTCAAAAAAAGCAGAAGTTGATTTAGTAATTTGATTATCCAATTCATCCAAAGTATATCCAATCGCTAATTTACTCGCAATTTTCGCAATAGGATAACCCGTTGCCTTTGATGCTAATGCTGATGAACGAGAAACTCTTGGGTTTATCTCTATCGCAATAATATCTTCAGTTGAATCAGGATTTACAGCAAATTGAACATTACAGCCACCTGCAAAATCACCAATAGAACGCATCATTTTAATAGCCATATCACGCATCTTTTGGTAAGTAGTGTCAGCCAAAGTCATTGCAGGTGCAATAGTAATTGAATCACCAGTATGAATCCCCATAGGGTCCAAATTTTCAATATTACAAATGATAATTACATTATCATTATCATCACGCAAAAGCTCTAACTCGTATTCTTTCCAACCTAGTACAGCTTTATCAATCAATACTTCATGTATTGGTGAAGCATGTAGGCCTTTAGATAATAAATCTTCAAACTCTTCTTTAGTATGTACAAATGCAGCTCCACTTCCACCAAGAGTGAATGATGGCCTAATTACTAGTGGAAATCCTAATTCTTGTGCTACTTCTTTTCCTTCTAAAAATGAGGTTGCAATACGAGCAGGAGCAACAGGAATGTCAATCTTTTTCATTAACTTACGAAACTGCTCTCTATCTTCAGTAATATGGATTGCAGCAATATCAACTCCAATAATATCAACATCATATTTTTCCCAGATTCCTTTTTCATCTACTTCAATGCATAAATTTAAGGCTGTCTGCCCTCCCATTGTTGGAAGTACAGCATCAATATTTCTCTCTTCTAATATCTCAATGATTGATGCAGTAGTAAGGGGTTTTAAGTAAATATGGTCAGCAACTACTTTATCGGTCATAATAGTTGCAGGATTAGAATTAATTAATGAAACCTCAATTCCTTCCTCACGTAATGACCTAGCAGCTTGTGACCCTGAATAGTCAAACTCACAGGCTTGACCAATTACTATAGGCCCACTTCCTATAATTAGTACTGATTTTAATGAATTATTTTTTGGCATTTTTTATTTATGTTGTACGCAAATTTACAATTTTTTGTTTTTTATAAAAGGAGAAATCTATGAATAGATATCAACAAGATTTAACCCTAAAAAAAACCTAAAAAAAAGGTGTTGCAAAAGCAACACCTCAATTATAATTTTATATCAAATTTATTTATGGCCAATTTCGTCAGAAACCGTTAAACGGGTTCTTCCTTTGGCTCTTCTTCTTGAAATTACTCGCTGTCCATTAGCAGTTGACATACGATCCATAAAACCGTGTTTATTTTTTCTTTTTCTGTTTGATGGTTGGAAGGTTCTTTTTGGCATGACTTTATTTCTTAGTTATTTCTGGTTTGCAAATATAAAAGGTTTTTTTATACTTCTGCTTTTTATGTAGAAAAGATTTATTCAATTATAGTAATAAAGAACCTAAACATGACTGTCCCCATAAAGGAACAGGTTTTCAACTAAAATAACTATACTAGAAGAAGATAAAAAGTAGCTTGGTAAGGTTGTAAACATTATAGCAAATGTACTTTTTTTAACTGCTCACGAAGAAACTTTTAATCTACTAAGTAATTAGTATTATTGAGTTTAAATTCTGCTCGTTCAGATTTAAAGAATAATGCATTCCAAAAACCTTTGTAATATATCTCGATAGGAATATGTTTTCCATTCATATAATCCATGTGTACAAAAACCTCCATATCTAAATCAATTAGAAAGTGATTGTAAACGAACTTATAGTTCCTGTAAATTACATTAAAATTTTCCTTATCAAAATAGGATACAATTCTTCTAATTAAAGCTTTTTCTATATCGTTATCTTTTAGTTCCTGTTTAACTTTAACAACAAACACATAACATTCCTTTTCTCTATAGATAGTATCGCTAAT
>Ga0075444_10003021_pt1 | contig 10056 bp, 10 predicted proteins | sample CoawatmetaG01DNA_FD_76836 | JGI IMG/M metagenome (GOLD analysis project Ga0075444, IMG submission 76836) | Marine microbial communities from the West Antarctic Peninsula - Coastal water metaG017-DNA | ecosystem: Environmental > Aquatic > Marine > Coastal | place: Atlantic Ocean: West Antarctic... | reverse complement strand
TCTTTTACTCCAACGCTGCGGCGCGCATTCTCACGCCAGATTGTCCGCTTGTTCGCTGATCAGATATTTCTATGTCAGCCATTTTCTTGGTGTATAACGCTGCCCAAGTTGCTAGTCGAGCGTCGTCTTGTAGATATGGCGCCGATTGCAAAAGGGTACTGTACAAATAAATGTCCGGCGCCAGGGACAACAACCAGTTCGTTGGATTGCTGTCCGACAACGACGGAATCTCCGAGTAGTAAACAATCTCGGCCACGTAGGTCGAATCAGGCACTGGGTAGCACTGAATCTCAGTGCCGATCATCGTATAGAAAAGAGGTTTGCCGACCGCCGAGGAGCTGGCACGTTTAGCATTTAATGCTTCTGGTGCAAGGTACTCCAACTGCGTAACAGGATTCGTTTCTAAGATCAGAGTTTGTGTTTGAAACCAATCAGCCGGGGTCTGAGTATATTCGGCATTGAGATTAGCGTCGGCCCTAACGATCATTTTACGGTGACGTAAGTTTCTCGTTAGATCGGCCTCGGCCAATTCAATGAAGCTCGGAATAACCGCTGTTAAATCTGTGCGGTTCAACCAATCTGCAACAGCACTCTTCAGTTCAGAATACGTGCTAATTGCCATTAGATCCTTCCACCCCTGGTACGAAAATATTTATTGTCTGGATCATTTAACCATTTGCTAAAGGCGCGCTTATCATCAAGCACGCCCCTAGCTTTTAGGTCGTAGTAAATGGTGAGCGGCAGACTAGCTATCTTGGACCATTCGCCCCAAGCAGCTCTCTTATCGACCTCGTTCAGTGATAATTTATTTTTCTTAATTATCTCTGTGACGTCCTGAGTAGTCTCAATTGTAAAATTATCCTGAGACGGTTTTTCTCCCGCCTCAAAAATAAAGTTATTCTTGATTCCACTTGCCGGATCGAAATCCAGAACCCGTCGCTCATCACCCATTATGAAAAGACTAAGTCGGCAAGTACGCCGAGGCCAGCTTCATTGTTAACTTGCAAGCCCAACTCTGTGAGAATCATAAATTTATCGGCGTCTCCGGTCTTTGCCAAGCTAACGTTTTGCATAGGGCGCAAGGTGGCTATCTCTATCAAGTCTGGGTCTATTATATAAGCGTCTCTGGGTCGTGAAAACCTAGACGGGACAATAGAAAGTGAACCAAAATCGCTCATATAGACATCTGCGGCCCCAACGATTGTAGTGGGGGAGTCACTTGGCGCCATATATCTTTGCGCAGCAATTCCAGCAAAACCACTAACGACACTCTTGACGTGCGGTCCGACTAAAAGAAACTTAGGATCACCCCCTTGTGCCCAGACTGATTGAATAACTGGTTTTAATAGCACTTCCGTTGCAGCTCTCAAATTTGCGTTACTTGAGTCTGTTGCGGCAGCGTTAACTACGCCGTTAGCTACAGTCGGATTTGCTCCGCCAGTACCACGTCCGCTGTTCGTTCTAATCCAAGCACTCAGTGATGCAGTTACTCGAGCGGTGCCAGCGGCACCAGCATTCGCGGCAGTGTTAACGCCACAAAGATTAAACTCAACGTCTCGCTTTAATTCGTTACCCGCTTTAGTGATTTGGTATGCGAGTTCTGATCGTCGGCCAGCTTCGTCGATGGCGCCGTTCAAGTTGTCAGCTACGATTCCAACTTTACGCATGATCTGCGTGTAGTTGCCAAGCCTGGTTGTTGCGGCCAGGGCTGGGAACGCAGCGATATCGTCTCCATCTAATTGAGCATTTGCGGCCACATTTGTAAGAGCGTCTGTCTGGAATTCAAAGAACGTATTTTTTACAGAACGTTTTTTTGAAAGGTTACTGATAAAAGGTGTAGTAGATGGACTGATGTTATAGATGATATCGCTTAACGATTCTCTAATGCCATTTACTGAATAACGAGTACTGGTGTTGGCTATAATGGCCATAATTTTTTAACTCCAAAAAGTCATAACATTGATTCAATTAGAGCGGTGGCATCTTCCACTCGCCCACTTTTCGCAAGACGTGCGCGTTGGTTCTTCTCGCGCTTGGAGCTCGACTTAACCTGGCTGCTTCTGCCCCCAGGGGTTACGGCGTTCGTTCGACGGGACTTAGACGCTTTTTTCACTCGCCTTGTTCCTTGGTCGTACAACATAGCTTTGCGTAGAACTTGAATATGAGATGCCCGTACCAGGGCTCCTATTTCATTTTCCGAAATTCCCTGATCACTTAGATAGGCTCGGAGCTCGTCCGATTCTTTCTTGGCGATCGCTTCATCCCGCCAGGATGGTATTAACTCACCCAACCTGGACACTTCACTATTCAGCATCACTTGCATCTGCTCTTGCTGCTCTTTGTGCGTTGCATCCGCTACCCGGTTTTGCTCTGCCTCGATTGCAATCAATTTCTGATGTCGTTCTTGCTGTTTTCGGTTGTAAAGCCGTTCCTCTCGGTGCGCAGTGATCGGATCGTCTTGGTACATCTGATCAAAATCTGGCGCCGGTTCATCGAATGCTCCCAGTTGCGTTTGCAGTGCCCGTAACATCTGGCTGTACTGCTGACGCTCAATAGTCACGGCATCTCTGTCTTGCGTGAACGTTTTCCGTTCTTCGCTTAGTGCCTGACTCTTTCGTGTGTAGTCCGCTTGTCGCGAGTACCCGTTCTTAAGCTCATTCAAATCGACTTGCACGTTTTCACCATCGACTTTGATCGTGAATGTTTCAATCGACTCATCAAGCTCTTCGTCTGAGTCTTCCTCGTCCTCAAGCAACTCGGCGTCTTCGTCTAAGTCATCGATGTCCTCATCGGCTTCATCAATGGCATCGAGCTCTGATACCTCGCCCCCCTCTGGGGACTCGTCTGCGAATTCCTCATCGTCAATTTGTTCCTCTTCAGGAGTCAACAATTTCAGTAATTCTGCTTGTGCAGTAGCTTCATTTATCCCAAGTGTGGGGTGAAGGCTCTCTACTATTTTATCATCCATCTTCTAATTATCCTTTTGCTTCTCAAAAGCGATTGAGTCTCCTGCTGCGCGAAGCGCATTACAGAGTTCTTCAAACGTTTCCAGTTTTGCGAAAATGCGCTCCCGGTCCGCTGGACCTTGGGAATGCTGCCAATCCTCAAAAAAACGAAATTTTGTACGAGCGACTAACTCATCAAAATCCTCGTCTTGAAGAAAGCTTTGCAACCCGCTCAAATATTGAGTTTCAGTTCTGGCCATTGAAAGGCCCCGGCATTGGTTGCATTGGTTGTTGTGGACCAGGTTGTGGTGGACCAGGTTGTTGTGGCCGACTTAAATTTTTAACGAGCTCTCTGTCGCGATCGCCGTTTGCCTTGATCTCTGCCGTATCGACCTGGGCTCCGTAGCGAGCGACAATCTCGGCCTCCTTCAACTTCATATTTGCAAAAGACTCATCTCGGCGTCGATCGTCCTCGAGTAACATTCGCTCTCGATCGAGCTCAATTTCTGCGATCTTTTTCTGGATATTGCTCTCTATTTCGAAAACCTGAGTTTCGATCAACTTTTCATTGATGTCTTTTTCTGGAGGTCCAGTTGGCGCCGGAGGCTGATACTGAGCTGGGTCACTGAAGTATCTGTTGACGTCTTTTATCCCGCCCAGCTCGAGCGTGCTCACCAAGGTGTTGTAATAATTTTGTGCAGAAACAATAGGATTCTCTGGTCCAAGCTTTTCAAGGAGCTCTTTTTGAATGCCAGCTATCTGACCAAGGAGAGCCAATCTTTCTTGGCTACTTCCGGCGCCCAGGGCGACATTAGTCACGACGTCCATGTCCACACTGAACTGATCAGGTTGGACCGGCACGAACTGATTGCGCAGTCTGATGATTTGGGTTTCATCAACGTTTTCGTGCGCTAGTTTTAGCAAGCCCTTATACAGCCGTGACATCCCGTTCTCAGCGAAAAGCCTGGCGATCATTTCAATACGCTGCTGGGCAGCGTTGATGGTCTGTGTCACCGCTGCCAGCGTACTCGACTGTAACTGCTCAGGGTTTAGCCCTGCTGCCGCTCGCGACATCCCAGTGCGATCCTCTCGAACCTGATCTAAATACTCCAGCATTGGGAATGCATCTCTGCCTACATATGGCAGAGTGAAAGGCTGCACGGCGCCAGGGTTCCGCATCCTGATGATACCGCCAGCTTCGACGTTCAATACGTCTGCAAGATTCGCCTGGCCCTCGACCACTCCAACCCTTGGATGCGTGCTCATCGCCAGGCTGTCCAGGGATGCTCTCAACACTGCCGTTTTTATTCTTTGAATATCCATCGTCATATCGGCAATGCTTTGGCCGAAAAATTGATGCGGTTCTGGAGAAGGACAAAAATGCGAGAAAGGAATCTCGGTGGCTGGCTCATTGCGTAGAATTTCGTAGCTCGTCCCGGCGGTGCAAACCTTCCTGAGCTCGCTCACGCCATCACCGTTGGCCAGCTTCATGTAAGCTTCAACGTAGAGAACTCTCCTTCTAGTCTCATCATCGTCGTAGTCTTTATCGACCAACTGATTTGATAGGCGCTGCAAAGCCTCCTCATTTTCTAGCGAAAAGGTGCTGTCATCTCCCGTGGAGTACTGAAGCATTTCTTCGAAATCGTACCCCATTTGAACGAGCTCGCTGACCGTGGCATATTTCCTGTGCGCAACAATGTCGGCGTCATCAAACGTTCTTGCGTCCCGGTTGATCAAGAGCTCTTCCGGGGCTACCGACTCAACGACAATTTTTCCCTCAATGATTGAGCGCGAGATTGTCACGCTGTGGAGCGGAACCTGGTCCTCTGTCACAAAGGTTTCGAGCCGTGTGGTTTCGTTCGCAGGGTCAGCGTTTAACGTCGCCAGGCTGGCATCATCAAGCCCGTCATAGTCGCTGGTTTCGATTCTCTCTGTGGTCCGATAAACAAACTTGAGAAAACCAGACCCCTTTACTAGGGCATCCAGGAATGTCTGATACAAAATTTCGATGTAGCTGCTGCTCTGTTCGTGCTCGAGAATATAATTGATGTAATCGCTCGCCTGAGACGCCAGCTCTATATCCTCTGGACCTCGCGCTGCATACTCGACCACTCGTTCACTTCCACAAAAAACACGAACTAGGGAGGGCAGCATCTGCTGAATAGTGTCTCTCACATCGAGACTTTGAGCGGTGCTTCGACCTTCCTGCTCATTACCCAGGGGTTCGCCCATGTAGTAATTCATCGCCTCGGCACGCTTTGGCGACATCGTGTTATCGATGAAATCTACCGCGTCCTCAATGGCCAAACGGACGGTGGCTTGCAGCTCTTCGCTGACCTCTTCACCTTCCGTATTTTCCTCAAAATCGTCTGTTACTAGTTCTAGTTCAGACATGGTAGAATTCCCCTATGGATATGATACAAAAACAGCGCACAAAGCTGCTCAAGGTCGCTCTTGAGAAGTTCATAGAAGACCCTGAGATTGATATTGATTGGGACTTTGAGCGTCACGCTGCATTAAAAGAGTTAGCACGGCGGCGGGGAGAAGTCCCTGCTGAACCAATTCCCGCACTCTTGCAATTCCCCCATTAGCCAAGGCGTCTCTTGTTAAAGTGACGATTGGGTTTCGATCTCCCGCACCTGTTACACCGGCAGCTATTTTATCTACTTGCTCCAGCTTTGGAGCACTAACAGCGGCGCCACGATTCAGCAAACCTTGCGCATCTGGACTAAGGTTCTCCATGTAAGGTAGATACTGGCTGGGCCTATAACTCCACTGATCAGTGTCGCCAACTAGCCCTCCGTAATTTACTCCCCAGGTTGTGTCTTTAGCATTGAAGTTTCTTTTCACTAATTCATTAAGCTGCTTTTGCCAGGGAGGTGTTCCTTTCGTTACACCCTGTGTGATTTTTTTCACTACCTCTGGTGATGATGGAATAATCTCGAGGCCGTTCTCGCTCATCAGTGGCATAAAATTAGGCGTGCCAAATTCATCCGCAGAACCAAACTCATCTTTGAGCTGTCTTTCTATGTCTACCATTTCCTGCTGGTTAACGGTTCTGCCCAGGTCTATTTGCAGACTGTCTCGATCGATTGCTTTTTTGGCCGGTAGAATAGCCGTGTATCCGACCGTGTCCTGAGCCCTGAGAAGGCCCTGCATGGCAGCCGTGCCCTCTAAAAGTTTTGTGCTTGAAGGGTCGATAATCTCCTGACCAACACTATTTTTGACCTTTCCTATGTTCACGTTCATGCCAAAGCTAGGATTGCTTGCACCTTCGTAAATGCCGGGACCAACAAAGGATGGGTCAGTCATGGCGCCCAGGTTGGAAGTGGTATAGTCCAACAGACCAGGTGTCTGCATTGCAGCGTTCTGAGCGTCAGAGTAAATTGCTAGAGCCTCTGGATCGTTAAGCACGCCAGAAAGATGATCTAATCCAGCGGACGGTGCTGCCTCAGTTCGGATGGTTCCCTGGGGGGTGAAGTTTTCAAACATCGCTGCTGCTTGCTCAATGCTTGTGCCATCCTGTTCGGCTTTTTGAGAAATCCAAATAGCTGCCTGGATCTGGTCCGCGTTCCAGGTATCAACACCACCTATTTTGTTTTCTTTCGCCCAGCCTAATAATTTTGCAGTTTCCTCATCCATAAACCTGTGTTGAGCTTCGGTAAGGCCAGCACTCCAGGGCTGTCCTTCAGCATCCTCATAACCAAACGCTCGCGCTTGTCTTATGTCGTTAGTTTGCCTCGCCCTAGCAAGGTCTTGAACGACAGCTTGATTAAATGGTTCGCGTTTTGGACCAAGTGAAGGCGAAGTGCCCGAGAATATCTTGTCAATACTCGGACCCATTGCTGATGGGAATCGGCCAGTAACTACCTGGTCCCCCATTAGCGCCTGGTTGTATCCTTTAGATGCAAACCCTGCGTTCGATGGCACTGCTGTTCCTGAGCTAGTCACTGCAACCGTTCCGCCATACTGGTCGAGACGCCCTGGTCGGTTTTCTAATTGATTGTTTGCCCAGGCGTTTGTTTTTTCGTACCACTCTCGGTACGGTGCTCCCTCTTTTAGATAGCCTCGTAGCTGTTTTTGCATCGCAGCTAATTTTTGAGGGCTGTTAATGTGCGCAGGAGCACCCCGGTATTTACCAGTTGTTTTAATGGTCCGGCTGGTCTTCGGGTCTGCCGGGGGAGGAGTACTGTTCCCAGTGAACGTAACTTTTGGCACATCCTCTGGAATGTTAGTGGCTCTTAGTGTTGTCCCGAGTCGGCTTAATGCTTTTGCCGGTAAACCTACGGCAGCGCCAAGTGGCCCGGCAGCGGTTAACGCATCGCCGCCAGCTCCAAGTCCCTGGAGTACTGCGTCGAAGTAATTACCAGAGCTCACGTTTTCCGACATGCTCGGCATTGGCGTCGCGTTTACCATGTGCCCTGGGAGATCACTCAACGATAGGTTGTTAGGCGGAAACGGTGCCATCCCTCCCGACGCATCGAGAAGTCCTGCTCCTGGCGAGAAGCTGCCACCCGAATATGCTCGCTGGGCCTCAGTGAGTTGCGGTACACCCTGGGTATTCATGGCCGTGTCGAATTGCAGATTCTGAGCTGAAGATTCCAGCTCTTTTTTCCTGCGCATGAGTTCCTGCATATAGTCGATAGCGTTCACCGACTACTTCTTTTTCTTTTTTGGCTTAGGGCTCTTCTTCTTATCGGACGCCAACATCGCGGCAACGTCGGCACTCGCTTCTTGAAGCCCGGCTGGACCTCTTCGGTAGGGTTTTGTTTCCGGTTGTGCCATAGAAGCTACTCTCCCCATATCTGGGATGTTAGGTAGTCTTCTATTTTACAACGTCTCAGGTCATATTCAGATTCCGTGGAATTGGTCTTGACCAATCGCTACTGAACGATGATCCATGCATGGCAGTGATTCCTTCAATCGCGAAGGTCAGTACCAGGGCATCACCGTGATCAGGGGACGCCACTCCGCGCTTTTGCATTTCAGATTTCGACTCGAGTTGCATCTTGCCGCTACTGGTGTATTTATATTTCACCGCGACCAGTTCGGCCAAGAGGGTATCGTTCTTAGGGAGGCTAACCTCCCTCGTCTCGAGCCAACCCTTAAGCTTGAACCAGAGTTCAGCCCGTAGGTTTAAATACGTGCCGCGCAAGGATGGCGCCTCGCTGGTATTGATACCCATCGCCGGTAATCCGAGCTCCCTAAGTCTGTCGCAGACGCCGCCACCCACGCCGATCGAATCGACACAAATTTGTTGGGGTTGACTCCTGGGTTGGCAGCTCTCAAATTCTGCTACGACGGCTCCCGTCAATTGCATTAAATCTAAATTTGATGCCAGTTTTGTGATCGCCAGCACCTTCCTGCCCTGGCGCTTGCAGAGAACACTGCTCGCTGATCCGTATCGCGCAACGTCAAGTCCCCAAAGGATGGGTTCGTTTTCTGTGATCACCACGTCACGATCTTGAGCACTCTCAACCAAATCGAGGCTGATGGCTGTATCATCATCCGTAAGCGGGAATTGGCCAAGCACGCGAACGCGGAATTGATTAGAGTCTTCCCCGTATCGAATGGCCATTTCCTTAACGTAATCATCAGACACCCTTGGAGAATCAACACAACTAACTCGCCTGGTCCACCACTGATCTGCTTGCCGATGGTGCGTGTCGAAGAAAAATCCGCTGCTTCTGGTGGGGTTGCCTAACAATACCGTACAGGCGTTCTCACCGCTCATGCTTCCGGCGGCAGCTTCAAATACCTTTTGGCTCACGGCGCTGGCTTCATCAGCAATTAGTAAAACATTGGATGAGTGAATTCCTGCCAGCGCCTCCGGCGTTTCTGGTCTAGCAACGCGGCAAACGCAAAAAGCCTCACTCGGCGCCGCCTTGTGACTGATCCGGTCACTCTTCACGTCTAGGATTTCTTTTAGCGGAGCCGGGAGCTCGTTGACCCAGCGTTTTAATTCCGCGAACAATGCGTCAAACATCTGTCCGCTGGTTGGCGCTGTCACCACTACTTTCACGGGATAACGGAACAACAAGTACCAGAGCATTGCCCAGCTCGCAGCGGTGCTCTTCCCAGTGCCGTGGCCGCTCCTGATCGAGATCCTTCTTTCGCCACTCTGTATGGCCGTTAGGAACTCCGCTTGCCAGGGGTCTGGCGTCACCTTAAGGATGTCCGTTACAAACGCCACGGGTTGATCCTTATACTTGATAATAAAATCCGTGAAAGGGTTTTCTTTAGACATCTATGCAAACCTCTTTGGATTTAGACCAAGCTTAACAGCCGCAGCCTGACGTATCTCAGACTTAGCAAACTTTTTTGATTCTTGCGCTTTTGCGCACTGCTCATTCAGGTTAGTTCTTTCAAAAAGGTCCGTAAGCTTTCTCACTGTGACGTGAGAAATTTTTATTGAGTAACGATTTTCAACCCACGTAGATATCTTTCTCGGGACCATGCCTCGCTTGCGCAGTCCCGCCATCCTATAGATCAAAAAATCCTTAGCCAAACCTTTTTTCCAATTGAAATCAGAAATCTTAGCAGCCATCACCTTATCCTCAACCACTTTGCTGTCCACGCCCTGACCCTCGGAAACCATACCGAAGGGAGGTCTACCGCCACCATAGCCACCCTTCGCCCGTTTAGCTCGCTGGCCTCGGGTCACCCTCTCAACGATCACTTCGCGTTCGTGGCCAGCGAACACGGCCATAATTTCAAGCATCAGTTTTCCCATGATGTTGGTTGGAGAAGTGACGTCTCCGTGGCCATTAATGACCAGGCTAACCTTGCGCTGCTTGAGTTCATGGACCGCGTTAAGACACGTCCTGGGGTCGCGAGAGAACCGATCAAGCTTCGCGACAATGATCACATCACCAGCTCTCAATACCTTCGGAGCCAGTGATTTGCGCATTAAAAATTCAGTGGCGCCACTAACGCCCACATCTTGCAACCAAACTATTTTCCCCTCAATTTCGTTAGCCTGGGCAGTACCCTCGATAATCGACCGCTGGCTCTTAAGAGAGGTGTTAGTTTCCTGCTCCATTGTGCTGACTCTGGTGTAACCATAGATTGTCATGCCTAGCTCCCCACAATGATTTGAATGAAGTTTCCG
>Ga0075444_10003016_pt1 | contig 10064 bp, 8 predicted proteins | sample CoawatmetaG01DNA_FD_76836 | JGI IMG/M metagenome (GOLD analysis project Ga0075444, IMG submission 76836) | Marine microbial communities from the West Antarctic Peninsula - Coastal water metaG017-DNA | ecosystem: Environmental > Aquatic > Marine > Coastal | place: Atlantic Ocean: West Antarctic... | reverse complement strand
GTCTACGATCTTGGTATTCATGAACATTCTGTGCCCTACTACTCGATGGATTTTATCAAAGGTAGGAGCTTGGCAGAGATTTTAGACGAAGATGGCCCAATGCCAGCCAATGAGGCACTCGATCTCTTTATCGAAGCTCTAGATGGTCTTGCTTATGCTCATCGCAACGGAATTATTCATAGGGATATAAAGCCAGCAAATATTATGCGCTGCAGCGATGACGGCAGCGCATCATTAAAAATTCTAGACTTCGGCATCTCCAAACTAATCGCCGCCAATGATAAAGCGGCACAGGGCCTTACTTCAGCAGGCGAGATATTTGGCAGCCCGTTCTACATGAGCCCAGAGCAATCGCTCGGTGAAAGCATAGACTCTCGTTCCGACATCTACTCAATCGGCTGCACTATGTTTGAGGTTCTTTCTGGCTTTGTCCCATTCGAAGGCAGCAACTCATTTGAAACCATAATCTTGCATCAGGAGAGCGCACCGCCCCTGCTTTCAGAGGTTGCGCCGCAACTTGAGCTGAACCCGTCAATAGACCTTGTTCTCTCTAAGTGCTTGGCAAAACGACCACAAGACCGCTATCAATCAGCAAAAGAACTAGCAATTGATCTGACACGAATAAAAGAAAACAAAGAGATTCTGACCTTCCAAGGCCCAACTCACAACCTGACAAACCCGGCAGCACTCAATGGCGAGAACGGGTCTAGATTCAAAAAGATTGCTAAGCCTCAGCTAGCAGTAGCTGGTCTGCTGCTCATTACCCTTGGGGCTGTTAGCGTTTGGCAGTATTTCACTAAACCCTCGCACACTTTTCTCGATGCACCAAAACTGACGGATACAGCGAATCTAGACGAAGAGGGCTTTTCCGACCTAGAAAGTTTTGTTAGCGACGGAACCTCAGTAGACGGCTACTTCGACAAGATTGACACGCCCAATGGCTCACAGTTGCTAACCCAGCCTTATTCTAGCCTCGGCATGGTTGAAGGCACTCCCAGTCGTCTTTTCAACTTCCCCAAAGACGTATTGATTGGTTATTATAGCCAGTATGACGGTAGCGCTAATCGAGCAGCCCGGGGGAAATGCAGCTCCCCCTTGAGCGATCGCCTGGTGTTCTGCCCCACTCGTACAGTGGCTCGCTATCCCCAGTACATGAAACGCTTTCGCTCAGGTGATGTTGATGCCTTTAAAATTTACAGCATAGAAAACTCAGATGAGGTACTGGCTGCCTGTAGTAATCTCAGCGACATCTCTGAGCTGCGACTAGATCAATGTAAAACGCTCACACCTGCTTGTCTCAGCTCACTGAACAAATTTACTAACTTGACCATTGTCAATCTATCAGGCTCCAGCTTGAGTGGTGACACATTAGCCAAAGCCAACTGCTGGCAAAAGCTTACAAACCTGAATCTCGACGGCAACAAAAATGTCACAGCCTTTCTGCAAAAACTCAGCTCAATCAACAGCCTAAATCACCTGTCATTGCACCAGACTCCCCTGACAAAGAGTGACTTTAAACAGATCGGCAGGATGACTCACTTACATTACCTCGACATCAGTGGTGACGGTAGAGCAATAAGCGATCTTCCTTGGCTCAGTGCTCTTAAGGTTAATCACTTGAACTTGAAAGGTTATCCAGTGGATCAGCGCTTGATAGGGCTACTAAAGAACCTCAAAAATCTTGAAAGACTAACTATTCTTCCGTCTGAAAAAACGACCGCTTCTAAAGACACCATAGCTTTCCTAACGGCGATCAAGCATGAACTGCCTAAATTAGCTGTTGACTAAAGGCTGTTAACTAGACAAGAGACCTTTGGAAGACCACAAATTCTAAATGGTGCTGCCCTTAACCGGCCGACTAGAAAGCTTACTGTTGTCTTTGCCTACAGTCCAAGAACAGCCAGCAAGAACACGGCAGGGCAGAGTATAGCGGGTGCCCTGGAAAGGGCTGCCAGCGTTGGCTAGCAAGCGCTGATTGAGAGCATTTTCTACGCGCACATCAAATGACGCGGGAAGATAGGCATACTTTTTGTGAAACTTCTCTGGAACCTGCCAACCACCGCTGATACCAACCATAGTCAAAGTCGGCGTGCGACCACTGTGCTGGCCAAAGAGTGCTTTATCAATACTATTTTGCAAACCTGTCAGAACCTGCACATCGCCTAAGACCCACCAGTTGGAGCGACCCCGATAACCAAGACCAAGAGTAGATTGATAGCGTCTATCGTGATCGGGATATTTAGGCAGAGGAGCTTCAGGATAATCATAGAAGCCACCACTAACACCATGGGTGCCACGCAGGTAGGCCACTTGCACAGTGTTTGAGAAAAATCCATTGAAACCATAACCATCTTTAGCTGGTTTAAGATCCATACGAGTTTCCACACCATAAGCCTCTTGTGCGCTATTGGTCAGGCGGTTATAGATAGGAAGATTACCAATCACACCAGAGTCACCAAAATTGCGCAGCTTCTTGTAGAAAATATTGGTCCGCGTGACAAAGCGTGGCCCCATCTGAGTTTCGATACTAACATCTACCAACTTGCCCCGGGTTGGTTGTAGCGGTCGCGGTGTGCCTTGATAAACGCCGTTGACGATTGTGCCAGTAATAGGAATGGGACTAAGGAAGTAATCAACTGGTGTGGGGGTAAAAATGTCAGAGTATGAGCCGCGCAGCACCGTATTTTTATTGATGACAAAAGCCAAGCCATAGCGGCCACTAGCTTGAGCAGCAGTGATACGCTGAGTTTGAAAAGGCTTAAGCGAAAATTGCTCAACACCAGGAGTCTGCGCCAGGGTTTCGGCTAAGCGCATGGCATTGCCAAAGACACTGTGCTGCACATCGAGTCGCACACCAGCATCTACAGTCAGGCGCTTCCAGAAGCCTTTCTCGGGCTTCCAGCGATCTTGCAAGAAAGCACTCTGCAAGTATCTAAAGCCGCTGTAATTGCCAATATTGCCCTGCATCTGCGGGCCAGCAACCTGACCTGTAAATGGGCTTATTATGCCACCATAAGGAAAGGGATTAGTATTAATGGCATTGGCACCATCAAGGTCGCCATCTTGTTGTAATTGAGCCACCTGGCCCAGAGCATCATTTTGAGCCAGGGCAGAGCTAACATAATCAGCGTTAAAATAAGTGGCCTGAAAGCTAGTCTTCACTGGTCGTACTTCGCTCAAAAAGCCAGTCTTGAGATGGTGTGTCTTAAAGGCGGTCTTGGTCAAATCGCCCTGAGCAGAAAAGATGTAGTTGAATCTCTTAGCGTGGGCAGCAATTGAAAGCAGCGGCTGATCAGCGTTAAAGTCAGGGCTGGGGTCAAATACATTAGTCGAGCGAAAAGACTCAGAATAAAAACCATTGAGCAGATGCAAATTGAATTCGTCAAAGAACTTAGCAAATTTATGCTTATAGCTCAAAGTGAAATAGTCTTGGCGGTCTTGTTGAAACTGCTTGACACCAAATTGTCTAGAAAGATTAGCTGTCGGCACACCCAAGAAGCTTTCGTTAATAGCAACGGTCAAACGCAATGTATCGCGAGGAGTAAGCAAATACTCCAAACGGGCGAGCACGTTGATGTCGGCACCACGGTTATTGGCAAAAGTTTTAGTCGGTGGCGCTATGCGTATGCTCGATCCACGAAATGAGCCAGACGAATCAAAGCGCAAGCGATTGAGTCTACTAGCCGGATTCTGACTAAAGGCCCCGCTAGTGTTGTAATAAATGCTTCCGGCAAGTGGGCCACCGATTTGCTGACCAATCGTAAAATTTGGCTTTGGTAAAATCGGCAGAGTCTTCAAGTGTGCCACTGCCCCTAGTGGCCCACCGCCATCCTGAGCCTCGTAGCCACCAATATCTATTTGGGCTGATTGCAGGGAGCGCGGGCTAACAGGTTGGGTCTGTTGCAATACACCGGCAGCCTCAGGTATGACCACACCGTCGACAACGTAGTTGATGGCATTGTGTTCGCCCCGCGTAATGATATTGCCATAGCTATCATTCATCACACCGGGAGTACTCTCAAGCAGCTGCTTCAGGTCGTTGCCACTTTTGTACTCTTGTATAAATCTGTGGTCGAGATTGGTTTCACTACCAATCTTCTCAGGGTGAATGAGAGAGCGCTTGCCGGTCACGCGCAAAACATCTACAGGCTCAATATCATCTAAGGCTAAACTAAGATCTTGTACTTCGCCGCCGGCTAGCTTCACCGGCTGAGTGTGGGAGAGCATCTCTTTAGCAGAAGTAGTGATATGCCAGTTGCCTGGCTCTATATTATTGAAGTGAAAGAGACCATTGGCGTCTGATTCGGTTTCAAAACGTTTGTGCTCATTGCCATCTTGAGTTAAGACGACTTGAGCATCGGCAATTGGTCGGTTTCCTTCAGACGAAAGCACCTTACCGGTGATCGAAGCCGAATTAATAGACTGCCCACTAACAGCCTTAACAGCATTTTCAACCTTAGCTTGAGCGGCGGCCTCGCGCTTCTCTAGCAGATCTTTGACTGAGTCGGACTGGGCCCAGGCCTGACCGCCTGTCAGGGCCAGAGAAAAGGCACAGAAAAGACCGAGAGTGAGTCTTCGCCCACCGCTACTGTTACTGCTATTGGAGCTGCTTGGGCTAATGCTTCCGGGAGACAAAATGGATACCGCCGTTTTCAAAATGGAAATCATTTCCATTTCCAGAAATGTTAGCAGCAATACAGATAAATGGAAATGGTTTCCGTTATAATTTCCCTCATGAACTCAAAACGCACCCACTTTGCAGCCGCCGCACTATCTGTGCTTGCCGCGAACCTGCTAGCTATAGCGCCAATTGGCACCCTGGGCAGCCCTGCCCTGGCGGAGACCTTTAAGCTTGGCACCCAAGAGTCCAACCACTTAATTCCCGCCGAGCCCCTTGACTGCCCACAGCCAGTTATTACTGAAGAAATGCTCGAGCAAGGCATCAAAACCAACTGCACAGCTAAATTTGCTATCGCCCCCTCGGGCAAGTCAACAGTCGAGCTGATCTCATCAACGGGCTCAAGTGAAGTCGATGAAATGACCCTAGGCACTCTACGCACCTGGCGTTTTCGTCCAGCCAGTTTAAGTGGTTCGCCCGTCGCCTCAGTGCGCAAAATTAAAGTCGAATTCGAAGTCGATTAATGTTCGTCAACGACTATTCCATCGCACTGGCTCTCGCACTAATTCCTGGGCTTATTGCTGGCTTTGCCTTCTCGCCTGTGTTCGGCATAAAATTCAAGAACAATCAAGTTGGGCTCGTCCTTTTTTACGCCTTCCTCAGTACGCTAATGGCCGTGACCACACTGATGATTGCCGTCGTCGTCTTAGCCTCATTCACCGTAGGTAGGGTGAGCAGCCCAACTGGAGCAGACACGAGCACTCAAATAATTACTGCAATTGCCGGCTTAATCGTCCTTATTGTTTTAACGCGCGGCAACGTTTCACTTCTAACCATCTTTGCTTTTCGCTTTCCCAACAGTGTCGAGCTTCCTTCCCAAAAGCGCTCGATCACGCTGGCCGCAGCCACTGTAGCCCTGCTTCAAATAGCACTGAGCTGGGTAGCACCGACACTAAGCTCACTCCAAAGCCCTGAAGACTCACCTTCACAGCAGGCTGATCCCCTTACGCCAGAGAGGATCAACGAAATAAATCGACAACGGGAAAGCGATCGAAGACTCTTCAAAAGCAATTAGATTGCCTCCACATTCAATACCGCAGACGAAAAGTGAAGGCAAGATTGTTGCAAACTTGTTGCAGATTTCACCAATTCACGATCATTAGAAACACTGAATACAAGCCACTCTTAGCCATACAAAGTTAGTGCTAGCGGTGCATAACTAGTTCTTCAAATTTAAGACGAAATAAGATCTACACCTGACGAAATTAGCTTGCTTAGAAGACATCGTCATGACTAGTTTTAACTGTCACCGTTTTCAAAACAAAACCAAAGAGCACCAAACAAGACCACAGAGTCAGACCAGCGAATCGTCCATGGATAGCAAGAGCACGTTGCTCTCGCTACAAACTCGCCGTGACTTGCCTGGAACTTGCCCGGACCTTACCCGTAACTTCCTACCATCGAAGAAGAAAGAGAAAACTCCAATGGCTCGCGTTAACGAAGAAGAACAAATTGCCGAACGGTTTAGCATGAACTCTCTGCTCAACAGCGGCATGCATCTGCTTACTTTCATGAGTACAACTCTGGCAGCTGCCAGTCTGCTCAGCTACAGCAAGCAGACCTACAATTTAAGCACCACCGCAATGGTAGCCTTGGGCATCGCTTCTTGCCTGTTAGCGATGGCAGTGAGCTGGGCTGCCTACTACGTCTATCGGGCTGAGTGCGACCAGGAATTCAATCAGCCCAGCAAGCAAAGCAAGCTCTTTGCCTTGAACGGCCTGGTTGGGGCAGTCCTTGGTTGCACTGTCGTATTTACTTGCCTTTGACACCTGAGGAGAGACAAACGTTGCCTCTCCCAATTTCCAATTCTGACACCAGAAAAAAATCACTAAGACAGGAACAAAACTATGGCAGGCTCAAAAGCCCTGGCATATTGGACAACAACGACCATAGTGCTACTGGCACTGACTATCAGCGCTACCATTTGGCAGCGCAAACGTGACCAGAGAGAGCTGGAGACAGCCGCTCTGGCAGACCATCTGCACCATCAACCGCAGAGCATCACTGTGCAACTGCGGCCAGCTCGTTCAGAGGAAACCCTGCGGCTGATCGAGCTAGATCAACAAAAGCGCCCACACCGTATCCGCATTGAGTGGAGCAACGGCCTGACATGCCTGGTGCACTGCGACACCAATGGCCGTCCGCATCAAGCGCTCATCTACAGGCAGAGCAAAGACAGCGACAATTCAATCAGCTCCGAATTATCGAAAGACATTGCCGCTGGGCTCTCCAACCGGACCGTTGTGAGGAAGACCAACTTCGACAAAGATGGCCTCACGATCACTGAAGAAACGCTTTTAGACGCCGACCAGACAATCCGAGAGACAGCCACCCGCCTTAAAAGCGGAGACCTAGTGGTAAACGTTTACGGACCATCGAGCAACCTTGAGGCCATCAGAACATACGCTGGCAAAAGCGGAGAACTGATTGGAGAAAAAGTTTTCGATGGTCAAGGGCGACTGCAGTCGAGCCTAAGCAAAGAAGGGAGCAACCGTGTTCGCCGCGATCTCTTCGGCAAAAATGGCGGACGCACATTCTCTTTTGTCTACGAGGGCGATCGCGTAGAGACAGTGATTATCTGGCAAAGTGGCGGCGATCTAATTTCTGAAACTGTCAAAAGTGAGTATTCACGCACTACACGAACAGTTTACGAGAATGGAAAGCCTAGCTACGAATGCCAGAAGTGGTACAACGACAGCATGGTAGTTACTCACTACGACAGCGCCGGCAATAAGAGCTGCAAGCAAGAGTGGAAGAACCTCCCCAAAGACCTTCCAGCTGACCAACAAGGCCTTGTCAGCGAAGGCTACTATCTAGCTGAAATCGAGGAGCTGAGAGCCGATGCGGCTGGCAATCGACGAGTAATCACCTTTTATCCAGGAGGAAAGAATCTCAAGTCGGTGCGCACTTTCAAATCGTCCGGCTGGCTGCCGCACACCGACAAGGCCTACAAAGTCGATGGCACTCTTGAGTCGTACAGCAGCCAGGACAACGGCTCCTACGATACTACAGACCTCTATTTAGCCCTCAGCGATGAGGCTAAAGCGGTGCTAGCCAAAGACGACCCCGATGCCGTTGTTGGCGAAGCACTGAAAATAATTGTTTCTCTCAAACCAAGTCCTACTATCGAATCTTTCAACCCACCGGCAAGAGGATTGGGCCGCAGCCCATTTCTTAAGCTGGACTGATCAGGAGAACGAAGATATGACTGACGGTCATTTGCCATCAGCCCAAGAGATTCTGCACAGCTCAGGTCTGTTTCAGCGCTGGCAAGGCCCTTTCGGAGCAGTGCCAGTGCAGTTCGTTGGCGAACTGAAACAAGGGCAGTACGTCTACTTCCGCGCTCGGGGAAGCAAAATTGCCATGCAAATCGCCAGCAGCGAAGAGCATTGGCAAAATAACGACTACCTGGCAGAGTTCGAAGAGCCATACTTCGACCCTGAAGGTGGCCCGCTGCAAGCAGGACTGTGCCCCGGCGACTTCTGCGCCAACAAGATTGTTGCCTGGGTGAAGTGCTTCAGCGCAGCGCTGTGATTGAGCTAACCTGACGACAAGAACGACAAACCGGAGTGGGTTAGTGCCCACTCCGGTTGCTTGTCACCGATTCTCTCGCCGGTTATTAAAGGGTCTCAACTAACTACAGAATATAATATTAGACAAATCGCTTAGTCATGCCGATGCAGGGAATGGCCACACCATTGCGCTCTTCACTTTTAAGACCGCCAGTGTTCTGCCAACCGTATTTGATATAAAAATTCTGTGCCGTTAGCGTGGCATTCAAGTGCGCCTCATCCCAGCCCGCACCCTGCACTTCGTCTTCAACAGCCTGCAAGAGCATGGCACCAATGCCACGAGCCTTGAAGTTAGGATGAACGTAAACAGAACAAATTTCATCGTCATAACAAGAAGAAAAGCCTACGATTTTATTCTGGCAAACTGCCACAAACATTGTTTCGCCGCCTTCCTCCATGGCCCAACGGTAACGATCAACGTTGCGATTAGCAGACCAGGCCAAAATTTGTTCAGGAGTATAGTCGGGCGCGCAAGTCTTGCGAATGGCCGCAACATGCAAGTCGCGGATTTTCGTCGCATCTTCTACGCGCGCCCGGCGCAACTTTACTTCCATTGCTACTATTTCTCTATGCATTGGCCCACCAAACAACAATATCAATGTTATCAGGCCAAAGGGTAGCAGGCTCAAGGCCGAAGAGCTAGTCACTAGCCTGGTTTTTGCCCAGATGTATCACTCTGAGATAACTCTAGCTGATGCAAGTCTTCAAGAATGGCAGCTCTCTCGATTTCTTTCTGCTGCTTGTCTTGCTCCCGAAAGACTTTTAGCCCCTCCAGACTGCGTCGATTTTCGTTAGCCATATCTTCAGCAAGTAGCTTTATCTCGATTTCGTCAATCAACTCACTATCTTTGCGAATGGCGCGCTCGGTGGCATCCAATTGTAGTCGTTTGAAATAAACTGCATTTTCGAGCCTTTTGCGCTGTTCTTGTGCGAAAGAGTCTGGCGCCTTCACTGCAGCCACAGGTGTTAAACCTCGCAACAAGCGGGTTTCGACTCTAGCCTGTGGCTCGCTCAAATTATTTTTGCGCCGCTCCATATTTTCGCAATAGCCTGTATAAAGAATATCAACAATTATTATGATGGCGATGGCATACCATGCTCGCCGTAACTTAGTTTCGCTGGTGAATTTAAAAGGTTTGTCGAGTTGCTCTAGTGCCTCGTCCAAAGTCACCTTCTTCTCAAATTTCTTAAACAGAGCCTCAAGCTCGAGAAACAGCTGCCGGCAAAATTCTTGCCACAAGACTTGCAATCGCGGCTGACCTGGTGCAGTACTTGATTCTTCTGCTGGTCCTCTATGCGGATCTTGTGCTGCTTGTCGTGATGAAAACGGCGGCGGAGTTTTAGCTTGAGACTGCTCCTGTGCTTGACCTTGTGCCTTGGTCTGCCGTGGTGCCGCAGACTCTTTATCACCATACGGTATCGGCTCATGAGCCTTTACTTTGGCCTCGAACCAATGTTTTTGAATTACTTCTTTGGCCTGATTGATTTGCTTTAAACGCGCTTCTGCAGAGGCTTTATCTTGAGCATTTGTAAAACGATCAGGGTGATATTTTTTGACGAGTTGACGATAGCGAACCTGAACAACTTCGAGTGAGCTGCCAACAGGCAGATCAAGAATTTGATAGGCCGCTGGCAGATTCATGATCATGCGCAGCTCCTCCAGGAACACGGCTCCTGGCTAGATTATAGAGTGGTAAAAAAGAAAATTGCGGAGTGGCAAACGGCCAACAACCTTTTCAATATTACTACTTTATTCTATCGGCGCGCAACATTTTATTGAATATTTTTAGTCAGCTCAAACTTCAATACATGAC
>Ga0075444_10003013_pt1 | contig 10072 bp, 8 predicted proteins | sample CoawatmetaG01DNA_FD_76836 | JGI IMG/M metagenome (GOLD analysis project Ga0075444, IMG submission 76836) | Marine microbial communities from the West Antarctic Peninsula - Coastal water metaG017-DNA | ecosystem: Environmental > Aquatic > Marine > Coastal | place: Atlantic Ocean: West Antarctic... | reverse complement strand
GTGTTTGGATCTCTGGTTGCTGTTTCAATTTGATTGGCTTGTTCAACCAGTTGTCTGGCTGTTTCAGCAAATTGTGAAAGATCCATTTCAGCTGTAGCTTTTTTCAGTTCAAAGTTATTTACCATAGCTACTTGAGGAGATGCTGCGACTGGCTCTGTGGTTGCCATTGTCGCTGCAGCTTGTGGTTGGGCTTCACTGCTCAACTCGATTGCTTCCATCGCTTGGAAGGATTCAGGAGCTTGCCTATTAGCTTCGGCTGAGACTGAATTGAGAATGTCTTCTGCTGTCATCAGCGCTGGCGCTGGCGCAGCTTCTGGTGTGCTGAGAACGGCGGCACTGGTGAATTCTTCATCGTCATCAAAGGGATCAAGAGCGTCTGATGAGAACAATCCCTTAAGAGCACCCTTGGGCGGTTGTTTTGGTGCCGCTGGGGCTGCTGCTGAGGCTACTAATTCTGCCGGTTCTTCTTGTTTTTGGTGATTGGCGGCAAGATTAGCCATGATTTCTTCTAAGCGTGCTTCGTCCATAGTATGGTTAGGAACCTTTTCAGAATTAGGGGCTAGGGCTTCCGTACTGGCAATTTCGCTCGGGGCAACGGAGTCATCTTTGATGAAGCCCTTGTTAATCGCTTCTTGGTACCATTTGTTAACGCAGTTCATAAGGGCACGATCGAAATCAGGTGAGTAAGGAGCCGGCAAGAAAATCACTTTGCCGCCTTTATCACCAGCCCAAAACTGCGCAGAGATACACTTCTTTTGCGCCGCAGTAGCCAATACTGAATAGTTTGACGAGAGGAAATCGGTGCGAATAATGGTGTTCCATTCGATGCCCGGCTGTTCCAAATATTCAAAGACTTCTGAGGTGTTGCCTTCGTCTGTGGTTTCGATTACGCGACCGTGGCTGAGAGCGCTCATTTGCCGACTGCCTGTGCCGTCAGGGCTCTTGCTAGCTGGGGCGTAAACAGAAAGCCAGTCATAATTGTCGACGGAAATGGTAGGTCCAGCTAAGACAAATGGTCTACATAGGAAGTAGATCAGGAGTCCGCCCTGGGATAGGAAGGGAATTAATTCTTCCAATCTTGAATCAGACTCATTAATAAGTTCTTGAATCAGAGCATCGTCAGGAACGTTAAGTTGGTTTACACCTTCATCAAGAAGTTGATTTATCCTGCGTGTTGGTTCGGGCCCCTTGTCAAAGAGGTGAAGAAGACTAACTGGATTGGCAATGATTACTTGGTAATTGTCGAGAGATTTGGCCCGGCCTAAATTGAGGTGTGATTCTTCCCCAAAGCCAGGACAGTTAAGCCTTAGAACCTTCTCCCTCGCGATACTTTTCATCATCCTCACCTTTCCTAGCCAAGCTTTTGCCGATTCGTGTGAAATCGGGGTTACTCAGACTAACTCCCAGATTCATATACCCACAATTTCTATGCCAAACCTTTGCCTAAATCTAAACAGGGGGCGTCGTTGTCAAGAATGGACTGCTGATAATTAGTAAAAAAAAGAGACACTGTTAAGCAGTGTCTCTTCGTTTTTGAATGGTTTTTAGATCTATTCGAGTTCAGTATCTAGGCTGAACGAAGCTTTGCTGAAAGGTTTTTCAACACAGTTGCTGAAGGCATTTTTGCCGCCGTAGTAGCAACCTTCGCCAGTACCAACAATCAAGCCGAATGGCATGCCGAGTACAGCACCCATCATCATTGGAGGAATGTGCTCTTTGCCACCGATTTTATCGGCGAAGTTGCCGCTGAATTCGATACAACGATTAGAAGCGCGACGAACAATTGCAACAGGAATGCCTACAGCTAGGCCGGAAGTTACGCTGGCTGCTCTTACTGGTAACAGTACTGCAGCTTTGGCCATTGATTTGGCTTCATCAGCCCTGGCAGGAGCACCACAAACGCTAAAGACCACAGCTAAAAGAGCTAGTTTGGCAGCGTGTACTTTAAAACTCTTCACTTATTTTCCTCCACAACTGATGACATGCTTCTCTCGATCGAGACATTCTATCGACAATAGTGGCTCATAATAGCATTGCAATTGTTTAAAGAATGGCCAGTCCTGTAAGATCCTTGTAGTCTCTTGGTAGGCTCCATTAAGTGTTTGCTGCCAAGCGAATCTTTTTATATCTAATGTATGCCGTTTGTGATCAAAATAAGTGTATGACCAACAAAGACGAATCAGCTGAACCGCCAGCAACTCACTACCATCGCAAAGGCTTCGGCCTGAAAGATGTAGTTGAGGTGGAGCTAAAAAAGGTTTATGAATCAGATCTGATTGCTAAGCTCAGAGCTAGTGGCAACGTACTTACAGTCAACGGTATCACCATAAAACTAGCAGAGGCATTTGGTTTCTGTTGGGGGGTTGATCGCGCTGTTTCAATGGCTTATGAGGCCAGGCAGCATTTTCCCGACAAAAGAATCTGGATTACTAACGAGATTATTCATAATCCAATCGTTAATCAAAATTTGCGCGAAATGGGCATCGAGTTTTTAGAGGCGGCAGCAGACGGTAGCAAAGACATCGAAAGAATTGGCCAGGGTGATGTGGTCATACTGCCAGCCTTTGGTGCATCAATTGAAGAGTTGAAATTACTTGAAGAGCGTCGCTGTGAAATAGTTGATACCACCTGCCCCTGGGTTTCTCGGGTGTGGAATCGGGTGGTCAATTATGACAAAAAAGATTTTACGGCCATTCTTCATGGTAAACCCAATCACGAAGAGACTGTCGCTACAGCCTCTCGCGCTGGCACCTATTTAATTGTGCAGAATTTGGGTCAGGCCGAATGGGTGTGCAATTACATTCTTAACGGCGGGAAAAAAGAAGACTTCTTCGCTCGCTTCAAAAATGCGGTATCGCGTAACTTTGACCCTGATACCCATTTAGTCAAGATTGGTGTGGCCAATCAGACCACCATGTTTAAGGGCGAAACCGAGCAAATTGGCAAGCTTTTCGAAAAGACTATTCTTGCTAAATATGGCCCGGCTGAGTTAGACCAGCATTTTCTTAGCCCCGGAGACACAATTTGTGATGCCACTCAAGAGCGACAGGATGCCATGCTTAATCTTGTCGAGGAGCAACTTGATTTGATGCTAGTAATAGGTGGATTCAATTCATCTAACACTGGTCATTTGCAGGAAATTGCCCATAAGCGAGGTCTGCCCTCGTACCATATTGATGGACCAGACTGTGTTGGTCCCGGTAATGTAATTCGATTTAAGGCCGACAATAGCGAGCAAACCCAAACAAGAGAGATGTTTTTCCCTGAAACAGGGCCTGTAACAGTTGGTGTTACTTCTGGTGCTTCTACCCCAGATCAGGTTGTAGCTGACGTCTTAGAGCGTTTGTTTGCTCTTCGCGCTTAGCAAATTTTAGATGTTAGATCTATAGATGATACTATTTAGTCTATTAGTGTCAGCTGTGAAGTGACGTGGACCTCGAAAATAACATCTTCATGCGGGCGTTGCGGCGAGAGCAAGTTGAGCGCACTCCGGTTTGGCTCATGCGTCAGGCTGGTCGTTATCAACCTGAATATCGTGCGATTCGCGCAAAAATGAGCTTTCTTGAGCTTTGCCACAATTCTCAAGTGGCAGCGGAAGTGACGACCATGGCTGTAGATATGCTGCAAGTCGATGCGGCTATTATTTTTGCCGATATACTTCTGCCCCTGCAGTGTCTCAATGCTGGGCTGCGTTTTGCCCAGGGTGATGGTCCGGTTATTGATAATCCTATTAGACTGGCCAGCGATGTCGACAAACTATCCTTATTTGACATAGAAGAGGGGCTTGGTTACGTTTTTCAGTCTATTAAGCTATTTGTGAAGGAACGGCCGCTAGTGCCTTTAATCGGCTTTGCTGGCGCTCCCTTTACACTGGCTTCTTATCTGATTGAGGGCGGCTCTTCCCGCAATTTTGAGCGAACCAAAGCTTTTATGTACCAAGAACCTCAAGCTTTCGCCAGACTTATGGCAATTTTGACTGATGTTACCATTGCTTACTTGCTGGCCCAGGTTGCCGCTGGTGCTCACTGTCTGATGCTCTTTGATAGTTGGGTCGGTACGCTCAGCCGTGAAGACTATGAAAGCAGTGTATTGCCTTATTCAAAACAGATATTTGCGGCCTTAGCAAGTGCGGCTCCTAGTATCCATTTTGGTACTGCCACTGGTGGCATGCTCGATTTGATCGCTGCAGCTGGTTCTACGGTTGTTGGTGTAGATTGGCGAATGGACTTGGCTTCGGCCTGGCAAATGATTGGTGATAAGGCCGTTCAGGGTAATCTCGATCCTACCGTGCTACTGGCTGATCGAGCTCTAATAAAAGAACGTACTCAACTGGTCCTGGATAAAGCCGGTGGGCGTCCTGGGCACATTTTCAATCTGGGCCATGGAATTGGTAAAGATACGCCGGTTGATAACGTTAAGTATCTGGTTGATTTGGTGCGAGAGTTATCTTCCAAGCCACGGGGCTAAGTGAATTTACTAATGGGCAATGAGAATTTGAAAAGCCGTGATAGCGTCAGCAAAGTAGTCATTGTGGGCGGTGGCATTAGTGGACTGACTTGTGCCTTCAAACTTTCGCAGTCTGAACAATTTACTCGTGGTCTCATGCATATTACTGTGCTAGAGAATAGACCACGATGGGGTGGAATAATTGAAACAAAGCTAGTTGACGATTGCATTGTCGACAGTGGACCTGATTCTTTTATTACTAATAAACCAGGGATGCTCACTCTCTCTAAAGAGTTGGGTATCGAATCTCGCATAGTTACTGTAAATCAAGTCAATCGCGGCGCTTTGATTGTTAGCAAGGGCAAGCTTGTCCCTCTTCCTGCCGGATTTATCATGCTGGCGCCTAGTACCCTGAGTAGCTTCTTTCAAAGCTCAGTGCTCAGCTGGGCGGGCAAGTTGCGAAGCGCCCTAGATCTTGTACTGCCACCCAGAAAAGATCTTGCCGATGAAAGTTTGGCTGCTTTTGTGCGCAGACGGTTTGGTCAAGAGCTTCTCGATAAGTTGGCCCAACCTATGGTGGCGGGAGTCTATGTTGGTGATGCAGAAAAATTGTCTGCTGCCCATGTTGCTGCACGGTTTGTTGAAATGGAGCGCACTACTGGTAGTGTCATTAGAGGTTTGTGGGCAGAGCGCAAATCTTCGGCATCAGAGGCTAATTGCCAGTTAGATGCCAGTGGTGCACGCTATAGCTTATTTGCTGGTTATGATCAGGGTATGGCCGTTGTCGTTGATAGTCTGGTAGCGGCTTTAAAGAAAGAAAATATTGATTTGCAGTTGAATACTACTGTCAATTCCATAAGAAATAGCTCTGAGCCATCTAGTCGCTTCGTCGTCTCTTCGCCGTCACAAGTCTGGCACTGCGATCAAGTCGTATTGGCCACTGCTCCTAAAGTTTCCAGCGCCCTACTGGCCGATCTCAATGCCCCTTTGAGCAGAGAATTGGGCAAGATTTCTTCTGCCTCGTCGGCAGTTTGCAATTTCATTTTTGAGCGGAAAGATATTAGTCATCCTCTCAAAGCTTTTGGTGCGGTGGTGCCTGAAGTTGAAATGATTGAGCATAAACTGTCTCTTGTTGCTTTTGCCTTCGCCAGCATTAAATTCGTTCGTGCTCCTCAAGACAAAGTTATTGTTAGAGCCTTTTTGGGGGGTGTAAAGGGCGTTTCGATTCTTGCCAATGACGACGAACAGCTGCTTCAACTGGCTCTGGCTGACTTGACTAAGTTAATTGGCCTGTCCGGCAAGCCGATCTACCAGGCTGTCCACCGCTGGGCCGATTCTATGCCGCAATATGAAGTAGGTCATGATCAGTTGATTGCCGCCATAGAAAATGCCTCATCTTCATCTACCGCTGGTTTGCACCTGGCCGGTGCCTATTTGCAGGGAGTAGGCCTGCCGGACTGCGTGGCCAATGGCTATAAGTGTGCTGAGAGTGTCAAGCAATTTATGGCTAAAGATTGCTCTAGCAATCTCGTCAAAAATTGAAAGGTTTGAACTTACTTGTATCTTGCAAAATTGCGTGTATAACTAAACTATGACTGGGCAGCAAAACTCTTCAAAAACCGACGCCGGGCGCGAAGCTTCTAACTTGGAACGGCAAGTTGAACGCAAGAATTCTTGGGTAACGGTGAAGGGCGGCCCCGTTATTGCTGTGATTGATATGGGAACCAATTCTTTCCATATGATTGTTTGTCAGGCCAGCCCAGACAAAGACCATTTTGAGGTTTTGGCTAAAGTAAAAGAAGCTGTGCCTTTCTTTCGTCGCTCCTTAACTGCTCATTACATTGATGAGCCGGCGATGAGGGCTGCCGCTCGTATTCTGCGGGATATGAGTAAAAAAGCAAAAGAGCGCGGTGCGAGCACTATTGTGGCCGTTGCTACATCGGCTGTGCGTGAGTCAAAGAATGGCGAAGAGTGTTTGCGACGCATACGTCAAGAGCTGAAGATTGATGCTCGTATGGTCTCTGGCAAAGAAGAAGCCAGGCTAATTTATTTAGGTGTTCTTTCGAGCCTTAGTTCTGTTCGCTCTAAATTAAAAGGCCGCTTCTGCATAGTCGATATTGGTGGCGGTAGCACTGAACTGATTGTCGGCGACCGCGGTCAAATTTATTTCGCTGAGTCGTATAAGCTTGGTGCGGCCAGACTTTCACAGCGCTTCTTTAAGCGTGGGGTGGTCACTCGTGAATATATTCGCGAATTACATGATGAGGTTCGCGGTGTACTCCGTCCCTCGGCCAACGGTATTGCTAATAGTGGTGGATTTGAGACCTTGATTGGTACCTCTGGCACTATTCAGGCTTTGGCTAAACTAGATAGAGTCACTTGCGGTAGTCCCCATGCGGAATTAAACGGCTGGACCATTGCCATTGACCGTTTGAAAGAGCTTGTGGCTTATCTTGAGACTGCCGCTTTGAGAGGGGAGAAGCCTAAAGGCGTTAGCAGCGATCGCAACGAGACTGTGCTGGCTGGTTCTATTGTCTTACTTGAATCAATGATTTCTCTGGGTATCAAAGAAGTTTCAGTATGTACTGCAGCGCTGAGAGAAGGGGTTGTAGTAGATCGTTTCTTGCAGACCGGCTGGCTCGAAGCTGGACTGACAGTGCACCGCGATCCACGCTCAAAGAGTGTGCATAATTTGCTGGAGAAATACCAGGGGACGCTGGAGCATGCTCAGCAGGTGGCTTATCTGTCGCAGCTCCTTTTCACTCAGACCCGCGGCATCCTTCATAATTATCCTGAAGATATTGGTCACCTGTTGTGGTCTGCGGCAATGTTGCACGATGTGGGCATGTTCATTGGTCGCAATGGTCACCACAAGCATTCTTACTACCTGATAAAGAACGCTGGGCTCTTGGGCCATTCTGAAGAAGAAGTAGCATTGATTGCTAGTATTGCCCGTTACCATCGTGGTTCAGAGCCGAAGGTAACTCATGAAGCTTGGTATAGCCATGACTTAGAAGGTAGAAAAATTGTCTACGATCTGGCTTCTTTCCTTCGCATCGCCGAAGCATTAGACCGCAGCCATAAGCAAGTAGTGAAAGATCTGCGCGTGATTGTGAGCGCCTCTAGTAAAGACGGGCAAAGTGGCAACCTTAGCCTCTTCCTCAATCTCCATGAGAATAGTCACTGTCAGTCAGAAATTTGGGCTTTAAATGAGAAGAGATCATTCTTTGAGAATCATTTTCAGACCAAGCTAGAAGTTCTAGTTGACGCTGGAGTGGCGCTGGCTCAGTCTGAGTAATGCTAGTGCGCAGTTGATTTCTTTGCTTCGGCTAGCTTGATATTTAAGGTCTCAGCACTTTCTTTGACGTGCTTTAAGCGGCGTTGTAGTTTCTTTGCGGTAAAGCCGTTGATGACTGATTTGGGCACTGGCATACCAAGATCAAGACTGGTTGATAGTTCAAGAGTGGTGGCCTTGCCATCGCTGCTTGGGGTTAAAACCCAACTGCCCTGCATGTGTTTAAAGCGATCTGATTTGATTAGCTTGTAGTCAATTCGCTCTAGGGGCACTTCTTTGTTTTGCATTTCGCATATTGCCGAACCAAAAACTGGTATTAGCACCATTTTTTGTTCAAGCACATATTCATGTTCGCCGGGCACTATCACTTTGCTATAGGCTAGGTCGGGATCATGTTTTCTCTCGTCATGAACGGCCTGCCAGACAACTTCTCTGGGCGCTTCAATGTGGATTGAAGCCTTGATTAGCTCAGGTTTCTCTTTGAGCTCTTGGTTCTTTAGCTCTGCTTTATTCTTTAGCTCTGCCTTGTTTATTGCGGCAGGGCTTGCTTTGCTCGATTGTGGCAGAGCCAGTAGACTGCCGCAGGCTAATGCCAGAGCGAATTTTGAAATTTTCTTGCTGCTCACGATAGCTTATTCAGTATCACTTTGTTATGGTAGTTGCAAAGAGTATAGCACTGCCGGCTGCGCTAGCCAATTAGATCTTTTACACGCCTATGGGGAAGAATTTAGGTACTAGGCGGCGCCACTTGAGCTTGGCTGCATAGTCTTTGTACTTGTCGCCAAAGGTTTTGACCAATAGCTCTTCTTCGTACTTTGCTCGGCGTAACCATAGCGGTGCCACCACAAATAATGCAAAAGCAAGACTGAGGGGGGAGAGACCAGCAATTGATGCGCCAACTAGTGATTGGATTATGCCTGAATAGGCTGGGTGCATAACAAAGCCGAGCAGTCCTGAATCTTTTACTTCCTGTCCTTCCAGTAGTTCCGCATCAGTGGAGAAGGCTTCGCCCAGCGAATACCAGCCTCCAATCATGAATACAAACCCAGTCAGCATTTCTAAAACACCAAGCCAGGAGATGATCTGTAGCGCCCCGCTAGGCTCAGTCTGAGTTAGGGAAAGTATTGGGGACAGGCCAGGAAGGCCGGTGATGACACCGTTGAAGACGCCAAAACTGAGAACTATTAGGGCGACATTGACACCAGAAAGCAGCTGAGGAGCCCGTTGAATCAGAAAGTTTGATTCATAGACAACGCCCTTGCCCCTGCGGGAAAAGCCTTTGTATAGAACAGGGAAAGAGAGCGCACAGCCAATTGCTAGAAGACCAAGTACGGTCATCGTCGGCAGGTTGAAGGTCATATCGTTTTTGCTCCCTTAATTGTAAATACATCGTCGGCGAGGCCAACGTTTCCTTTGAAATTGTTCCAGATAGAGTGCGAACTTAGTTTACCGTCAATGTAGTCCCACCATTCAACTGGCAGCATACTTTTCGGGTCAATGGCCACTCTTTTGTAGATTTCACCTTCAAAATTGGAGCCGTGATATACCTCCAGCATATATACCTGTGACGGTGCATTGCTGGTTGATTGCACAGTATTCTCGGTAACACGGGCTACGCAAGAATCCTTTTCTATAAATGTTTTCAATGCTTGAGCTAATGAGCTCAGATCTGAATCGACCATGGGATAGCCGTTAGCTGAGCGCAGGTAGTCAGACGAGGGGGCTAAATCTACGGTCATGAAACTAAGAGCACCGCCGGGTTTGGCTTTGATTTTGCCACCGCTTCCCATCACCGCTATTGATCCTTTGCGGAAGCTTCCTACTTCTTCGAGGCGCATCATTCGGGGCTTCTTGAAATAGAATTTGCCTTTTTCAATCAGTTTTTTTCCTTTGTAATTGGTCATTTCGTACTCAAAGACATAGTCTTTGTAGCTGTCGGCTGCTTTGAGCATCCGTTCGATGAACGGTGCAGCGTTGACGAAGTCTGCGTTATCAGCTTTTGGCAAAGGTGCGGTCGTTGTTGAAGCTTTGCTCGATTTCTGCTTGCTGGCAATCTTGATACTGCCAGCAGTATCGCTGGCCGAGGCTGCAATTGAGCTTGTTGCCAGGTTTAGAGAAAGGGTCAGCGCTAAGGCTGCCGCGGCGAGAGATTGATTTTTATTGCTTCTGTACTTAGTCATTTATTGATTTCCACAATGTCCGATTTCGGATGTTTCCAGGGAGCGCCAGAGTTGAAATACTGCAGTTAATATCTCGTCTACAGTAGGGGGAAGATTTTTAGAGGTGAGAGCTACATGTTTTTGCTCTAATGACTCTAGGTCGTCTAACATT
>Ga0075444_10003012_pt1 | contig 10080 bp, 4 predicted proteins | sample CoawatmetaG01DNA_FD_76836 | JGI IMG/M metagenome (GOLD analysis project Ga0075444, IMG submission 76836) | Marine microbial communities from the West Antarctic Peninsula - Coastal water metaG017-DNA | ecosystem: Environmental > Aquatic > Marine > Coastal | place: Atlantic Ocean: West Antarctic... | reverse complement strand
GACTCAAAATTCATAGCTCGTTATAATCTCACGCTATTCCCTGATAGCTCAGTTGGTAGAGCAACGGACTGTTAATCCGTGTGTCCCTGGTTCGAGCCCAGGTCGGGGAGCCAAATAATTAAAAGGTTTGCTGCGGTAGACCTTTTTTTTGTCTCAAGCCAAAACTTCATTTTCGTACGAATTTCGTACAACTAATGGAGTTAAATATGGCAACAATACAAAGAGTCAAAAATAAGAAAGGATATTCTTACAGAGCTATTGTGAGAAACAAAGGTCTTAAGGAGATTTCTAAAACATTTCCAAATCGTCAATTAGCAAATCAGTTTGTTTATAAGATGGAATCTGATAGGCAGGCACGAGCTTTATATGATGGTCGCATTTCAGATAAGTTATTTTATGAAATAGCTAATGAATACCTCAAATATGAGTACCAAGGCTCAAGACCTAAACAACAGAAGTCAATGACTAATTATTGGTTAGGTTCATTGGGAGATATTACGATTTCAGATATCACTTCGAGTGATATTGAAAGAGGTTTGAAAGCACTACCAAATCACCTCAGTAATGCAACCAAAAATAGATACAAAGCTGTCATTTCAGTGATATTTTCATACGCTGTAAGACGATATGATTTGACATACAATCCAGTCCAAAATATACGCTCTATGAGAGAGAATAATCATAGGGTTAGATACTTATCAGATAATGAGAGAAAACGCCTATATGAAGCCTGTATAGCCTCTAAGTGGACTAAGCTATACCTACTTATTTTAATGGCAATTACAACGGGTGCCAGGAAGGGTGAATTGATGCATTTAAAATGGTCAAATATTGATTTAGAAATGCAAACTGCCTCAGTTAAAAATACCAAAAATGGACTTCCAAAAGTAATGCCATTAACAGATGAAGTGATAGCTGAATTAGAGAGATTTATTGGACAAGAATCTGAGTTAATTTTCAATTCTGAAATTAAAACTAACAAGCCATATGAGTTCAATAAATTATGGAAAAAGGCAATTAAATTTGCTAAGATTAATGACTTTAGATTCCACGACTTAAGGCATACTACTGCCTCCTATTTAGCTCAGAATGGTGCAACACTGCTTGAGATAGCAGATGTCTTGGGACATAAGCAAATAGAGGTGACTAAGCGTTATGCTCATCTATGTATTGAGCATAAATCGAGTCTTATTAATCGAGTGATGGGTGGTATTTAATTACAATTTGACCTTAGTTGTTTTATGGGTATATACTAGGTTCAATATAAGCCTAAAAAATACTAAATCTTATGGCAATCAATTACAAACCTGTTGCTATTATTATTGATGACTTTACCTCAAGGTCATTAACGCACGACAATGTCAGCCTATATGAGGCTGGCTATTGGGGTGTAATCACGGGTCACGATTACTACATTGTGGATAATGGTATTACCATAGATGATTATGGTGATATAGACCACACAGAGACAACATATGGAGATTTGGGTTATTACCAGAATATTGGGTCTGATTATTTAGTATACGATGGTACTTATGCAGGAAGTTTTGGTATGTATGGATACACAGCGTATGCTTACGATTATCCTGTGTGGAGTAGTCATAACCCATCATCCGAAGAACAAGTACTGCACGGCGATTGGTCTCTAGACGCCTTTATCAACCAGCTTGACAGTGATGTAGAAGTTATATTGATTGACATCGATGGACTGGACTGGGATCAACACCAACTAATGTTTTCAAGCATAGATTCTATTATTGGCGATTGGTTGACAAATAATGACACTGATTCGGTTGAGTATGTGCCTGTAGTGGTTTCAGCATCATTCGGTGGAAACTGGCCTAGTATTCCTGAAAAATATGCTCTGAATTTATTAAGCAATAATTTTGCAGTAATAGTTCAAGCTGTTCCAAACACAAATCAGACAGGGTATGCTTGGGGTGATGTCTATAGCGATGTTATTAATGTTGGTGCATATAATGTTGATATAAATAGCAACTCCCTACACGGCAATCCTAATAATCCTTCTGTTATAGATATCCTAGCGAATGGTTATGTTGAACATCCAGGCTGGGACTATGGCTATAATTTTGGTACATCCTTTGCCACGCCAAGAGTTTCTGCAGAGCTTACAAATGTTTTTTTAGAGCTGTTTGATTATATAAATAACAATTTAGCAACTGGAGAACTAACACAAGAAGATCTAGAATCTTCTGGTGATATTACTTATACAGAATATATTAATTCATTACTTGAGATAATCACAACCGATGTTTTTGTCGAGATGGATGATGGCTGGTACCCTGGGTCTATTGCTGTACTCTCAGATGATGTTGCGTCTTCCCCATTACCAGTGCAAGTTACAGCATCAGCTTCTGGTAAAACAGAATATCATATTACTAATGCAGCTTATGCGCTGCCAGGGCAGAATAATGCACCTGCACTATCCAGTAATATCATCAATTCAACCACCAATGAAGATGCAGCATATAGTTATGACGCATCGCAACACTTTAGTGATGCTGACGTAGGCGATACACTCACCTACAGTGCAACCTTATCAAGCGGTAGTGCCTTGCCATCTTGGCTCAGTATTAACAGTTCAACAGGTGTTCTAAGTGGCACACCTGCTAATAATGATACTGGGATAAACAACATTACTATCACAGCCACTGATTCTAGCAACGCTACAGCAAGCGACACATTCTATCTAACAGTCAACCAAGTTAACGACGCTCCAACCCTGAGTGGTGATTTCACTGGGAGTGTGACTGAAGGTGCTGAAACTATCACCGCAACAGGCACTTTGGTTGCCACTGATGTAGACGGTCCAGCATATCCTTTCGACGATGTGTATTTTGATTATAGTGACTACAATATAGGTAGCGATGAAGTTGGTTATGAGTCTCGTTTTTACTATAATCCACAGGGAGATAGTCGACTTAGTACATATAAGCTAGAAATTGAAGTTAGCAGTTATACAACACTAGCTAATGGTGAGTGGTTCTTATGGAGTAATGATGAAATATATCATCCTTCTTACTCCAGCATATTATATGATAGCCTGGGGACCATTTTTTCTACAACTGATGAAGAGGGTTATGGTGATCTATTTATACTAGGACAACTCTTCACAATTTTAAGTATTACTGAAGATGAGAATGGTATACAAGGCACAGCAACAAACGCTAATGGAGTGTCTGGAACTCTTCTTAGTGATAACAACGATAAAACTGTTTTCTTAACGCAAGGTAGTTATGGTATTGACTCAGTTTCTGTACTTAGTTACGATTCTGGAGTTATCTACACAATTCAAGAACAGCTAGGCACGTACGGTACTCTAGTCTTAGACAAAAATACCAATTGGACCTACACCCTTGATAATGATGATTCTGACACCATTGGATTAGTACCAGGTGAGACCGCAATAGATTCTTTTACGATTGATGTTTCTGATGGTTATAAGACAATCTCTCAGCAGATTGATGTGAGTGTGACTGGCAAGGGTTCAGGGCTTAACGGCACAACTTCAGATGACGCTCTGACTATCATAACTGGAACAACTTCAGTCCAAGCAGGTGATGGAACTGACACAATTGTTTTCTCTGGCAACTACGCCGACTATACCTTTAGTCAATCAGCAGGTTATGTTTCTATACTAACTAATAACACCAGCGGTCAATCGGTGAGTTTGTATGGAGTGGAGTGGTTGCAGTTTGATGACATTACGGCTAGCCTCACCACTACTGCTAGTGGTGAGTTTCAGGTTAATACTGAAACGACTGATTATCAGAATTATCCTTGCATCACTACGCTTAATGATGGTAGCCTTGTTATCGCCTGGGAATCAGCAAATCAAGATGGCTCAAATTACGGTGTCTACGCGCAAATGTATGATGCAGATGGCAGTAGAGTTGGAAATGAGTTCCAGGTTAATTCCATTACTTTTAGCAATCAGTGGGAATCGGCAATCACTGCGCTTGATGGTGGTGGCTTTGTTATCACTTGGGCATCCAGTGAAGATGGTGATGGGTCCGGTGTCTGCGCGCAAATGTATGATGCTGATGGTAATAGAGTTGGTTCTGAGTTCCTGGTCAATACAACTACTGAAAACTCTCAAAATACTCCATCCATCACCGGATTGAATGATGGCGGCTTTGTTATCGCCTGGGAATCTCTATATCAAGATGGTGATGAATACGGTGTCTACGCGCAAATGTATGACGCTGATGGCAGTAGAGTTGGGAATGAGTTCCTGGTTAATACTTATACTTCAAACCATCAGTTGTTCTTATCCAATACCGGTCTTAATGATGGTGGCTTTGTTATCACTTGGACATCAGGTGATCAAGATGGCAATGGTACTGGTATCTACGCACAAATCTATGACGCTACAGGCGATACTTTTTTCTCTGAATTTCGGGTCAATTCAACTACTGGTTCCAACCAATATATACCATCTATCACCGCACTTGATGGTGGTGGCTTTGTTATTGCTTGGACATCCAATAATCAAGATGGTGGAGATATCTATGCACAAATCTATTTCGCTGGAAACCCCACCACTGAGTTTTATAATAGAGATGGCTCTGAGTTCCAAGTTAATACCATTACTGCTGGCGAACAGATGAACACATCCATCACCGCGCTTGATGGTGGTGGCTTTGTTATCATCTGGGGATCCGATGAGGATGGAGATGGCTATGGAACCTACGCTCAAATGTATGATGCTGATGGTAATAGAGTTGGCTCTGAGTTCCAGGTTAATAATTCTAATACAAACTATCACTCGTCATCCGTCACCGCGCTTGATGGTGGTGGTTTCGCTATCAGCTGGCATTCCAATGGTGAGGATGGTTCTTATGATATCTACGCCCAGCGTTATGATGCAGATGGTAATGCTTTAGGTCCAGTGACTCTTAATGCTATTCCAGTCATCTCCTCTTCAGGAGGCATTATTGCAGAAGGCACTGCTACGATTTCAGGCACAGCAACACACACCGATGCGGATGCTAACAATGACGACAATGTATTTACAGCAGTAACAAATGTTACCTCTACTTACGGCACTTACTCAGTGACAACTGCAGGTGTTTGGACCTATGCACTCGATAGTGACCACGCCACAGTTAAAGCACTAAGTGAGGGTCAATCTACTACCGATACAATTACCCTCACCGCAGAAGATGGGACAACTAAAGATGTCACCATTACCATTAACGGTAAAGATCTACAAACAATCTCAACATCTATTAGTGAAGCATTAGCAAATCTAGGTTTTACCTCTATAAATGGACTAGTTTCTACTTGGAATGATGAGACTAATACTGTCAGTGTAAGTTTTGATAGTGCAACAAATACACATATTATTTTTGCTGATTATATAAGCCCATCGCAGCTAGATATTTCAGAGGTCGTGTTGTTTATCTTAAATGAAATGGGCTATTCATACATTAGTGGTCTTAAAAGTGTTTGGGTTACAGAGACGAATGAACTGGGTATTACTTTTGAAAGTACCTATGTAGGAGGTCTTAATCTTACTGACTTAACTATGTATCTTGATTTGGATGAATATGGCAACGTTTCAACTTATTATGGGGAGGGCTTGAATTGGTATTATGGATGGATTACTAATAATCAAGATAACTTAACTGCAAATGAAAAGTACCTTATCAAGCAAGCTTATGTAGCTATTGACGCCCTTGAAAACATAAACCAAGCAACAAATAGCGATGATATTGGAATGATTGCCGTAAATGCATTGGGCTACACTAATGTTACTGGTCTGAGCACCACTTGGAATGCATCCACCCAAACTGCTACTCTCATAATTGATAGTGCTTTGTACGGCTATACACCAATATCCTACTTGCAATTAATTGTTACTATGAATAGTTCAGGCGGTATTTCCTCATACTATAGCGCTATTACAGCTAATGGTGTTACTGGCTATTACGATAAGTACGATTTAGATGATTCTGAAGTTTTTGTAATTAAAGCAGCTACTTATGCTATGAATGAAATAGAAAGAATAACTTCGAATCACGATTTTACTAATGGCGCTGCCACTATAACCTTTGATAATGACGGTAATCTCTCTGATTTTTCATTGGCAATCACGCATTCAGATGTAGGCGTTGTTACTAAAACTGCGAGTAACTTAAATGAAACGTATGTAGGCTATTTAACAGCAATGTATGACCAGTTAAATACATCAACTCCGGTCCTATCATCACCAATCTACGACGCCTCCACCAATGAAGATGTAGCATATAGCTACAACGCTTCCAGTAACTTTAGTGTTGATGGCGATACCCTTACTTACAGTGCAACCTTATCAAGCGGTAGTGCCTTGCCATCTTGGCTCAGTATTAACAGTTCAACGGGTGTTCTAAGTGGAACACCTGAGAATGGGGATGTTGGAAAGATTACTATCAAAGTAACAACAACGGACACATCAGACGCCTCAATCTCCGATACTTATACTTTAACAGTTAACAATAGCAACGATACGCCAACAGTCTCTACAACCATCTCGAACTCCTCCACCAATGAAGATGTGGCGTATAGTTATGATACCTCTAGCCACTTCTCTGATGCTGACGTAGGTGATACACTCACTTACAGCGCAACCTTATCAAACGCTAGTGCTTTACCGTCGTGGCTTAGTATTGACACAACAACCGGTATTCTAAGTGGCACTCCTGCCAATACTGATATTGGAGCGATTAATGTCACTGTCACAGCAACGGATATAGCCAGCGCCTCAATCTCCGATACTTATACTATAACGGTAAATAACGTCAACTACGACCCGACCGGCTCAGTAACCATCACAGGCGATGCTAAGACTGGACAAACGCTTACCGCCTCCAATGACCTTGCAGATGTTGACGGACTTGGCACCATTAGCTATCAGTGGTCTAAAGATGGTGCTGATATCTCTGGTGCTACCGATACCACTTATATTCTAAGTGATTCTGATATTGGTTCAACCATTACCGTGAAAGCAACTTATACTGATGGTGATGGCACAACTGAGACTGTGACTAGTGATACTACTAGTGCCATTACCGATATTGACAGACCCTTCTTTTTTACTTCTGAGATTATCGCAGCCAGCGCTGCACCTGACGGTGGCTATGCACTAGACCCTAGTGAGAACATCATTAAATTAACGCTAAATGTTGATATGGCAAGAATATCAAACTCTAGTGTTGATTCGATAGCAGGAGGTGTTTTAGACTTTAGTTTAGATTGGACTCAAATAGAGGCTATAGAATATGATGACGAGTCAACAGCAGCATATCGTTCAGAAACCGCTACTCTAACAGATTTAGATTCTACTACCACCTTTAATCTCTTCTTTGCACTAAGTCATAGCGAGAGTACAGCCGATCAATTTGACACTATAACCATCACTTCCTTACATATTGGAAATCCACCAACTTTAACTCTAGTCGATGATACTGACACATCCGCCAAAGGTTATGTTGACCACGCCTCTAGTAATGATCTTGCCCATATCTATTTAAATCCAATTGATTCTATCTCCAGCCTGGATATTACTTTTGGTGGTGCAGTAAATGTCAATCAGGGTGGTGATGATGATATTGCTCAATTGAGCTATACCACGCGAGTCAGTACAACTGGTGTAGATGCAATGATTAGGATAGATGATGATAATTATCTTAATAACACTACAATCAATTATTATCAAAACGGCACCGATACTAATGTATCAACCTTGGTTGAGGATGGTGGTATTGTAATTGAACAAAGCATTAGCTTTGACGCTGTCAAGCTCTCAGCAAGTGATGCTTATGACTTTGATATTAATATCTCCGATGCCATTGATGTGCTCAGACATATTGTCGACTTAGAGTCATTCACAGCTAACACTGCTGGCTATCAAGCAGCCGATGTTGATAATAATGACGCCATTAATATCTCGGATGCTATTGACATCTTAAGACACATTGTTGACCTTGATACCATTGATACTTTTGATGTTCTTGATAGTAGTGGAGCAAGAGTCACACAGCTTGATGCTGATGCCACTGGTGAGGCACCAACTTGGACACTGGTTGCCAATGGTGATGTTGATATGAGTGGTAGTTTTGCTACTGATTATGTTGTACAAGCAGATATTGTTTAGCTAAGTAGTCACTCTCCCTCGCATATATATTCAGATGCTCTAGGACATAAACAAATTAGCGTTACTAAGCGTTATGCTCATCTATGTATTGAGCACAAGTCCAGTCTTATTAATAGAGTGATGGGTGGTATTTAGCTTCAGATTGAACTACAATAGATTCTATGGGGTTATTAGACAGATTTAAAAGCAAAGATAAATTATGGAATTTCATAGGTTTTATATTAATAGCGGGAATTAGTTATCTTTTTTTTGGTGGCTTTTTTATGCGATAACATCAAATATGAAAAAACTACTCCTACTTCTATTCTCAATACTGATTTCCTTTAACTCTTATGCAGAGGTACCTCCAATTATTGGTGGAAACACTATAAAGGATATTTGTAAAATTGCAGAGTGTGTTGGTGGTGAATCATTGAATATCCACTATTTGCAGAACTATTTGGCTAAACCGGAACATAAAGTCTTTGTAATTGATGTTTCGAATGATGGAAAAACTATTGTAGGAGCCTATGTGGGCTTTGGTTTTCCAAGTTGGGGGCAAGCAAAACAAAATATTCTTTCTAAGTGTAAAGCAGTGTTTTCCTCCGAAAATTGCCAAGTCCTGTTTGTTAATTACCGAATTGCTGATAAAGAATTGTATGAGCTATTAACAACAAAATCGATACCTCCGAATGCATATAAATCTGGCAATGATTGGAAATGCAACTATGGCTATTACAAAATTGGCACTATTTGTCAAGTTGTTCCTGCAAATGCCACTGCAACTAGCTCAGGATGGAAATGCAACACTGGCTTCACAAAAGATGGATATAGCTGTAACAAAGTTGAAGAATCAATGGATTATATTGAAGAACTCAAAAAGATAAAAGAGCTTCTAGATTCAGGCGTCATAAATGAAGAGGATTTCGAGAAAATGAAGCAAAAGATAATCGACAATATGTAGTGTGAAAAAACTACTCCTATCAGTATGTTTTATAATTGCTTTAGATGTTATCGCCCTTGAAAATGAGGACTATTACAATAGACAATTTTGTAAAGAAGAATCTGGTCAAGCTGAGTATCGATTGCCAGATTTATCAAGAATTGACTGTCTAACTGATACTCACGCATTTGAGGCGGATTGGGCGGATGGTTTAAAGGTTTACGAGTCTATAGGACAATCATTGTATTACTCTGCTGAAACCGGTAAACAACCCGGAATATTGCTTTTAATTAGAAAAAATAGCTTTGAAAAACATATTAGAAAAGTAAAGAGGGTGATTGAAAGGTGGAATCTACCTATCAAACTTATAATTAGAGATGTTAGAGATACTGAATAACTAATATATAGCGAACAATCAAAGTCAAGAGGAGAGTTACTTTGATGTGAGAGTGTTCGCTACCTGTCAATAAACTAACCTCACTTTAGCTTTTGGAGAATACTTTAATAGATTCAATGTTAGGCGTCCAAAATGAATGCTAGATGTTTTGTTGATGTAGTTATGGTGTAGATTGAACCATACTAATTTAATGTGTATATACTCGGCTCTAACTCTATTTTTAGTTTTTAGACTAATATGAAAAAACTAATTCTCATCGCTTTTCTTTTTCTATCAAATCTAGCATTTGCTGATGAAGTTAATAAAATGGCAACAATTGATGGTGAAACTATTGTCAGTGAATACAGTGACAATGGATTGCCAAAGTTCTATGAGTTATTAGATGGCAGAACCCCTGTCTATATAGAGTTTACGGATGTTATTCAAGACAGGTATATCGTTGACGTTGAGTGGTTTCCAGACTGGGGGCTAGCTCCTTTACTTACTGGTCCTGCAAATATCAACTTTAAGCTAGTAGATAGGGACATCAAATTTAGCATTAAAGCCGACTTATTCAATATTGGTCATAGGATGTTTAGTTTCCCAAAATATAGGATAGATGCT
>Ga0075444_10003011_pt1 | contig 10082 bp, 11 predicted proteins | sample CoawatmetaG01DNA_FD_76836 | JGI IMG/M metagenome (GOLD analysis project Ga0075444, IMG submission 76836) | Marine microbial communities from the West Antarctic Peninsula - Coastal water metaG017-DNA | ecosystem: Environmental > Aquatic > Marine > Coastal | place: Atlantic Ocean: West Antarctic... | reverse complement strand
TATTCATCGGCAGCGTGTGCGTACCTTGCAAAAACATCTTCTATCGCAATACGATCTAGCAGCAAACTATCATCACTCATTTTTTCGGTCTTGATTTAAATATTTTCAATTTAATTTAAATAGCAATTTGATTTTCTAACAACAACTTTAGTATTTTCATTATAGATTTCTAGAAAAGAGTTAAAGTCATCTTGGTCTTGATCAGTAAATTCACGATTCATCCATTGATTTTGAACTTCTAAGCTAGGAAACATAACAACAGTTGTTAATCGAGAAGGTTCTTCTGTGGTTTTTTCTCCATCTCTGTTGTACTCAATATTTGCTTTTACTTTTACGTCAAATCCTCTGTCTCTATAAAATTTCTGATGAAGATTAACGGCTTTGTTAAAAGCCTTGACCGTTCCTGATTCAAGAATCTCTGATACATACAAATTACCCACTTGCCCTCCACAGTCTGAAAAATTATATGATTTTTCATGATGCGCAGAAGCAATTGAGAATGTAGAAATTGCTGTTAAACATACAAATAAGTATTTAAGTATTTTCATGGTTTTCTCCTAAAGATGTTATTTAACTATATCAAATGCGCAGGCTTTGTACTGACAATACTGACAAAAACCCATTATTTATATCAACGATTCCCATGGAAAAAGAAAAGTATTAATATCAAAGGATATAAATATTATGGGACAAGAAAAATGGGTAAGAAAGGAAATTAAAAGACATATCCCAACCGGCAATGATATTTTATATAGTGGTCAATATTATTTTCATTATTGGTGGACCGGTGCAAAATTATAAAGTAAATCTCATAATTATTTTTACAACTATCGCAATGACTGGCTGTGGAGGAAGCGGAAGCGACAGTAATACTATGACCCCTCCCAACAATTCAGCAACTGCATCTATATCTGCAAATCCCACTAAAGTATTTCTAGGTGACTCTACGGTAGTTTCATGGAGCAGTGCTAACACATCTTCTTGCACAGCATCTGGAAATTGGTCTGGCAATAAGTCAACATCTGGCAGTGAGACTGTAGCTATGACCTATCAAGGAGATCAAGTTTTTACTATTACATGCGGTGGTGCATCTTCTAATGTGACCGTCACAGTAAGCTCAGAAGACTTTGAGGGGTCTTGCGTTAATCCACACAACGCAGATATACCCCGGTCTTACATAGGGGAATATGAACTACCTATTCCTCAAAACTCATTTGGTGATAATCACCTTAAAGTAATAGGATTCAAAGATTACTCAGTCAGACAGCCTTACCAAGCCTACAAAAATGCTGGAGCTAGTTGGATAGATGATTGTACTGAAACTGAGTACAAAAAACTCATGTATAGAATGACCTTACGTAGGCTTAAAGATCATGGCGTGAACACTGCATCGATTTATAACTATGGTTACTGGAATGATGACGGTGACGTTTGGGAAGTGGAGCATAGTACGAAGGATTTGTCTGATGCTGATATTGAGCTTATTACTGTAACAGCACATGATTTAGGAATGGACGTACATTATGCATGGCAATTTAACATGCGTATTGCAAATACCGATCGATTACTGTTCCCCTTTGATGGGAATGTTAGGCTTGAGATGCCACTGTTAAAGAACATCATGGATGCACATGAAAGACATATATTATGGGAAGCGGATCGATTGGAGAGTATCGGTGTGGGTGCTATGTCAGCAGATTGGAGTGCTATGTGGATGTGCTTTTCCTGTGGGGTAGATGATCAAGGAAACACTCAAGCAGAAACTGACACTCTCAAAGACTATTACATGGAAAGGATGAGTATAATTATTGACAAGATCAGAGAAAAATTCTCAGGGAAAGTATATATTGGTGAAGGTCTGGTCTGGAATGATAAACGTGTATTTGACAAGGTAGATGGAGTTGGGTTTTCTCCTGATATGAGACTGACTACTGAAGAAGTTGTCACAGCAACTGTTGATCTATTACAAGAAAAAGCGGCAACTTCGATACAAAGGAAATATGAGGAATGGAATTGCTTAGACAATCAACCTTGTTGGCATAATTCAAGTACGACTATTCCTAAAGTCCTTTTTAACTTTTTTAGTCAAAGTAACACAAGGTACTTGTCGAAGGGCTGGTGGGAAGATGGATTCTGTACCGAAGGAATTCTCGATGGTGTTTATTATGAATGCACACAATATGAGATACAAACTGATTTCTCTGCTCAAGCAATTCTTACAGAAGCAGTACTGAGAGCAATAGATAATCAAGTGGTGTTTGAGACGCTGGGTACAACTACAACTACTGGGTACTGGTTATCTGACACGTTGTACGCAGAGCCTAATCAGCAGCGTATCGACGGGGTGCCACTGGAAGGCTTTCCCAATATCTCCCAATCAATTAGAGGAAAACCAGCAGAAAAGATTATTAAATACTGGTATACAGGCGAATACGAAGTATATGATCCAGAGTTTATCGACTAAGAATTTACTCGCCGAAGGGCAGTTTGAAAGTGTAGGCCATCATAAGAACGAGGACTCTAGAGCATGAATCTACCTCATTCAATAGTTGAAGAATTTTAAGCTCTTGTGAGCAAAAGATTTCAGGGGTATGTTTTTAATTTTTTAATAGCCCCTTAAAAAATTACTGCCTTAATGAACTAACTAGTTCAATCAAGTTTCCTTCGGCTTTAATGGAAGGCTGGAGATTTAATTTGAGCTTACGCAATTCACTTAATTTTGAATCAAGTTTTTGAGAATAGGCTTCCATCTTGTAATGATAGTTAACATCAAGAGAAAAATAACCATTCAAAGCTTCTTTGTTCTTGGCCTGAAAGAGCCCATAAATAGAATCTTCTTTGCAGGTTAAATTCGATGACAAGAATAATTCTCTAGAAAATAGACCGAATATATCAGATACTTTTGCACTTATCTTTCCTCTAGCTTCTGTACAACCCGTGTTATTGAATATTAATTTTTCTATGTAACCTTCGGATGAATAAATTAAAGACTGCAAAGTGCTTTGCGTAAAATCTAGTTTAAATTTAACATCTTCAAGCTCCCAGTAACTAAAAGATCTAGATAAGTATCCCGATGAAATTAAGATAGTATTTTTTTGATGCACTTTAAATTTAATTTTTTTGCTTAATAAACCTAACAAATCAAGCTCCAGTGATACCATACCTAGATTCTGCTCATCAATTTTTAAAGAATCAATTTGTCCTTTCCACCACAATCCTGAAGAGCCTAAAACAGAAATATTATCTTTTGGTATAAATAAAACCACCCCTCTCATAGGAAAAGTTAATACGGTAAGAAAAATTAGAACTGTTGATGCTAAAAGTAAATACTTTAGTTTCATTTTCTTGAAACCAACACCAGACGCACCCTAACACTTTCCTGCTTTTCTTTTATGAGCTGATTGCGGCTTAGGGAAGCCTTGACTGTATAAATTTTTGAGTTAACTTCCAAACTTTTTAACCATTCATAAAGGTTCTTAAAGTCAACATTGTCTATAGATATCAACACTTCGTTTTGATCATTACTCTCAATGCTGTCAATGACCACATTGTATTTTTTTGAAGTGCTGCTGATTACTGAAGTAGCAACGTCCCTCTTCTGATCCACCTTATTACCGATAGTGGAGCCGTACTCTATAGAATTTTTAACATCAGATAAAAGCTGGTTCGCTTTGTTTAAATTATGTTTAGATTCGGCAAGGCTACCAGTTGCATAAAGGTTGATAAAAAAGATCGCCAAGATAGTTAGGGCAAGTACTACTAATACGTACAAAACCTGTTCTTTCTTGTTTAACTTATCAAAAAAAATTTTCATTTAATTTTTTACGAATATTTCACTCAATATTGAAGGTCCGGACCTTCGGGACGATCCAATCTCAACAATTAGCCCCGATCGAATCATTATAGATTTCAGCACTTCAATATCTTCAAAAGATGATAGCTCCACCTCTAATAGAAATTGGTTTTTATTTAAATCGTAAGAAACTACATTGAGTGAGATGTTCTCATTATTAATTATGATCTTTGACACCACTCCAAGAGTAGACAGAAAAACAATGTCTTTATCATCGGGAATATTTCTGAGTTTTTTTCTTAATAGTAATTTGTAATCTAGACTTCTATTTTCTTCAGGAAAAGAGGTAAAAAATAGAGTCTTAGCATTTAAATTTAATTTTGTAACAGAAGAATTATTTAGAATCAATTCATAAGAAAGCTGAGAAAAATATAAAACTATTATTAACAAGAGGCTAAAAATAGGGAATTTCCAAGTTTTATACCATTTTTTCCAAGACAATCTGGGTTCATAGTGATTAATTAATAAATTTAAACCGTCTTTGTCCTGATTGGATTGATTTAAAAGATAATCTTGTTCATCTTTAACATAATGTAGTTCAGGGTCTATTTCTGTGTAAGAAGACCAGTCAATTTTTAAATCGCTGTTTAAAAATACCTTGAAGGATTTTAATTGGAATTCATCAAAACTATTTTTTAGTAATCCTAAAATAGTTTGCAAGTCAGAGCACCAAGACCAATCAGAGCCTAGCTTTAAAATTGCATATTCTTTAAAAATTACTAAAGTTGCTTCTGATGAATTTGATGGCATGGCGTCTGATAAATCACACAAACTACTAACCTTCAATTGACTGTTAATTATCTGTTTATCAATATTCTTCATAATGAAATGAGGGATCATAGATAAGGAAACCTTGCCATTGGCCCTTCTTTTTGAAGTTACGATATGTAAATCTTCTATATTAGAGAGCAATTCATCTTCCAAAAGAAAAGGAATAGAAGAATTTATTTCAGCAGTCTTTGCGGGAGGCACTTGCAATTCTCTTCTGGTCAGAAGTGGGTGATAAATATAGCCCTTTATATGTTCTGCTTTGATGTCTAAAAATTCTTTTAAACTAGCTGCAACACCCTGATTAATTAAATCACCTGACGGATCTTTCAATACCCATGAAATGGAATTATCAGGCGATATGATAAAAGATAAAATGCTCATTAAAATACTAACTCTCTTCTAAACACTTTAACTTTGCCGGACCCTAATAACTTTAAAGATGAATTCATAACAAAAGAATGATCTTTAGAAATTATCTTTGAATGTAATAAGTAATAATTAGAATTAAGTGCAAGATATGATCTTATAGATCCAGATACCATTAAATCTTCTAATGCGGGGTGCGATAAGAATGCATCAATAGTCAGATATCCTTCCAAAGGACGATCGCTGAGAATTTGTAAAGCTGATTCTCTTGGCAAAGCTTCTCCAAAGAGCATCATTAAGATTTCTGGTTTATTTTTGGAAATAGCATTGATGTTGGTTGAAGAGAGTCCTGATTCAGGTAACGCACAAACATACGGCATAATCTTTTTTAAGATATCGCTATTATAATTTTTGATACTAGCTAGCTCCGATACATTGCTTAAAAGTTGATTGGCAGTCCAGTATGGATTATCTAGTCGGGTATAAAAATTATCTTCCGCTCCGTAGCTATTTACCAAGGAGTTATCACTATCAATCCAATCCAATAAGCCGTATATTAAATTTTCAATCAAGAAATTATCAACTTCTAAGGATAAAAGTAAATTCCTGTATAAAATTAAACCCTGATTGTTAACAATCAAGCTGCTTCCTTTATTGTCGAGTCGAACAAGACTGTTTAAATTAAAACAAGAGGATAAATCTTTTAACGAGCCTTCAGCAACAGACCCTTTCATGCTGTATTGTATTGGAGGCAGTTCATTATCAAACATTAAAGGTTTTGAAATATGTTTCTCTGTGTTGTGTTTTACAAGGAAATTACTTGCCGTTGATTCAAGACCAAGGGCATACCAATAAGATTGATCATCCTTAACCGTCTTGATAACCTGATTGAAGGTAAAATGAATCTTATCTACTGATTGAACTCCTATAGACAAAACTAAAGCAACCACTAATAAAACCAACACCAAGACCCCTCCGTCTTGTTTACCCTGACTTCTCATGCATCTCCTTTTGTAAGAAGGTATCTTCTAAAAACATCACCGTAGGATTCAAACTTGAAGGATATTTCAATCATTTGCGGCAGTCCTGACAATTCAACCATCTCTTGCGGGGGCCATACTTCAGCAAAAGAGCCTTGATTAAAGAATTTTAGATCTAGTGAATCAACACTGTCCAATAAAATGGAACTGTGTTTAAAAGAATCCAAAGCTCTATCAACATATGAATATTCTGATCTAATTATTTGTGAGCCTTCTTTTGAATATTCGACCCATTTCAATGCTCCACGAGAACCTTCTCTTATAGGCGTGTGAATTGAGAAAGCTAGAAAAATACCTTCATCAAGCAAGACTTCGCCGTATAAAGGCCAATCACGGACATCCCCCCTTTCGTCTCTGGCCTTGCGATCTAAAGCATGCAAAAGATCTCGCTTTATAATCTTATCTGTTAAGGCAATCTGAGAAAGTAAATTGGAGCGATTTAATGTTTTTTCATTGATGGACAAGCTGGTAGACAATCCTGATAAGACAAGAACGCCTATTAAACTTGCCAAGAATATCGCAACAAGAATCTCTACAAGCGTGAAACCTTTTGCGTTCATTCTAAAAATCTAAAACCCAATAATTCATAAACAGTATTGTTTTCTTCATCCATCACTTTTACTAGAATTTGCGCCGACTCGCCGCCATCAAGTATATTTATATCTCGTTGCCATTGGTATTTTCTATTTCCTTGAAGAGAAAACCCTTCTTCATAAACAAGGTCATCTTCCAAAAAACTCTTAACTAAAATATTTTGAGCGACAAAATTAGCCATAGTTTTTTCTTCAAACTTCTGGACAGACAATGCATTTGAAGAAAACAATTTAAGAGCCGATGACATTACAAAAGCTAAAATACCAAGTGAAATCAATACTTCAAGAAGCGTGAATCCATTTTCTTTGTGATCATTCAATGGTTTCTGTCCAGTTACCTATGTCTTGATTTAAGCCTTCTCCTCCGGACTGGCCGTCCGCTCCTAACGAGAATAAATCATACTCACCATACTCACCTGGATTTAAAAAAATATAATCGTTCCCCCAAGGGTCTTTTGGTAATGACTTTATGTAACCCTGATGGTTTCTTGTGCTGAAATTATTCTCGTCAGGGCTGAGAAGAAATTTTAGTCCTTCTTCTGTGTTTGGGTATCTATAGTGCTCTAGCCTATACAATTCCAATGCACCACCTAAAATAGCAATATCTACTTTTGCTTTACTAACCCTTGCCTTGTCCTGACTGGGCAGCACATTAACTGCAACTATGGTTGTTAAAAGTCCTATAATAAAAAGAACCACCAGTATTTCTATAAGACTGAATCCCTTTTGTAATTTTTTTTGTTTTTTATTGATTTTCATATTTCTAATTTAATAATGAAGTACTGTTCATTTGTATTAAAGGCATTAATATTGCTACAACTATTGCAGCAACAATAACTCCCATTATTAATACCACCAAAGGCTCAAGTAAACCCATAAATACCTTGGTTGATTGGTGAAATTCTTGATCTAAATAATCGGATGATTTTGCTAACATGGTCTCCAACGACCCACTTGCCTCTCCGCTTGCTACCATTTGTTTTACCAAAGGGGGTACGTATGAGATATTTTCTAAGCAAGAGGACATGGATTTGCCTTCAGCTATTTTATCTAAATTAATTCTTAATGCTCTCTGTAGAGACAAATTTGAGACCGTTCTTAAAGAAATCACAACGGCATTCATAATTGGAATATTATTGCTTCTCATGATACTCAAAGCACTTAAGAATCTTGAAAGGTCTGCTTGAATTAAAAATTTACTTAAATACGGTACTTTGATTAGCAAATCATCAATTATATTTTTTATGTATTCCTTGTAACCTAGTTTAAATAAAAAAAAGATCCCAGTTATTAATGTAAGCAGAACCCATATCCCTGACCCTGAAATAAAATTAGACAGTCCTATCAGCCAACGGGTCAATAAAGGTAACTCTTGATTTAAATTTTCAAATTGACTGATTATGCTTGGAACAACAAAGATTAGCATCAGACTTACAATAACAAGCGCTATTGAAACCAGAACCATTGGATAAATTAAAGCAGCCAGCACTTCCTTTTGCACAAGAGATCTTTTTTCCAGATAGTCAGCTATTTTTTCCAGTAAAACATTAAATTCTCCAGAGGTTTCACCTGCACTAATTAAGGCTACGTATAAATTATCAAAGGTCTTGGGGAACTCTTTCAGAGCTTCCGATAAACTAAAGCCTTCTTCAATCTTGGTGGCTAAAACAGAAGATTGTTCCTTCATAACTGAGTTACTTGCCTGTTTAGAGATAACCTTCAATGACTTGTCTAAAGGAACTCCTCCACTAGACAGAACAGACAATTGTCTTGTAAGAAGAGAAAGATCAGAGAGGCTAAGTTTTTTTTCTGAAAATTTAAACAACCCAAACCCACTCTTTCTTGACTGTAGTTTGATAGGTGTTAAATTCTTTTCTTTTAACTGATAATTGGCTATCTCTGAAGTTTCAGCAAAAATTAGTCCTTTCTGTTTTATGCCCTCTGAATTAATTGCTAGATATTTGAAATTAGGCACTTTATTGTTCTTTGGTGACTCTCATCAATTCGTCAACTGATGTTAAACCTTTTGTGACTAATTCCACTCCGGACTGCACAAGATTGTTTTGGTGTTTAAAGGCAATATTGGAGATATTTTCTTCCGATGAATCATTGTTAATAGCTTCTTTCAACTCATCGTTAATAGACAAGAATTCAAATACGCCTATTCTGCCACTGTAGCCGGTTTCATTACAAACGCTGCAACCTGAAGGTCTAAAGAGCTTTGAGCCTAATGGAATTCCATGAATATCAGTTTTGGATGCATACTCTTCTTTGCATGTTACGCACAGTTTTCTGACAAGTCTTTGGGCCAAAATTCCTTTTACAGTTGAGGCCAAAAGGTAAGACTCTATTCCCATATCTTTCATTCTTGTTATAGCCGAGGAAGCATTATTGGTGTGCACGCTGGAGAGGACAAGATGACCGGTTAAGGAGGCTTGTATGGCAATCTCCGCCGTCTCAAGATCTCTAATCTCTCCAACCATTATAATGTCAGGGTCTTGTCTTAAAATTGCTCGCAACCCTTTACCAAAAGTCATACCCACTTTAGTGTTGACTTGCGTTTGACTAACGCCGTCGATTGCATATTCAACAGGGTCTTCTACAGTGATGATGTTACGACTAGAATCATTAAGAAGATTAAGGCCGGCATATAGTGAAGTGGTTTTCCCAGAACCGGTTGGTCCAGTAACCAATATAATGCCATTTGGATTTTTTAAAGAATTTTTAAACTCGTGGCGAAGCTCATCTTTCATGCCTATTTGTTCTAAAGTTAAGTGCGAATCTGCCTTATCGAGAATCCTAAGAACTATTCTTTCTCCATAGCTAGAAGGCAAAGTAGAAACTCTTATATCAATCCATTTTTCTCCAAGACGAAGGGACATCCTTCCATCCTGAGGTATTCTTTTTTCAGCTATGTCTAAATTAGACATTATCTTTATTCTTGCATTAAGCATGGATGTTAATTTTGAATTCGGTTTTAGCACTTCTTTTAACATGCCATCAACTCTGAATCTGACAGACAAGTATTCTTCGTAAGGTTCAATGTGGATATCAGAAGCTCTCGCCTTTATGGCTTCAGCTATAAAAGCATTTATTAACTTAATCACTGGAGCGTCATTTTCAGAATCTAATAAATCAGCAGTTTTGGGTATGTTGGCTACCAGAGCAGAGAGGTCATAGGTATCATCCATATCATCTATTAAATCAGCAGAAGAAGTGGCGTTCTCTGAATAGTGTTTAGCTAACTCTTTCTCAAATAAGTCATTTTTAACTGGTGTTACAGATACGGGAAGTTGATAAAAGTTTCTTAATTCAGAAAAAGTGCTTAAAGAACTTAAATTATTAGATTTAATATAAACAATCTTATTTTCAATTCTATCAAAAATTACTCCTTTTTCTTTGGCAAATCTGTAAGGAAGCTCTAAAGGGAGAGTGGTTTTTTTTGGATTAGATGACATA
>Ga0075444_10003010_pt1 | contig 10082 bp, 13 predicted proteins | sample CoawatmetaG01DNA_FD_76836 | JGI IMG/M metagenome (GOLD analysis project Ga0075444, IMG submission 76836) | Marine microbial communities from the West Antarctic Peninsula - Coastal water metaG017-DNA | ecosystem: Environmental > Aquatic > Marine > Coastal | place: Atlantic Ocean: West Antarctic... | reverse complement strand
TCCTTTATTTAAATATTTATATTTTTTTTTATATTTTTGTAAAATATTATATAATGCTAAAGCATAATTAGTTAATTTTTTGTCTTCAAAGTTAAAATATATTTCACTCATTTTTTTATACTTGTCATCGTGAATTGTTTTATCTTTAGCATTTTCATAACAATTAATTAAATCATTACATATTTCTTTTTTAATGGTGTCTTCGTAAATAAACATTATCTAAATGGTTTTCCTAAATGCCAAACAACAAGACTATATCTTGTGCCAGCGGTTACGGGTTTAACTCTGTGCCATACAAAAGAAGGAAACACAATAATAGATCCTTTAGGTAAAATCTCTTTTGCTCTTCTTAAGTGTTGACTTTCATCTCTCATATGTGGATCGTAGTTTCTAAAATCAAATTCTAATTCACCACCTGTGTATTCGGAACCATCTGTTAATTGACAAGTCATAGATAGTTTTCGAATTCTGCCGTGCTCTGGATGATTAGGATCTTTTCTATCATATGTTTTATCCCAACTATCACAATGCCAATCATAATATTGATTGTGTTTGTATTTTGTAAACTGACATGATTCTGATCTTTCCCAATCAAAGTTCCAACCAGCATTTTTATTAGCCATATGAACATATGGATGTAATTCTTTATAAATCCAAGTATCATTTAACCATACTAGATCGGAGTTTCTTTTTCTTTTTAAATCTTTTATTTGATCTTTGTTTAATTTCTTATCACCATATCCACCAGTTCTTGCCATTACTTCTTCTTGTTGATTAGCATAAGCTATTACATCATCACAAAACTTTGGTGTAAGTGCTGCAGGAAAATGCCAGTAGTAATTAGATATATTCATAAGTTATTGTTTGCACAAAGTTTAATGAATCTTTTTGATTGTTAGTTAAGTAATACATATTAGTTGATGGAAACATAATGAACATATTATTTTTAAGTTCTATATCCCAAGATCTTCCTTTACGTCTGTTATCTTCGTAATGTATTCGAACATTACAATCTTTAACTTTAACGCCGTAAAGCATAGTAAAGTCTGGAGAGTTACGTAGATCCACCGGATCAATATTTAATAAAGGAATTGTAGTCTCTTGGGGTTTATAAATATTTCCCCACGTTTCTTTGTTAACTAAATTTACACCATACTCAAGACCAATGTGATCTCGCATATATGTATTTAACATATCCCAAGTTCTTGAAAATGGAAAATTTTTGTTTTGAATTACTGATTGTAAGATGTCGCCTGATAATTTATCTCGGTCAATATCCCAATCTTTAGGCATTGCCACATCACCGTAATATAAAGCTTGTTCTGTTAATACTTGTCTCTGCATACCACCACCATTTTTAATTTATGCGTTGCTGTCTGTCAAGTCCCAAGTTGTATTAGCTTCATTCCAAGCATAATACCAATCGTGAGTATCTGCTGTATTTTGTGATTCTTGTTCAGCTGTTAATGCTGGAGCATCACCAATAGGTGATTTCCAAATTGCAGTTGTAGTATCTTTTACCCAAGATGCATAAGTTTTTTTAGGCCAAAAGATTTGATCATCTTCATCCCAAGTATAACCTATACCTGCGTAATTTCCTCTTAATGCTGTACCACCATTATTATGAGTGTTATTAGATGTATTGTAAGATGTTTGAATCCACATTTGTGCAGGCCAATTATTATGTGTCTCTAAATATTGTTGTCCTACTGTTTCATCCTCAACGCCATCAGCGTTATGCATATCACCATTATTCAAAGTAAGTACTTGAATAACTTTACTGTTAGCTCCTAGTTTTGCAAAATGTGCCATAATGTTTCTCCTTATATATTATTTTTAATTATCATTCAACTACTGAAATTTATATCTTATCACCACTATTCCTGAACCGCCCGTACCACCACTATTACCACCAAATCCAGCACTAGCACCACCACCAGTGTTTACTGTTCCACTATTACCGACACCTGAAGTTGATGCGTCAGCACCACCACCTGCTCCACCAGTTGCTGTTGCTCCACCTCTAACAGGTGAAACACACGCACCACCGCCGCCACCTCCAAACGCTGTCGATGAACCATTTATAGAAGTTGTTGCTCCAGCACCGCCGGGTCCACTTCCAGGGCCTACTGCGTCTGAACCTACTACAGTCGCTCCACCGCCGCCGCCACCAAAAAAGTTTCCGCCTGGTGATGGTGGTACTTCTAATCCATCCCCACCTGCAAAACCTTGCGCTGGACTTACTGGAGGTGTGTTTCCTGCACCACCAAATGCTGTTGTTCCGTTTCCGCCTCCACCACCTGAACCTCCTGCAACACCCACTTTATATGTTCCACAGTTTCCTTGCGCTCCACCGCCACCACCAGCAGAAGTAATTGTTGTGCTTCCTGCAAAAGTTGAAGGGCTTCCACTTCCTGGAGGATTTCCTGCAGCAGTAGCTGCACCACCTGCTCCGACTGTTACCGGAAAACTTGTTGCTGTAACTGATAATCCATTATTAGAACCTGATGTACAAGCTATTGTACTTGATGTGTAAGTGCATTGAGGAGTTTTACCTTCTCTAAATCCACCTGCTCCAGCTCCACCACCACCATCACCAGGTGCTGAATCACCACCAGATCCACCGCCTGCTACTACCATATAAGAAATTTCAGTTGAACCTCCCAAATTACCAACACTACAAACTGTAAATGTTCCTGGACCTGTAAATGTATGTACTTTAAAATTTGTATCTACTGTTGATATTGTTCCACCCGATGCAACAATAAACGCATCTGGTTCTGGAGCTTCACTTTGTAAACCTGAATCTGTTACTAACCATCCTTGTGTTGAATCTACAAAAACTAATGTTACTGCAATACCTTCCGTTGATAAAACTGCATTAGCAGTTGAACCACCAATTTTATCTGAACCATTTGGAGCTAATGTAACTGCATTTGTATCAAATGTATTTGCGTAATCTTTTACTGCAACAACAGCTCCTGCAGTTCCCGCTGGAAGATTAACTGTTACTGCTCCACCTGTTGTATTTATAAAATAACCTTCACCAGCAACTGCTGTAAAAGTTGATGTCTTAACTGTTGTTACCCAAGACGCTGAACCTGTTGCACCAAAGTTTACTGCTGTACCTTGGTTGTTAATAGTTGCACCTGAAGGGATTGTAAACGTATCGCCACTATCTCCTAATGTGAATGCTGTTCCGGATCTTGGACTAATTTTATTTACTTTTATTTCACTCATAATTTTTACCTATTGAAACCTATATCTTATTACTACTATGCCTGAACCACCTGATCCACCTAATTGACCTGCACCAGTTCCTGGACCACCTCTAGATGCACCGCCTCCACCACCACCGGTATTTGTAACACCATCTTGACCATTTCCTGGATTTGTTCCTGGTCCTGGACCTCCATCTCCGCCTCCACCAATACCTCCAGCACCATTTTGTCCACCTTGAGATTCAAATCCTCCACCGCCACCACCAGCAAAATATCTTGCACCACTAACTGGACCAGCTTCACCATTAGATCCACCAAAACCTGTTGCAACAACAAATGAACCTATTCCACCAACTCCTCCATCATTATTACCTGCTGCGCCTGCACCACCTGCACCACCTCCGCCACCAGCACCTCTATTAGATGGTGCTTGTCCACCAGTTCCTCCGTCATTTCCTTGTGGAGGACTTACTGAAGGTGTATCACCTGTTCCTCCTGCACCAACTCTACCTGGAAATTCTCCACCACCACCTGAACCTGATCCACCATTTTGACCATCCTGGCCTGCGGCAACTCCACCACCTCCACCTGCGGAAGAAATTCCTAAACCACTTGAAACATTACCAACTGTTCCACCTGGAGAATTTGGGTTTGGTCTTGTGCCTCCAGCTCCAATTACTATTGGAAAAGAAGCAACTGATGCTGTAATACCTGTTGGAGTTGCTAAAGGCGAAGTTTGAGGTGCAGACATACAAGTATCATTTGATAATCTAAATCCTCCTGCTCCTCCTCCACTTCCCATAGTTCCTGTACTACTTCCACCGCCCGCTACCACTAAATAATCTATTTTGTTTTGAGGTGCAGATGTGGCAGTTCTAGTAACTTGAAAAGTTCCTGGACCTGTAAATGTATGAATTTTAAAATTGCCCTCACAAGTAACTGTTCCACCTGTGGCTGCTATAAAAGGGGGAGTTCCTCTAACATTACTTGTTGAATCCATAGTATTAATCCAACCTTGTGTTGAATCAACAAAAACAAAAGTTACTGATTGGCCTTCTATATTTAAAGTTGCATTTTGATTTTGTGAACCAATTTTATCTGTTCCATTAGGAGTTACTGTTACATTATTAGTTTGCCAAGTACCTGCATAATCTGCAAAAGAAACTATTGCTCCAGCAACACCTGCTGGTAGGTTAGCTGTTATTACTCCACCTGACGTATTTAAAAAAAATCCATCTCCTGACACTGCAGTAAAAGTCCCTGTTTTTGGAGTTGTGTTCCAATCAACAGTTCCTGTTCGACCTAAACCTACGGCCGTTCCGTTGTTAGTTATAGTTGCACCAGATGCAATTGTAATTGATCCACCTGATTGAACTTGAATCGCGGCACCTGATTGAACTTGTTCTGTTACTCCATTAGGAAGAATAACAGTATCACCATTTACACCCATAGTGATGTTTGTACCGCATTTGTTGATGATGTTTGAATCATCTGAAACTTTATTTATATTATCTACTTTAATTTTACTTGTCATAATTATTGAAATTTGTACCTTATTATTACTATACCAGATCCACCTGCTTTACCATTTTGATAACCACTTCCACCTCCATTACCTGCTCCACCTCCACCACCTGTGTTAGCAGTTCCTGCAGTACCATCTGGACCAGAATTACCTGCACCAGTACCACCACCACCAGTACCACCTTCTCCTCCTGCTGGAACACAACCACCACCACCTGAACCACCACCACCTGCGTAAGCTGTTGAACTTGCTGAAATTGAAGTTGTTGCACCATCTCCACCATCTCCCATCGTTGGTGTAGAGGGATTACCTTGTCCATCAAAACCTGTTTGTGTAGCTCCCCCACCACCACCTCCTGGACCACTTTGATTTCCTGTAGAAGATCCACCATTTTGACCTTGTGCTGGAGATGTGGAAGGATCATTTCCATTTCCTCCTGAAGCTGCAATATCTCTTGCTCCACCACCTGAACCTCCTGGATTTCCAGAAGTTGCTCCTGGAGAACCTGCTCCACCACCACCTGCGGATGTAATTCCTCCAAAACTTGAAACACTTCCATTAGGAGGCCTACTTGGACCACCTCCTGCAGCAGAACCTGCACCAACTACTATTCCATAACCTTGCACACTAACAGTTACTCTATTAGGTGCGCTTGGATATCCATCTAAAGGACTAGCTGTATAAGGTGTAATTGGACTTTTTACTTCTCTAAAACCTCCAGCTCCACCTCCACCACCTCTATCATAACCACCTCCTGAACCACCTGCTACTATTAAATAAGATACTAAATTATTTGTTGCACACGATCCAACACTATTAACTGTAAAAGTTCCTGGACCTGTAAATGTTGCTATTTTTGCATTAGCACAATCTGGTGCTGTACTTAAAGTATTACCACTACCACTAACTGAAGCACAAATAAAAGCTGCTCCTGTAACATTACTTGTTGAATCTTGTACATTTTTCCAACCTTCTGTTCCATCAACATATACAAAAGTAACTGATTGTCCTTCTGTTAGTAATTTTGCATCTTCTGCAACGCCACCAATTTTTTCTGATCCGTTTGGTGAAACGGTTAAATTGTTTGTTTGAAATGTGTTTGTATAATCTACAACCGATACAATTGCTCCAACAACACCTGCTGGTAAATTCATAGTAAATGCACCACCTGCTGTGTTAGCAAAATAACCTTCGCCATTTGCGGCTGTAAATGTACTTGTTTTAATTGATCCTGTTTGCCAATCGACAGTCCCTGTTCTACCAAAACCTGTTTGACTAGCACCTGAAGCTAAAGCTACCGTTCCACCACATCTACCTAAAGTTACAGTAGTTGCATCTACAACAACAGTTTTACCTGCTCCACCACCTGCTGTAAGTGTTGATCCTGATTGTTCTGTTATTGCATCTACTTCTATTTTTGACATTATACTATTACTAAAGTCCCTGTTACTGTTATAGTTGCAGGAATAGTAATAGGTCCAGCTAAAACTGCACTTTCAATTGTTTGCGTACCATCAATGGTTTGCGCTTGATTATTTATAAATTCATTAGGAGAGGTTTGCCCTCCGATATATTGGATCCCGTTTACTACTGCACTCATAATTCCTCCTATGCGCTAATTGTGTCAATAAAAGAAGTAACAATATCAACAGACGAAGCTGTGTTTGAAACTGCACTTAATGTATCGCCGTTTTCTAAAACAATTTTTGCACCACCTTGGATTAATTCGATAGCACTATTGGGTGGAACTACAACACCTTTTGCGATGTGTTTGTTTCCACTATTAGTTATGTAAACATCAACTTCAACTGTAGAAGATATAATATTACATATTCTAATTCCAATTACTGCATCAAAATCACCTGCAACTATTAAGTTAACTGGTGATGTTCCAACTGCGCCTTGTAAATTGTTTCTAAAATCTTGTGCCATATTTTTTTCCTATTTATAATGCAACTGCCATTGCTAATGCAAAGCCAGCTGATGCTGCTCCTATTGGTACTGGAGGTGTTGAAGCATCTAAATACACTGCCTTACTTGCAGGTAATGTACAGAATACATCTAGTCCACCAGCTGTAAAAGTTATTTTTGAAGTATTTCCTGCAGAGTTACTTATAACTGTAGTTCTCTCTAAAGTAGTAGAAGCCGAAAGAGTTCCTACACCTACTTCAAATTTGTTAGTTCCGGTTTCATAAATTGCATAGTAAGTTGTATTACCAGTTCCAATACCACTATTAAATGTAATGAAGCCTTGTGCTCTTCCCGCTAAAGTAATATTACCAGTTCCTGTACTGGCACTTGTTTCTTTAACTCTATCATTTATTACTAACGCCATTTATTTTTACTCCTATTACGATGTTATACTTAACAATGCATCTGAACCAGCAGGTGTTCCTGTAGCCGGATTTGGAAATGTAACTGTAAAAGTTCCATTCGAACATGAAAAGTCTGCTGTAAAATCTAAAACTACTACTAACAAATCTTGAGCAGGAGTTCCAGTATTTTTATAAATAGCTGCTCCTCTAGCTGTAAAAGTTGCTGGTGTTCCTGAACCCCAAACTGGGTTAGTAGAAAAATCTACTGTTGCAACGTTTGTTTGATTTGCAACTGTTCCTGTAACTAATGATAATGCTGAATATTGAGTTCCACCTGTTGTAGCAACTTCATAGTTAGGTGCTCCTCCACCAGAGGGACCTGTTAATGCAATTGTGCTTGATGTAGTGTATGCTCCAACATTGCCGCCGTTGTTTGTGTAAAGCCCAATTTTATAACCAGCTGATCCACCAGAGGTAGTTGTAAAGTTATGATTCCCTTTGAACAATTCTTGTGCAAATGAAAAAGGTACTATATTTGCCATTTTATTTTTTTCTCCTTAATTATTAATAACTTGATGGTGACTCGGATTTTAATTGAGTACGAATAACTCCATCTTGATATTCGTCTCGGCGTCTTCGACCTTGTTGTTCAATCGCATACGACATCAAAGCTTTTTCATAAGCTTGATTATAGTATTGTATCATATCTTGAGGTCCTTTCAAGTATCCATATGCATTTACCAGACAACCATATAAAAGTAAATCTTGATATTTATTTGATAAATAAGTTCCATTTGTAGCAGCCGGAGCTGCAGTTGGTTGAGTAGTATTTGTTATACTTACTGGTTCTTTATTAAAAGCTAATGTAATTTTGTAAGTTTTATCAGGTGTTGGAGCAATTATCCAAAATTCTGTATCCCAGTTACCATAATATCTTGGTATTCCTACAGCCTGTGTACTAGGTGTGGAGTAGTATTCAGCCATAAAACTAGTATCTCTTTGCTCTAAATAAAATTGATTTCCCTCAGTATTAGTTAATTGAACGTATCTAATAAATCTTAAGTCAGCAGGTATAGTTACAAATCTATTTTCTCTAATAGTATTAGAAGTTGCGTAGTGTCTTTCTTCATCAGAATCTACTTCTCTATAAATTTTGTTTTCTGCATTTTTAATAATAGGATTAAGAATAGCAGAACTAAATACAGTGCTATCTACTTCTGTGTAGTTTCTAATATCATTTTCTAAATTTGCTAATGTGTATGCCATATTATAATGCCTTTAGTGTTACGGGTCCTGCAGAACAAGCTGGACCTCCTCCTTGTATATTACCTGTCGTTGCATTGCTAGTGCTAGTTATATAAAAATAACTTATTGGATTTGTTAAAGGATCAGTTGTTGTAGCTCCTGTAACATTTCCTGCAGAATCTATTTGTCCTAATGCAATTGTAAAACCATTTACATTATTTAAATCACTTACATTATCAAATGTAGGTATGTTGGCAAATTGTTGTAAATTAAAAGCATCAGCTCCACCTGTTCCTGCAGTTGTTACTTCGGGTGCTCCTCTTAATCTTACAACGTCTCCTGCTTTTCTTTGATGATCTTCTGAATAAACATTTACATAAGTTGTTCCACTATAAATGATACTTGTAAAAGGATTGTTATCTAATAAAATTAAAACAGCTGTAGATGATCTTTGTGGTCTTGGATTGTATAAAGCTTGTGGATCTGAACCTACTGGTTTTGGAGAAAGCTGTGGTTGCTTTGCTTCAAACTCTGAGTAATGAACTAAGGAACCATTCCATTCTCTAACCATTTCAGAATATGGAAATCTCATTCCTGATCTATCAGAAATTGCTAAAGCATTTTTTCCTGAAGCGTAACCACCCATTATACACCATCTCCATAAAATGTTTGTGGTGATATGAAACTAGATGTACCTTGGTTGTCTGCATCGAGTGCTCTCAACATTTCACTTTCATAAGTTCTTTCTAATGACTGTGTTCTTTCAGGATCAAACTTTAAACTTAAGTAATAAGCAAGACCTGACATCATGCATGGATAAAATCTATTTATAACATCTGCTGTGTTTGTATATGCACCTGCATCTTGAATTCTTGCCATATAATAAAAACAAAATTGAAAACTACTTGGTGTAGTTGTACTTGATATACTAGCACTAGGTGTTGCATATAAAAATATACTTGGATTTAATTTTCTTTGTGCATAATATTGTGAAGGTGTGCCTTGTGTTAATTTGTTTGGTGTTTGTGAATAAGCTGATCTATCTATTTTAGTAAGTGCAACATCTACAGGTGCAGTTGGAGTAGAATTATTTCTATAATAGGCTTCTAATACTTCGTCTAAATCATTTGGAAAATTAACTGAATCAGTTGCAAAACTATATTCTGCTTGACCTTGTATTAAAGGTATCTTAGCTAATTTTATTTTCCATAAATGAATGCCTCTGTTGGCCCATTCTGAAAACATAATATTTAATGATCTTCTTGCAGATCTTAATTGATAACCTGTTCTAGTTCCTCTCATACTTGTTCTTTCAAAAGCTTCTTCAATAATTTCATCCATCGATGGATTAAAAAATGTTTCACCTGAAGTTGGAGGACTTGTAAGAGCAGTATTACCCATACCACTATGTATAGAACAATAATAAAATAATACCGGAGCGCCTACAGTTTGTACTGGAGCGACAACGATTTGAGTATAAGCACCAGCATTTCCTGGAACTCCATCCGTTGTTACACCTGTAGTGTATTCAACTCCTGAAGCACCACCTGGAGCAGTTCCGTGAGTTCCGTTTGCTGTTGCTGAAAATCTAAAAGGATGACCTGTATTACTATTATCATCTTGATTAAAGATGTAAGTATTTCCTTCTTGCAATTCTAGAACCGGACTAACTTCTCCGTTAATATAGAACTTATTTACATTAGCACTATATTGGTTCGTTCCAGTTGCAACCGTAACTGTATAAGTAATAGTCGCCATGTATAAACCTTATCCGCC
>Ga0075444_10003009_pt1 | contig 10087 bp, 10 predicted proteins | sample CoawatmetaG01DNA_FD_76836 | JGI IMG/M metagenome (GOLD analysis project Ga0075444, IMG submission 76836) | Marine microbial communities from the West Antarctic Peninsula - Coastal water metaG017-DNA | ecosystem: Environmental > Aquatic > Marine > Coastal | place: Atlantic Ocean: West Antarctic... | reverse complement strand
ATATGAATAAAAAAAATCTTATAATTGTTTATCATGGAATTGAACCTGATGATGGTCCTGAATTCATATATTCCAAATGTGTGAAGTCTTCATCATTTAAAAAACAAATCATTCAGCTTTCCAATCACTATAAAATAATTTCACTTGAAGATTATATTAATATGGTTATTGGGAAAACCCATATGAAGGACAACTATTGTGTCGTAACCTTTGATGATGGGTTAAGGGGTTGTTATGATTATGCATTACCAATACTGCAAGAGTTAGGAGCTCAAAGTACTTTTTTTATATGTTCAGAGCCATTAGAAGAAAAAAATATTCTTACTATTTATAAGATTAACCTTCTACTTAAAAATCTTGGATCAGAGTTTTTTTTAGGTCAAATAAATCATCGTATAGAAGAGATTGGTGAATACTTTGAATACGAGGATCCAGCAAAGATTGGTATAACAAACATATATAGATATGATAAGGGTGCAAAGAAAATTTTGAAGAAAAAACTAAATTATGAATTACCAATTAAAATAAAAAACAAAATTGTCAGTGATATATATTGTGAATTTAACAACAATGGTTTTCCAGATTTAAAAGACATTTTTATTAATCAAGAAGAAATTAAAAAAATTCATAATTATGGCCATTCTATTGGTGCTCACACTCATAGCCATGAGATTCTTTCTAGAATAAGTGGCAATCACCAATATGAAGAAATTCACCGATCAGCAAATTTTTTATCAAAGTTGATAGGTCAAAAAGTTACTTCATTCGCATATCCATTTGGGACAGATGGTACATATACAAATTTATCAAAGTCAATATTATCCCAAAGTGGTATAAATTGCGCATTAAATGTTAAGCGAAAGCAGATTGATAATAATCAGTTTATGGATCTTTATGATATTAATAGGTATGATGTGGCTGACGTCTTTGGTGAGGATGATAAAATAAAAAAAGAGTTTCAGAATAATTAGTTTAATTGGAGAATAGAGAGTTGAGCAATACTGCACCTATTTTTATAGGATGCTTGTCAAAAACAGGCGCATCATTACTTAGAAATTTAATTGGAGGCCATCCTAATATTTATGGTGGTGATGGATTTGAAACCAATTGGTTTTCAAAACAAGTAATAGATGAATGGAAAAATGCTGATAATGTTAGGCATAAATGGCTTAGAGAGTGGTATTGTATTGATTATGAAGATTATATTGATATTCGAAATAGATCAAATTCTGGTGTAGATTTTTTCTCAAATCTTATGGAATTTTGTACAAAAAGAGATGGAAGAAAAAGATGGATGGAGAAATCTCCTGGTAATATTAGAAACCTTGATTTAATAAAACTCTCTTGGCCTAAATCAAAACTCGTTCATTCTGTCAGGGATTTGAGAGATGTTTTTGCAAGTTGGAAATTTAAAAGTACTGGAAAGCTTCTTGAATCAGACGTTAATGATTTTGTACATAAGGTTGTTGAATCCTATGGTGCATTAGGCGATTTATTGGGTGATCAAACTAATAGCTACTTTGAGGTAAGATATGAGGATTTAGTATTAGATACAGAAAAAACATTGAGGAGAGTTTTTAATTTCTTAGAAGAGGACTGGATTAATGGCCTTGAAGTTTATGATGGCAAGATGGGTGAGTTAAAAAAAGTACAAACTATTATTGGAAAAAATAGTAATACTTCTCAATCTTTAACAAGGCCGATTTTTAATGATTCAATAGGTCATTGGAAAAAATTATTGAGTCCTGAGGAAATAAATGTTATTGAAAATGAGCTTGGTGAATATCAATCAACCTTTGGTTATTTAAACTAAACTAAATTTAATTTATGAATAATAATATTGATGTTATAGCTGAGGTTGGCTCAGTTCATGATGGGAGTTTTAATAATGCAATGAAATTGGTTGTGTTAGCATCTAAAGTTGGTGCCAATGTCGTCAAGTTTCAAACTCATATCCCTCATTCTGAAAGTTTGAAAGATGCGCCAAATCCATCATATTTTAATAATGAGACAAGGTTTGAATATTTTAAAAGAACCCAATTCTCTCTCGATCAATGGAAAGAAATTAAATCTGAGTGTGATTCACATTCAATTGAGTTTATGTCATCTCCTTTTTCTCATGATGCAGTTAATATGCTTGAAAGTATCGGAGTAAAGAGATATAAAATTGCTTCAGGTGAGGTCACAAATATACCTTTAATTGATTTTATTGCCCAAACTAATAAACCAATTATTCTCTCGTCAGGCATGAGTAATTGGAAAGAGCTTGATAAAGCAGTAGAAACAATTAGAAATTATCATAATGATTTATCAATAATGCAATGCTCTTCACAGTATCCGTGTAGTTATGAAAATGTTGGATTAAACATAATAGATGAAATTTTTGAAAGATATAATTGTCCTACTGGTTTCTCTGACCATACCTCTTCAAATTATGCTTCATTTGCAGCAGCAGCATTAGGTGTAAGTTTAATTGAAAAACATCTAACATTTAGCAGGGATATGTATGGAAGTGATGCTCCCTTTGCTACTGAGCCAAAAAATTTTAAGGATCTTGTTATTGGAGTCAAGTCAATTGAAACAATGCTCAATAATGCGGTTAATAAAAATGATTTAAACTTATATATTGACATGAAAGAGGTTTTTCAAAAGAGTATTGTCTCAAAATGTTTTTTAAAGAAGGGGTCAATTATCTCTATCGAAAATTTAGATTATAAAAAACCTGGAGGTGGTATCGAACCTAAAAATGTTAGTGAAGTAGTTGGTAAAAAGCTTGCAAGAGACATTAATAGAGATATGATTATAAATTATGAGGATTTAATTAAATGAAATTACGAAAAATATGTGTTGTAATTGGCTCAAGAGCTAATTATAGTAGTATTAAGTCGGTACTTTCCGAGATAAATTTATCAAGTTCGCTTGAATTACAAATAGTTCTATGTGGGTCTGCTGTTCTAGAGCGCTATGGTAATGTAGCAAAATTAATTGAAAAAGATGGTTTTTCAATTACTGCGAGTCTAGATACTTTGATCGAAGGTGAAACTCCTGCAACAATGAGTAAGTCAGTTGGTCTAGGTTTGATTGAATTGTCATCTCTTTTTGAAAGAATATCTCCAAGTATTGTCTTAACAATTGGAGATAGATTTGAGACAATGTCAACTGTCATAGCTTCTACTTTTAGTAATATTTTATTAGCTCATACAATGGGTGGAGAGGTTACTGGAACAATTGATGAAAGTATTAGACATGCTGTCACTAAGTTTTCTCATCTTCATTTTGCTGCAAGTAAAGATGCGGCAGCAAGAATTCTAAAACTAGGGGAAAGAAAAGAAGACGTTCATTTAGTTGGCTGCCCAAGAATTGATCTAGTTAAGTCTATGTTGGATGATACAAGTTCTCACGAGCATATACTTAATCAGGATATTTTTCAAGAAGGAGTAGGCTCTCAATTTGATTTAACAAAGCCATTTTTAATTGTGTCTCAACACCCAGTAACTACAGAATTTGAATTATCAGAATCTCAAATGAATGAAACTTTGGATGCAATTCGAGAAATTAAAATGCCAGTAATAGCTTTATGGCCAAATGCTGATGCAGGCTCTAGTGGTATTTCACTTGCAATGAGAAAGTTTAGAGAGAAGTATAAGCATTTAGAAATTCATTTTTTTAAAAATTTACCAATAAATGTTTATATCTTATTGATGAGTAAGACTTCATGCTTAATTGGTAATTCAAGCAGTGCAATAAGAGAAGGTTGTTTTATTGGAACTCCTTCAGTCAATGTTGGATCAAGACAAGATAGTCGGGAAAGAGGGCTTAACGTTATAGATGTTCCTCATGAAAAAAATAAAATCCTGAGTGCAATTAACAAACAGATTAAACATGGAAATTATCTTTCAGAAGATTTATATGGCGATGGCATGGCTGCAAAACGAATTGTAAATGTACTTCAAACTTCAAATCCTAAGATTCAAAAAACAATCACATATTAATTATATGAAAATACTTGCAATTATTCCCGCTAGATCAGGGTCGAAAGGGGTAGTAGATAAAAATATTTCTTTACTTCTAGGTAGGCCTTTACTTGAATATACATGTTTAGCTGCAAAAAAGAGTAAATTAATTGAAAAGGTAATAATAAGCTCTGACAGTCATGAATACGGTAAGATTGCAATAAACTGCGGTGTAGAGGCTCCATTTCTTCGCCCTAAAAGTCTTTCTGGTGATACTATTCCTATGTTGCCAGTTCTTAGGCATGTAATTATAGAATTAGAAAACGTAAATAATTATAGACCAGACTGCGTTATTCTTCTTCCACCCACATCCCCCTTGAGAACTGAAAAACATATCGATCAAGCAATTAAGCTTTATCTTTCTGAGTCTGTAGATGCCTTAGTAAGTGTTGTTGAGGTACCTCATAACATGACACCAGAATCTCTTATGATTAAATCTGGGATTAGATTAGAGCTTTTTAATAAAGAAAAAGCTAAGTTCAGGCGACAAGAAAAGAAAAAATATTATGCAAGAAATGGGCCTGCTATTTTGATATTAAAGACAAAATACCTTTTAGGTTGTGAAAATTTTTATGAGGGCAATGTGATTCCGTACGTTATGAATCATAACGAGTCAATTGATATTGATTCAAAAAAAGATTTTCTAGAGGCAGAGAAAATTATGGAATTTAATAATAATTAGTTTAATTATAAATCTTCAAAAAGCTTAATAATTTAATATCGCTATAAATTTTTTATGAAAAATAAAAAAATACATAAATATTCTAGTGATTATTATATTTCTAAATATTCAAATACAAGAAATAAATCCGAAGATTTATTTATGTCTGAAAGATATTTTATTCCAAGATATTTAAAACCTGGTATTTCTATATTAGACTTTGGATGCGCTGCTGGAGGTTTTTCTCAAATTTTAGCTGAATATTATGATGATATTAAATATCACGGTGTTGATATCTCAAGTGAGATGATTGATAGGGCAAGACTTAGTTATCCTGACAAATTCTTTACTCATATAGATTTTGATAATTCATTGATTGAACTTGATAATATTAAGTTTGATTTGGTTCAATCATGGGGAGTTACTGTTCATGCTCCAGATTATCAAAAAATACTAAAAAAGTTGTGGGATTTAACATCACATAGCTTAATTTTTGATATGAGATTAAAAATTCACGGTGAAGAAATATTAAGCAAAGACTTATCGTATTCTCTTAATCCTGGTGGTATAAAATATTATTATATTGTAGCAAATATGTTTCATTTTATAAAGTTCCTAATCAGTAGTCATAATTCAATACCAAAATCAATAGAAATTATTGGTTATATAGCTAAGCCTAACGAATATACAGTTATTCCAGATGATATTACTGATGTTTATATGTGTGGATTTGGGTTGGTTAAGAGTGAGAGGGCTGATAACTCTCATACGAATATTTATATTAATATGCCAAAACAAGTTTTTCAGCAAATTAGCAAAAATTTTAATAATCTTAGCACTGTAACATTACATCATTTGGTGTAAGTTAATAAAGTTAACCTCATTGAACTATAGTAGAACACTAAATGCGGGAGTATTAAAACAATTGAGCAGATATGCTTTTAAAATTAATTTTTAAAATATGTTTTTTCCAAAAATTAATTATAAGAATAAAATGAAAATTCCATACCGACAAATAGAAGAATTTATTCCTGTAGATACTACAAAGTTAAGACCTAAAGGCTCATATACACAATTAATGAAGAACAGAACTCATTCAATTGATGATTTAATTGAAAAAAATAGGGGAATACCAGATGAATCTCTCAAAAGAATGACCTTGTCCAACTTGTGGTTCACTAAAGTATTCCCTCGAGCTTAGCAAGGACTATTTGCAAATAGTTTAATTTAGAGAATATGATCTAATATTTACATCACCAACTTTTGATGAAGCGCATTATCGAGAAACATACCAAAGTGAAGTGAAATATATTATTACTATATTGTATTAAACATATTTTATTTGATAATTCAAAATACTTTATATAGTTCTGCATAAGTAGAGATTTTTAACTATATTATTGCTCTAAAATAATCATATTAAAAAAAAATATTAATGTCGCTTTAAAAGATTATGAAAAAAAGAGATAGTTGTCCATTATGTAAATCAAATGACTTTAAAAAAGTTTATACTCTTTTTAAAAATAATAGTCATGAGAAGATTTATCTATGTAAATCATGTGGCTTGGCGTATCTTGATTCCCTATCAAGGCAAAATTATAAAGATTATTATACGAATCTTTATCGTGATAATAAGAATAATCTTGATTCAAATTCTAACAATGAGAAACAAAAGTTAGAAAAAAGTAAGAAGCTATGGAATTTATTTTCTAATACTCATGTTGGTTTAGAAAAAAAAATACAAGTACTGGACATTGGTTGTGCAAAAGGATATTTTTTGGATGTTCTTAAAGAAAATAATTTAAAGACATATGGAATTGAGCCTGGTCAGCATGATGCGCATTTCGCCTCAGAAAAAGGCCATATTGTTCACAATGGAGCCTTTGATTCAAATAGCTTTCTCTCAAATACTTTCGATTTAATAACATGCTTTAATGTTGTTGAGCATGTATTAGATATAGAAAGTTTTATGGGTACTATCTATAAAAAACTTAATGAAAATGGGATGTTTATAGTTGGTTGGCCTTGTTTGGATTATTTACCAATACATAAAGGATCTGGATCTTTATTTACTTCAGGCCATGTTAATTTTTTTACCATAAATGTCCTTTCAAATCTTCTGCAGAAGGAAGGATTTGATATTGTAAAGAAAATGCCTAGTGAAGAATATAATGATATTTATAGGCCAGGGAAAAGTAAATCTTATGCTGCAATTATTTGTAGAAAGGGGATTATAAAAGTTAATAGAAATAATGAGCAAAGTCTTGTCAATGAAGCAGAACGATTCTTTAAATTACATATGAAAGAGACATCATATAGAAATAAAATTATTCAAAAGGCTCCTTATATATGGAAACCTTATTCTTATATCAAAAAAATTCAAGAGAAGATGCAATGAAAGTAATTAAGCTTTTGGTTAGAAGCATTTTTATTATGTTTATTACTCATAGCAAAATATATAATTTTGAAACAAACACAACTTAAAACAATTTTTTTTGTAATATCACATGGCTGGCATTCAAGGTTACTTCTTTGGACTGGGGTGCTTAAGCTTATGTTTCAAAGCGGTAAATACAAAATAGTCATTATTTCCCAAAATGCTGATGAAAAGTATTTAAAGGAAAAATTATCCTCATATTTAGTATTGGAAAAAATACAACCTAGATCAGGTAAAGCTTTTGCTCTAATTCATAAGATTAGACGACAATTATTTACTGGAGGCGTTATACCAAATACTATTTATATTAAGAACAGTGTTAAAGCTGACTCCATTGTTTCATTGATTGCTAGGCATACTGCACTTTCTTTAAATTATTTATTTAAGTTTATCCCTGGCCTATCAAATTTTTTATTGTTTCTTGATAAGATTGTTTTCCATGATAGTAACTATGAAAAACTATTTAATGATTATAAACCTAGCCTACTAGTTGTCTGTAGTGTCGTGCATAGTGAGTGCTATTTAATGCTTACAGCTGCTCAAAAAAAGAATGTTAGAACTGTCTTTCTCGTGGAGAGTTGGGATAATCCAACAACTAAAGGAAACTTTCATGCGCCAATTGATAAATATATTGTGTGGAATAATTTTAATAAAAATGAACTAATTAAATATCATAATGTTGATAGTAGTGATATTTGGGTTACTGGAAGTCCTTACCATAATATTTATTCTGAGAACAATTATTGTGATAGGAAAATATTTTGTAGTAGATATGGCTTGAATCATAAATCAAAGATAATACTTATCTCTGGAACACTTCTACATTTATTCGCTGATTTTCGAAGGTTTGTAGTTAATTTAGTAGAAAAGATTGATAATAATTACTTTGGATTTCATTGCCAAATTTTGATAAGACCTCATCCCCAAGTAATATCTGGCTACTCTGAAGGCTATGGGATAGGAGAATTAGAAGAATTACAGAAATTAAGTAAGAATATTTTTTTTGATATTCCTAATGTAGTTTCTAAATCTTTACCAGTAGATATTGATGAGAAAGATATTTTAAATTTAGCGGAAATAGTTTTCCATGCTGATGTTGTTCTAAGTTTTCTATCGACACTAACAATTGATGCATGTGCAGTTGATACACCAACAATACTTATTGGATATGATCTTAATACTCCAAAAGGCTCTATTCCATCAAAGTTAAGATTAAAGTATGATCATCATAAAAATGTAATTTTGTCGGGAGGTGTTAAAGTTGCATTATCAGAGAATCAATTACCAAGTCAGATAAAGCAATACTTATTAAATCCTAGTTTGGATAAACTCTCTAGGAAGGATTTAGTTAATACTCAGTGTTTTGCTCTGGACGGACAGTCTTCAGTTAGAATTATTAACAATATTAACCATTATTTGAAAAGTATATAATGCACTCTTTCAATAATAAGTATAAATTTAGGCTTTTATATATTGTTTTTTCATATAAATAACATTATGAGATTAAATAAAAATACTATTATTAATGACTTGAAAAAAACCCACCTGCAAGATAAGGCGTCATTTGATAACTTGTATTTGTGGACTAAAATATTATTCAAGCCATCTATTTATCTTTCTTGGATTTTTATTACTTTAGGTATATCGGCCAATCAAGTAACGTGGTTTTCAATATTTTTAGCATTTATAGGATGCATTTTGATTGCTTCTGGAGATCATCAGTTAAGTATATTTGGTATCTTGCTTATAAATATATGGTATCTCTTGGATTGTGTCGATGGTCATATTGCTAGGTATTCAAAAACTTCATCAAATTATGGCGCCTTTATTGATAATCTGGGTGCTATTCTTCTATATGCTTTTATTTATATTGCTATTGGGTTTAATTTGTATTTAAGTCCAGATTTAAGTGCTGAAAAATTTATTAATTCTTTTCTGTTTACGTTTTTTAATTTTAAGATAACTTTAGATATATTTTTATTCATTATTTTTGGGTTTGTTGCATCTTTTTCAACCATTTTGAGAATGTTGGTTAGCCATTCTTTTAATGCACAATTTTCAAATAACATAAGTAATGATGGTGAACACAAAATTAAAAGTGATGGTTTTTTAAAAACATTATTTTTTTGGACTAAGCAAAATATCTTTGAATTTTCTGGTTTTTTACTACCACTTCTTTTAGTAATGTTTCTACTCGATTTAACAAGTATTTATTTGGTAATCCTTATGTTATGGAGTATATTTGAATTAATTGTGGGAGTTACTCTAACCATTTTCTCAAGTTTTACTTATAGGGGTAGATAGATGTGTGGAATTGTTGGGATATATAATTATAACAATGCTCCTATCGATGAAGATTTGCTTCTTGATATGAATGAAACAATCAATCATAGAGGTCCAGATGATAGTGGTATATATTGTAATAATTATATTGGATTAGGCCACAAAAGACTTAGTATCTTGGATCTTTCAAAATCTGGACATCAACCAATGTCGAATAAAAATAAAAATATTCACATAAGTTATAACGGAGAAATATATAACTATAGGGAGCTAAGATCAGATTTGATTAGTAAAGGGTATAAGTTTTTGTCAGAAACTGATACAGAAGTTCTTATGTATCTCTATCAGGAATACAAAGATGATTGTGTAAACATGTTAAATGGAATGTTTGCTTTTATAATTTGGGATTCTGATAAAGAAATTTTTTTTGTTGCAAGAGATCGCCTAGGGCAAAAACCACTCTATTATGTTGAGACTTCCAACGGGGTTGCAATTTCATCTGAAATTAAAGCTCTTCTTTCGCTTCCATATGTAGACCCTAAAATAAGCCAATCTGCACTAAGTGAATTTTTCATTCATGGTTATGCCATTGCCCCCAAAACAATGTTTGATGGGGTAATGAAGCTTCCTGCAGGGTTTACAATGACAATCAAAAATAGATTGATTGAAAAAAAACAATACTGGGATATCTCT
>Ga0075444_10003002_pt1 | contig 10107 bp, 9 predicted proteins | sample CoawatmetaG01DNA_FD_76836 | JGI IMG/M metagenome (GOLD analysis project Ga0075444, IMG submission 76836) | Marine microbial communities from the West Antarctic Peninsula - Coastal water metaG017-DNA | ecosystem: Environmental > Aquatic > Marine > Coastal | place: Atlantic Ocean: West Antarctic... | reverse complement strand
GTTGTATGGGTGTCCCCTATATTTATTTCGTTTTCTTTTAACATTTAATACTCCTAACTGTCCACAGCTCTTTCAGTTTGAACACCAACTCCAGTAGCTGTGATTACTAAGTCACCATTTTGATTTCTATATTCAGTAACACTTTCACTGAATTTAAGTTTCCCAGCGCTTTTACTTTCTTTTTCCCAAGCTTTACCTGGTTTTGTGGGGGCGCTTAAGGTGTCACCAGCTTTGCCGGGTAAGTGATACTCAAAGTGCTGTTCAGCGTGCAAACCCATGGCAGCTCCGCCTCCGCCTCCAGAACCAGAAGAGGGCTTGCTTCCTGTGGCCTCTTTACCTGATCCAAACCATCCTTCACCTCCAACTTTAGGCCTTAGAAAATATTCCGGATCAAATTGTGCGCTTGATTGAGCAAAAGTAGGAGGAGGAATAATACCTCCAATTTCTGTACTTTTTGCATATTCTTCATCGTGATAAATTGGATTACTATCACCGACGGATCTAGCAAACATCATTATGTGACTAGCTTCAATTAAAAATTTATCTACTGCCATTTTTTCTCCTATTTAAAATTCTTCTCAATTAATTCCCATCCAGAATCAGCCAATCCTTTTACTCCACTGGCTCTTTCAGCTGCCTGCTTATTAGCCGCAGTCCCATCTCTTACTCTCCCTAATATCCCTTGTAAGATTCCAGCAAGCTTAAAAAGATTATAGGCTGTATACAAGTCCCACTCATCCATTAGGTCTATTCCAATATTCTCACTATAGATTTTTACGTAGTCTTCAATAACCGGTATGCCTTTTTCTCTGCAGTAACTTGCATCAGCCATCTTTGGATTTAAGGTGTATTGCAGGCAATGGTAGTTAAAATCCGCACAAGGGTCTCCGAGAGTTGATAGCTCCCAATCTAATATGGCAATCACATTTGGATCTGTTGCTCCAACCATGACGTTGCTCAGACTGTAATCACCATGAACAATGCTAGTTTGTTTTTCTGCAGGTAGATTATCAGGTAGCCATTTTATTAAATTGTTCATTGATTCAATGTTTTCAGTTTCTGAATCAACGTATTGTTTGGACCACCTAGAGACTTGCCTTCCTACGTAATTCCCGGGCTTACCAAAATCTTCCAGTCCTACGTTTTCGTAATTAACGGAGTGAAGTTTTGCTATAGATTCATTCATAGAGAGGTAGACGCCTTTAGCTTCTTCAAAATCTGATTCTTCCATGGCCGGATCCCAAAGAACCCTACCTTCTTTAAATTCCATAATGTAAAAAGGCGTTCCAATAATATCTTCATCTTCACATAGGGCATAACTTTTAGGCACCGGTACATTGGTCTCATTAAGTGCAGTGATAACCTTGTATTCTCGATCAACAGCATGCGCCGACTTTAGTAATTTTCCTGGAGGTTTTCTTCTTAATACGTAGGCTTGGTTTGGACTTATGATCTTGTAGGTTGGATTTGATTGACCACCTTTAAATTCCTCAACCTTTATAGGACCTTTAAAGCCGTCTACATTAGAATTCATATAATCTTCCAATGCAGAAATATTAAATACATGTCGTTCCAAGACTGGCATCGTACCTATATTTTCATCATCTAATTCCATGTTTTTCCTTATTTTGAATTATTGAAGATAGATAAAAGAAGTTCAAAAGTAAATAATTAAAGACTATTAAATTTATAAGATTTTTTATGACCGTCCACCGTCTACTCTTAAAGTTTGTCCGGTAATGTAATTTGCTTGAGTTAAGAAATAAACCGCAGAAGATATATCAATGGGATCTCCCGCTCTTCCAAGATCCACATTCTTAAGGATTTTATTTTTTTCTTCATCGTCAATTTCTCCATTTTCAGGCCATAAAATAATACCAGGAGCTACGGCATTAATTCTTACAGCAGGAGCCAGTTCTTTTGCAAGAGATTTCGTTAGTGTTTCAAGGGCTCCTTTCGCTCCGGAGTACAGACTGAAGTTTTTTATCCCTCTTGGCGCTAAAGAGTCCGAAATATTTATAACACAGCCCTTGCTCTTAGTAAGGCCCTCTTGAAAGCCTTTTATTAGGAACAGCGGCGTAGTTGTATTGGTATTTAATAAATTGATCCATTCTTCTTCAGTAGCATTTTGAAGGGGAGTAGGGTAAAAACTTGAAGCATTATTTATTAAGACATTAATCTCTTTCGATACTTTATAAAATTCAGCAACAGTAGAATCTATCGATGCTTTTGAAGCAAAATCTGCCTGTATGGCATAGCAAGAACCTGCTTCTTTCCCATTGAGCTCCAAGGAGAGTTTTTCTGCTTCCTTCTTAGATTGATTGTAGTGGAAAACAACTTTGTAATTTTGTTCGTGAAAATAATTTACCATTGAGGCACCGATTCTTTTTGCTCCACCAGTAATAAATACGGTTTTTTTTCTCATTTTTATTGTATGAATTTAGTTATTGCTTCCAGTCTCTTTTCTTTAAGATCTTGAGCTATTTCATTCCCTTTTTTTATGTTTGTAGAAGGTCGCACAGAACTCAAATTTGATAAAAGATTACTCCAATTAATTGTTTCTTTCGAGTCTTTAATTAATCTGAAAGCATCAATAGCAGTCATAAATCTTTCTGGTCTTCTAAAGGCATCAGTAGTTTGAAGAAGGCTTAATATTATTTCAGGACTGAAATCTACCTTGGACATAAAAAGAGTCAAGTGTCTTAAGACTTCTGAGAGCTGCATAAAAGTTTTAGGCGCATTGAATTCGTTGTTTACATCTTTTATTTGCTTGGTATCGCTTAAAAGTGCAGCCCATCTCATTTCGGGGTTTATAGTTTTATTTTTTATTACAGCCAAAGACTCTATGTTAAGGGAGTCCTCTTTTATAAGAGTCTTGAGGGCTCCACAACTTCTTAATGTTTTAAAATATTTGTCCGGACTCTTGCAATTAAGGGCCTTGATGGTTTCCATCCATATTCTCTCTTTCGGCAAAGTTTCTAATTCTCCCGAGAGCACTATTTCTTTCATGGAACTTAAAGTTTTCTCTTCAATGGTAAAGCCTAAATGGTGCAATTTTGCTTCGAATCTGCAGGTCCTATAAACTCTCAGTGGGTCTTCTTTGAAGGCATCAGATACCTTTCTAATTTTTTTATCATTTATGTCTTTTCTCCCTTCATACGGGTCTATGAGGTTCCCATCTGAATCTTGAGCAATTGCGTTAATAGTTATGTCTCTTCTTATAAGATCTTCTTCTAACGTTACGCTTGGGTCTGTATGAAAAATGAAACCTTTATGCCCTTTACCAGATTTCCTTTCTGTTCTAGCCAATGCATACTCTTCTTTGGTTGTTGGGTGAAGAAAAACGGGGAACTGACTGCCCACGGGCATATAGCCTTGTTCAGATAATTCTTCCGGTGAAGATCCCACAACAACCCAGTCTTTCTCTTCAAAAGGAATTTTAAGCAACGAGTCTCTAACCGCTCCACCTACTAAATAGATTTTCATTTACTTAATTTAACCGATTGCAACTGAAGACTCGACCATCTTCTAGATTTATTGCAGTTAATTTCTTGCCCCAAACACACCCTGTATCAAGGGCTGTTATATTATCAACTCCCGTTATTCCTTCTAAAGCGGCCCAATGACCAAATAACAGATGAGTTGATTCTTCCATGATTGTTAATTTATGTCTGAACCAAGGCTTAAAACCTTTTGGAGAATCTGCAGGACTGCCTTTATGCATTAATTCAATTTCACCATGCTCATTACAGAATCTCATGCGAGTAAAATAGTTTGTATATAATCTAAGACACTCATCTTTTGATAAATTTTTACTTTCTAAAGAGGGTTCGTTTCCATACATAATTTTTAAAAAGTGTTTGCAATAGGTTGATGAACAAAGGCTATTTGTTATCTCCATGGAGTGCTGGTTAGCTTCTTCAAAGGACCAATGGGGAGGTATCCCAGCGTGGGTCATTATGTATTTTTTTTTCACACCTTGAGAGACAATAGTATCGCTTTGAATCAAAGGCAGCTGCTTTAGCCAGTCGATGTAAAGGTTAATATTATGAGCTCTAAGGAGCTTATCTAAGGTATCTGTTTCATAGGGTTCGATTACACCCTCAGCTAAAGCTATTAAGTGAAGATCATGATTGCCCAGCGTTATTAAACAATTTTCTTTGATAGAGTATAAGAATTCTACGCACTTTAAAGAGTCAGGGCCTCTGTTGACTAGATCCCCACAAAGCCAGAGCTTATCTTTAGAAGTATCAAAATTAATCTTATCTAAAAGCAGGATAAATTCTTGATAACAGCCTTGAATATCTCCTATCGCGTAATTAGACATCTCAAGTTTTAATCAGTAAATTTGATATCTTAAGGAATTCTTCTACTCTTAAATCTTCAGGCCTTAGAGAAGACTCAATATTAAGGTATTCAAAGTCTTCTTTTCCTAAAATGTCTTTGAAGGATTTGCTGAGCATCTTTCTCCTTTTAGAAAATGCTATTTGAGTAACTTCTTGAAGCTTCTTTGCAATAGGAGAATTTAAATCTCTTCCAGGGATTGGAATTAATTTTATAAATATACTCTCTACAGCGGGAGCAGGTTTAAAACTTTCTGGGCTTACCACAAAGAGGCTTGATACTTTAGTCATGTATTGAGTTAAAACACTGAGTCTGCCGTAGCTTTTACTTTTTGTATCGGAAGACAACCTTTGGCCAAATTCTTTCTGAAACATATAATGCATATCTTCAAACTGACTTTGATTGCGGAAACTCCAAAGCATGATGGAAGATGAAATGTTATATGGTAAGTTACCAATTACCCTTAACCTTTTTTTAGGCTTAAGGGTTTCATCAATCTTAAAATCTAAAATATTTTCATTATGAATAAATAAATTATGAACTTTTTGCGCCATCAATTTTAATCCTAAGATTAAATCCCTATCCAACTCTACAACGTCTAACGTATTTACTTTTCCTAAAATTAATTCGGTTAGAGAACCCTTTCCAGGACCAATTTCTAGAAAATCGTTTTCTTTTTGAGGTTTAATAGAATCAACTATTTCCTGCAGTACAGACTTGTCTTCCAGGAAGTTTTGTCCTAAGTTTTTCTTTGCTTTATACACTTTATTGATAACTTGTTATCAATGCTGCAAGGTTTGCTGCTTCAAGCATGCTGCTCTCATCAACTTGATCATTTCCTGCCATATTATAGGCAGTACCATGGTCGACGGACGTTCTGATAAAGGGCAATCCTAGGGTTATGTTTACTAATTTCCCAAACCCTAAAGTTTTTATGACAGGTAAGCCTTGATCATGAAACATAGCTAGAATTGCATCTACTTTTTGATTGTCGTATTTCTTGATAAATGCCGTATCAGCAGACACGGGACCAATTATATTGAAGTCCTGTTGATTCAGATCATAAACAAGCGGCGCTATGATTTCTTGATCTTCTTTACCAATAAAGCCTCCATCGCCAGCATGCGGGTTAAGACCAAGAATCTTTATACATGGATTCTTTATGCTCCATTTAGTTCTTAAATCATCTCTTAGTACAGTTAGGCAATTTAGGAGATTCTCGCGTGTAATCATTTTAGGAACTTCAGCTATGGAAATATGTGTGGTTGCAAGCGCAACTCTCAGGTCTTTGCTCGCAAGCATCATTAGCACTTTTTGAGTTTTTGAAACTCTTGCCAGTACTTCTGTGTGACCTTGAAAAGAAACTCCTCCTTTATTCATTAACTCTTTATTGATAGGTCCTGTTACTAGGCCATCAAATTCGTTCGATATAGTTCTTTCAATTGCATCTTCAAAAAGATCCATTAGATAGCCTGCATAAGCAGAATTAGGTTCACCTGGCTTGATAGGTTGTTTTAAATTGTGGGGCTTGATCCAAAGACAGTCATTTGATAAATGCTTTTCGTTCTCGCCGTTATAAATTTGTAAATCAATCTTTTGACCTAAAATCTTTGCTCTTTCTTTAAATAAAATAGGATCACCAAAAATCACTGGTGAGTACTTTAATTTAGTTTTAGTTCCAAAGGCTTTGATGCAAATATCCGGGCCAATTCCAGCTGGGTCTCCGGAGGAGACAGCTAATTTCGTCATGATTCCAGTTTTATATCAACATAAGCTTCAGCTCTTAATTCAACGAGTGTGCTTTGCAGTTCCTGTTCAAACTTTCGTTTATAAATTATCTGGTAGGCTCTATTTTTTTGTTCTTCACTGCTAACATCTTCATTTCTCCTATCAAGCACTTCAATGATGTGCCACCCATAAGAAGATTTCAAAGGTTTAGAAGTGTCTCCGGTGGAAGTGGCATTTAGTACTTTCTCAAATTCAAGATCATAATCACCATCCTTACTCCACCCTAGCTCACCTCCATCCATCTTAGAACCTGGGTCTTCAGAAAATTGTCTTGCTAGTTGTTTAAAGTCCTCTCCTTCTTTTAGTCTTGCTGCAATGTCTTCAATGAGTAATTTAGTCTGTGTCTCTGTTCTTATTTCTGAGGTCTGCACAAGTATGTGTCTTGCAAGAGTTTGATCTTCAAACTTGACAGTGTTACCGCGCTTCTCAGATAGGTGTATTAAGTGGAACCCAGCACCACTCCTTATGGGCTCAGAAGTTTTACCAACTTTCAAGTTAGAAACTTCTAAAGCAAAAAGTGAAGGTAACTCTGATGCAGTTCTCCAACCAAGATAGCCTCCCTCAAGAGCATTTTGTCCAGATGAATAAGTCGTAGCCAATTTACCAAAATCTTCCCCTGCTCTTATTCTAATCAGGATATCCATTGCTTGATTTTTTGCTTTTTCTATTTGACTTTCATCAGTTTTATCAGGAATAGAAATTAAAATCTGTTGCACGCTATACTCTTCGACCAGCTTTGTTCTGCCTTCTTCCGAATTTATAAAATTCTCAAGCTCTTGTTCTGATATCTCTACTCTTCCTCCTACTTTTCCTCTCTGCACTCGTTGAATAATCATTTCTTTTCTTACCGTATTTCTAAAGTCACGATATGAAGCACCTTGATTCTCTATATCGACTCTAAAATCTTCTAAGCTAAGTGAGTTCTGTGAAGCTATTCCTAATAAAGTTTTATTAAGCTCAGTGTCGCTTATTTTAATTCCAGCCCTATCAGCAATTTGCATTTGAATTTCTTCTATAATCAATCTTTCAAGAACTTGCTCTTCAAGAACACTTAGAGGAGGTAATTCAGTTTCAGTTTGACGCAATCTATCAACAATTTCTTTTACTCGTTTATTCAACTCAGATTCCATAACAGCACCAGAATCTACAACAGCTATCACTCTATCTAATAACTCAATCTTGGCCTGTGCTTGTAATGAGAATAAGGTTATCGTTAAGAATAAAGCTAGCCCTAGATAGATTCTTTGGCAATTAATTAATTTATATTTCATATATAGGTCCGTATTGTCTTCTTTGTTCGATAACGATGCAATTATTCTAGTAAAGTTGAAGAAATAACATCTGAAATTTCTTTCCCTAATCTGCCCATTTGCTTAAATTCTAAGAATATATAAATATTATCCCTTTCTTTTATGGGGTCATACCCGTTAGACAAAGCAGAGAATGGATCAGAATAATTAACTTGCCAAGAAAAGTAATCCTGTTCTTTCCATTTTCTTTTCATTAGACCCGCCTTAAGGCAACAATTTGAATATTGGAAACCGTATAAGATGTCTGAAGATGAAGATTTTTCTAGATCTTTTTTAAGTTTTGCAAAGACGGTAAGGTTCTCAAAGACAGGCCACTGGGAAGAAAACTCAATATTCTTTACGGGTTCAAAATGATCAGCCCAAGGCACTAAATAGGAAGGCGAAACACTCTTCCTGTAAGAAGACCTTATATTTAGATTAAAACCTGTATCAGATTCATGAGCTATATTTATAAATCCAGAATTTAATTGGCTTTCTGTACTGTTCCAGTCCAGCATTCCTGTTAACCAAGTTCTATCATTAAGAAAAGATTTAAATTCTCCAACGAGAGCAGAATGATTAATGACACCGGAAGTGCTTAGAGGTTGATCTTTTTCTTTTAAAAAGGCCCTCCCTAAAGAAAAATAATTATTATAAACAGATCTTTTAGAAGATACGAAGTGTTCAAAGCCTAGAATAACCCTGTTCCTATCAGACACCAGATCTTCGCCTGAAAACCAATTCCTTTTATAAAGATTTTGAAAACTTTGACTTCGTTGTCTGGTATCTATTTGCGGATTTTTTTTATGAGCATTACTTTTTATGTTTATATATTTTACGATCGGTGTCAGGAGGCTATAAGATTCATTAATGTCTTTTTCTAGGTAAACTTTATATTCAATTTCCAGCCAGGGAGTAGATCTTTCTATTTTTTTATTATCAACACGATAGATGGTTTCTTCTGAACCCAGAGAGAAAGAGAAATCAGAGCTATTAAAATTTTTCTTGTATCGTAATTCAGGTTGAAAGAATGCACGTTTTATCCTTTCAGGTCTCTGGGACAGACTATTTATTCTTTCCTGTTCAAAGACTCCATAATTTGAAGAAAATATAAATAAAAGATCGTTTCTTTTTTTAAAGGCGCTTAAGCTTATTAGAGGAACAGATTTATAATCTTCAAGTGAAAATGGGTTGAGTGATTGAGACTCTTTTAAGGAAAGACCAAGTTTAATTTTTGGAGTCTTCCACCAAATATTAACGTTTCTTTGTAAATAGTCTTTTCTAGTGTTTCCAATCAAGTCATCATTTACATCTCTAAAGTAGAATTCATCGCTAGCATCTTCGTATTTTATTTCTGAAAATATTTTATTGTCAAAATTCGAACTTTGAGACCAGCTGCCCCTCCATCTTGAAGATTTTTTACCAGTTTCTTGTTTGTATTTTCTGTCTTTGGCTAAACCAAATAAAGAAATTTCCCCTTCATTCATATTACCTAAATACCTGTAAGACAGACCTAAGCCGTTTCCCCTTTCTTCTATATATCTTGGTGTTATTGTTAAGTCTTGGTTTGTAGCAATATTGAAATAATACGGAAGTGATAGGTCCAAGCCATCTTTTCCTTGTCTAATGCTTGGAGTCAAGAACCCAGATAGACGCTCTTTTCCTATTGCAGCTCTCAAATAAGGAAAATAGAATACTGGCACCTTTCCTATTTTAAGACTGATATCTCTAATAACTACATTTTGCTCGTCCTTGAGAAGAGTAATTTTCTTTGCAGAAATTTCCCAGAAGGGAGCATCTTTAGAGCAATTATTAAAAGAAGTGTTAAGCAGCTCTACATTTCCAGATGCTAAAACACTAAATTTATCAGCTTTACCAAAAGTTCTATCAAGAAGTGTGAAGGAAGTTTTCGAAAGAAAAAAAGTTTGACTGGAAAGGTTTGCCATCAATTCATTGGTATCAATAGATAAATTTTTTGAAAGTACTTTTACCTCACCTTCCAATATAAAACTTTGATTTTCATTATTATAAGTTGCTTTTTGACTCCAGAATTCTAGATAATTAGTTTTTATATAAACATTCCCTGATAATTTTAAGTCACCTAATTCGTCCGTACTAACGTTCTCAGCGTCTATTGATTCAACTTTTATAGGTTCTTGATCAGCAGATATATGACCAAAGCAAAGTAAATAAATTGCACTAGCAATTAGGATTCTGAGTATTGTATTGTTCTGCATGGTTATTCTGTTAGAGCAAGAATTGAATTCAAGGTTCCAATAATTACTGTCATTAGATCATAATGCATGGCGAGGTTAGTTAAAATAGACAAATGACAAACATACCAGAAGAGCTGCTTGCTTGGGCAAATGAGCAATTATTAGTTGCTGAAGATGAATTGGTAGAAGAAGTAATCCCTTTAAGAGAAGAGGCTAGTTTTAGAAAGTATTTTAGATTAATTAGAAAATCTGATTCTTTAATAGGAGTATTCTCTCCACCTGATAAAGAATCCAATGAGAGATTTTTATTTTTCTCTCAATTCTTCAAAGAGAATCAAGTCAGGGTGCCTCAAGTTATTTATCATGATTTTAAGAAAGGTTTTATGGTTTTAGAGGACTTTGGAGACAAGCTTTATCAGTTTGAGTTAAGAAGAAAGAATGCTCATAGTTTATATTCAGCTGCTTTAGAT
>Ga0075444_10002995_pt1 | contig 10120 bp, 10 predicted proteins | sample CoawatmetaG01DNA_FD_76836 | JGI IMG/M metagenome (GOLD analysis project Ga0075444, IMG submission 76836) | Marine microbial communities from the West Antarctic Peninsula - Coastal water metaG017-DNA | ecosystem: Environmental > Aquatic > Marine > Coastal | place: Atlantic Ocean: West Antarctic... | reverse complement strand
TTCTGAAACTCTGTCCACCAGGCGCCAATGCCCTGAGAGTCATTTGATGCTTCTTCTCTAAGTAATAAAAAATCGTATGCAGCTCTAAACCTCGGATGATTTAAAATTTTATAAGGCTGATGTCCTAAGCGAGTTTCCAGCTTGAGTTGTAAAGACCATATGTCTTTAATATAGCCATGAAATTTTCTTGGAATTGCTGTTAATTCTTGTTGCTCTCGAATTATTTTATCCATACTACGAAAAAACTTTTTAAGGTTCAGCATTCCCTCTTCTTTTGTTTCATCAATTAACTTAGGCCACATGAGAGCCGCCAAGAGAAAGCCGGGAGTAACTGATTGAGATGCCTTTAATCTATTATCTGTATTGATTAGTGCTGCATGTTGAAACTTTAGACCAAAAGAATCTGCTGGGTATATTTTCGTATTGATAAGATATTTTAATGCACCAAATGATTGAAGCTTTTCAAAGTTATTCAGGGCTTGTTGAGAAAGAAATATTTTACAAAATTCGTCGAATAATCTTGCATTGGAAATATTTCCAAGAAGAGAGGATTTTTTATAGATAGCTTCCTTAATGTCTCCTGAAATCTTAAAATCTAGCTTGGAGCTAAATCTAACCGCTCGGAGACTTCTAACAGGGTCTTCCTCAAATCTTAGTATTGGATCACCAATTGAAGCAATCATTTTCTTTTGGATATGCTGCATTCCATTATGAAAATCATGCAGAACATTTCCTATAGGATCAAAATATAGCGCATTAACTGAAAAATCTCTTCTTACACAGTCCTCTTCTAGACTTCCCCAGACATTATCTCTTAAAATTTTCCCATCATCATCTTTCACTAATCCATCAGCATTTTCTGATTTTGAGGCATCAGCTCTAAAGGTTGACACCTCTATCAACTCATTACGACTAAAAACATGCACAATTCGAAATCTTTTTCCGATGATTCTAGAGGATCGAAAAATTTTTCTTACTTGTTCGGGTGTAGCGTCTGTCGAAACATCAAAATCTTTTGGTGTAATTCCAACCAGTATGTCTCTGATGCATCCGCCGACCAGATAGGCCTGAAAATTAGATTTTTGCAAGGATCTAACAACCTCCATTGCTAGAGGGCTAAATTTGTTTTCCTCGAGGATTTTAGGAGAGCGAGCCGAGGATAATTTAAGTTTCTTATTCACAACCTTGATTGAAGCTCAAATAGTGAGATATTTCACCCACTCAGTTGTTTTTCTTTGATTTCATCTAGTGTCTTGCAGTCAATACAATGAGTCGCAGTGGGACGAGCTTCAAGTCTTTTGATGCCAATTTCAATTCCACAAGCGTGACAATAGCCATAGTCATCAATTTTTATCTGCTCTAGAGACCTGGTGATTTTACTTATTAACTTTCTTTCTCTGTCTCTGGTTCTTAGCTCCAATGCAAATTCTTCTTCTTGAGATGCTCTATCAATTGGATCAGCATATGATTCTCCTTTATTCTTCAGATGATCAAAGGTCTTCTTCATTTCATCTTTAAGATGCTCACGCCATTGAATTAACACAGCATGAAAATGCTTTTTCATTTTCGCGCTCATATATTTTTCTCCTTTCTTCGGCTTATAAGGAGTAAAGGCGGTGGAAGCTTTCTTCGCAGGAGCTTTCTTCGCAGGAGCTTTCTTCGCAGGAGCTTTTTTTACAGGAGCTTTCTTCGCAGGAGCTTTTTTTGCTTTAGCTGCGGAGGCTTTAATTTTTTTGGTGTCAGTCTTTTTTGGCATACTTGTTAAAAGTTTTTAGGCCGATGAAATTATCAGAAAGTACTATATTTAGCTAGCTTTTTTTAAAACTTTTTAATGTATCTTGATAGCCTTCTTTTGTTAATCGAGGGCCAAAGGTCTCTACAACTTTTGCTGCACCATAATTTGCAAACTCTGCGCATGACTTCAAATCATGATCTTGAAGCAATGCATACATGAAACTTCCAGCAAACATATCTCCTGCTCCATTTGTGTCAATAGCCTCAATACTTACTCTAGGAGTCTTAATAATCTCATGGGAATTCACAACAGCGCTCCCTTCCTCTCCCATTGTCACAACAGATGTATAGGATTTTGACTGAAGCATCTCAAATGCTTGATTAAGGTTATCAGCCCCAACAAATGCCATAGCCTCATCATCGTTACCAAATATAAAGTCTAAGCCAAAAGACTCAATTTCTTCAAATTTATTTTTAAAGCCAGCAACAATGCCTGGGTCAGACAAAGAAAGAGCTATTTTTACTTCAGGGTATCCTTTTAGATGATTTAAAATCTCTAATACACACTGATAGTTCTCCTCACTTGTAACCATATAACCCTCAACATAGAAGATTTTTGAATTTGCAATCTCATCCAAATCAAGGTCTTGATTGTCCATATAAGAGCTAATACTTAATGAGGTAGTCATAGTACGTTTTGCATCAGGTGTCACAAGAATTAAACATTTTCCAGTAGACATAGATTCTGCATCCGCCATGTTTCCTTTATGAGTAACCCCAGCCTCTTTCAAACTGTCTAAATATCTTGTGCCATCTTCGTCATTGGTCACTTTGCATGAATGAAAGCATGTGGCCCCATAACTTGCTGCAGCAACCAAGCTATTGGTTGCTGATCCGCCACAGTCAGATACAGTCTCAGCACCAGATTCAATCAGTCGCTTAATAATAGGTGCCTGCTCTTCTGAACTAGATAAAGTCATTTGATCAATTTCTAATCCAAGTTCTTCAATTAATTCCTGGGGAACCTTAAATACAGTATCGACCAAGGCATTTCCAATTGCGCTAATATCATTCTTCATTTTAAAACTCCTTTATGGCTTTATTAATTTTTTCTATTGTTAGCTCAAGAATATTTGAATCATGGGTAGTAGAAATAAACCCAGCTTCATATTTTGAGGGCGCAAAGTATATTCCATTTTTTAAAGCCGCATTAAAAAATTTTATAAACAACTCGCCATCTGAAGCAAGGACTTCTTCATAATTATTTGGAAGATCTTCCGAGAAAAAAAATCCAAACATTCCTCCGATAGATGCATGTGAAAATGGAATGCCCTTAGCATCTAGCATCTCTTTCATACTGGATAATAAGAATTTTGAAGCAGTTTGGAGTTCTGCAAATGGATTTATCTCTATAAGCTCAGTCATCAGAGCTATCCCTGCGCTCATTGCCAATGGGTTTCCTGATAAAGTACCAGCTTGATATATTGGACCTATTGGAGCCAGCTGATTCATAATTGCTTCTTGCCCTCCAAACGATCCTACTGGAAGACCTCCTCCAATAACCTTACCCAAAGCCGTTAGATCGGGTTTAATATCATAGAGCTCTTGAGCACCTCCCAGGCCCACTCTAAAACCAGACATAACTTCATCAAAAATTAGCACCGCATTATTTTGATCGCACAAATCTCTTAAAGTTTGTAAAAAATTTCTGTGCCCCGGAACAAATCCCATATTACCTGCAATTGGCTCAACAATAATTGCAGCCAAATCTTCTCCAATTTCTTTTACAACCCTTGTAACAGACTCTGCGTCATTAAAAGAACAACTGTAGGTTAATTTTGCAAGTTCATCAGGGACCCCAGGGGAATCTGGCAAGCCAAATGTAGAAATGCCTGAGCCAGCTTTTACTAGCAAAGAATCCACATGACCATGATAGCAGCCTGTAAATTTTATAATCTTATTTTTACCACTAAAGCCCCTAGCCAATCTAATACAACTCATTGTTGCCTCAGTACCTGAATTAACCATTCGCAGTTTTTGCATGCTTGGAACCTGGTTTTGAATAAGTTCAGCTAAACTATTTTCCATTCTGGTGGGTGCACCATAGCTGGTTCCAAGTTCAAGTTGCTTTTTTACAGCCTCAACTATTTTTGGATTTGAGTGTCCTAAAATCATCGGCCCCCAAGACCCAATAAAGTCTATGTAATTATTGTCATCCTCATCAGTAAGAATTGGCCCCTTTGCGGATTTAAAAAAAATTGGATTATTCCCAACATTCTTAAAAGCTCTAACTGGAGAATTTACACCACCGGGCATTAAAGCCTTCGCTTTGGTGAATAGTAAGTCTGAATTTGTTCTTTTTAATTGCACTTAATTATTTACTTATTTTTGTAGCTCTCTTCTTCTCAATTCAAATAGCTATTAGAAGCTACACTATATCAAATTTAACCTTATTTGATGAATCATATTACAGCCAATAACAAGCCTATGAAATTAAAATTTAAACACAGCTGCAATAATCCCTAGAAGCAATAAAATAACTGGCGCCTCATTAAAAAGCCTTAACTGAAAGCCAGTCCAACCATGATTATCTGTCCGAAGGTCCTGAAGGATTTTCCAGCATATAACCTGATAACTTATCAATAACGCCACCACCACTAGCTTTGCCATTATCCAGCTTTGACTAAAAAATGCGCCCCAATCAGAACTTAAGAGACCCATCATAATTCCAAATATTAAGGCTAAAATTCCAAGCGGAGTAATAAATCTAAAGAGATTCTTCTCCATAATAGAAAGTTGATTTTTTACATCCACACTATCGCTCTCAACATGATAGACAAATAACCTAGGTAGATAAAAAATACCCGCAAACCACGAAACCATAAAAAGTATGTGAAGTGCTTTGTAAGTTAAATATAAGTTCATCTTGTTTATTTTATCTCTTGTAACCCCAGCATGGAGAAAAACTTTCTTCTCAATATTACGGAATCTATTTTTAATCCTATAAACTATTGCTAATGAACAATGAGTTTTCTTCTATCAACTTAACTGAAAATGCTGTTACACGCATAAAATCCTTACTGCCTAGCAGTGAAACAAAGAATTTTCGTGTTTATGTAACTGGGGGTGGTTGCTCCGGTTTCCAGTATGGATTTAAATTTGATGAAAGCCCTGCAGGAGATGACGATGTAATTTTATTTTCAGATTTTGCAATATTGCTTGACTCGCTTTCTTATCCATATCTATTTGGATCCTCTTTGGACTATGTAGAAGATCTATCTGGTTCAAAATTCATTATCACCAATCCAAATGCAAAAACTACATGTGGATGTGGCGAGTCTTTTACAGTTTAAATTTATTTATTTTTCCTAGTAAACCCTTATTTCTTTTTACGAGCATCTTCTTTTCATCCATTCTTTGGCTTGCAAGCCATCCGAACGCCATGGATTCAATTGCTTGAGGCGGATAGCCAAATACCTCTGATGATTTCAGAGGAGTTAATACATGTCGACTTATTCTTTCTTGCATAAAGGTATTTTTGATTCCTCCACCACAAATAATAATTTCATCTACTGACTTTTCGTATGACTTAATTGCTACTGAAATTGTTATTGCTGTCAACTCAACTAAAGTCGCTAAAATATCCTCTGGTGAAAGTGTTAAAAGAATTTTTGGAATGAATTTCAAGTTAAACATTTCTTTTCCCGTTGATTTGGCCCCTTCTTTTTTAAAAAAAGGATGAATTAACATTTTTTCTAATGAGGGCTGATGAATGACACCTTTCCTAGCAATTAACCCGTTTCTATCAAAAGCACAATTTAAATATTTCTGGCAATATGAGTCCATCAGTGCATTTCCTGGCCCTGAATCAGAGCCGAGAAACCCTTGTTTATTTTTTAAAAATGAGTAGTTTGCAATCCCACCAATATTAATAATTAGTCTTGCCTTATTTGAGGAAGAAAAAATTTTTTGATGAAACTCAGGTACTAAAGGCGCACCTTCTCCTCCTAATTTAATATGATCATTTCTGAAGTCACTTACAACATCAATACCGCATTCCTTAGAAATAATTCCTGCATCCCCGGCTTGAATCGAAAATGGATATTTACTATTTGGTTGATGAAATAATGTTTGCCCAGAAAGTCCAATAGCGCAGAACTCCTTTCTAGTAAAAGAATTTTTAAGAATAAAATTATTTATTGCCCCAGCAAAGGCCATACCAATTTTTTGATGCAACATAAGATAATCTTTAAGACCAAGGGCTTGATGTTCTATAGCTATCGAAATTTCTTTTTTGAGTTTTGCTGGATATTTAAAAGAATCAAATTGAACAAGCTTTATACTTTTGCCAACAGAAATTGCACATACGTCTATGCCATCAAAGCTTGTCCCACTCATTGTCCCGATATACATCTTATTTAAAGAAAGCTTCATTTGGATCTCGAAGTAATAGATGATTAGATAATTGCACGTAATCTGCTTGCAGCGCTTGAAAATCAACTAAAAGTGATTTTTTTAATGGTGATGCTGATGGCAAAGGAACTTTTAACGGATCAGTTCTTTTATTGCCAATTCTGAATTCGTAATGGAGATGAGGTGCTGTTGCTAGCCCTGAATCTCCAACATAACCAATTGTCTGCCCCTGCTGCACCTTGCTACCTTTCGTAATTAGGGAATGATACTTTTCCATATGTGCATATAATGTAGTTATTTCTCCTCCATGCTTTATGACAATAGTTCTGCCATAACCCCCCTTCCATCCAATTGATTCAATCACTCCTTCTCCAGTTGCTCTAATCGGAGTTCCTCTCTTTGCAGCATAATCTACGCCATTATGAGCTCTAATCTTATTCAAAATTGGATGACGCCTGTTAGGATTAAAATGCGAGCTTACATATGCAAAATCTAGAGGAGCTCTAAGAAATGCTTTTTCTAGACTGCCACCGTCTTTATTAAAGTAATCCCATGGTTTATTTTTTCCTTTAAACCTAACTGCTGTATATTTTTCTTCCCCATTAAAAAACTCTGCAAATAAAATACTGCCATTTTTAACTTTAACTCCATCTATAAAAGAGGTCTCATAAAGCAATCTAAACTTATCGCCGTTCCTAATATCAAATATAAAATCAATATCCCATCCAAAAATATATGCTACATCCATTATGACGCTCTCTGGAATATCTTCTTTAAGTCCAGCGAGATAAAAAGATGATTGTATGATTCCAGATTTGAAAGATGTAATTTGATCAGATGTTTTTTTAATTTTTTTAATAAGGATATCGGGAGAAATACTAATTTCAAAAACTAAAAAAGTACTTTTTATAATCCTTATTTCTTGAAGCAACTCACCGTAAAAAATAAATTCCAGTCTATCACCTGGCATAATATTTTTAATCTCCCCAGACTTATCTTTTCTAAAAATTTTGTATGTAGAATTTAATGGAACCCTGTATTGCTCAAAAATAACAGAGAGATTCTCTCCTTCTTGTACAACATGAATCTCTCTAGTTTCAATTTTTTCTGCTTTTATGACCAGCACTTCGCTTGATTCAGTAACTATTTCTTGCTCAGCTTCTGTACTCTCCAGGGCAGACCCATAAATCATAAGAGCTAGAATCGACGCAAATGCTCCATAGGGCAGCATTTTAGTATTTGGCTTTACTATAATTGCCATGATTATGCTGAGTGAATTAAGTTAATGTAAAGGATAGCGCGCCTACATTCTCAATGCTTGCTTCAATCTTATCTCCAGGATGTAACTGACTAACTCCTGCTGGAGTTCCAGTAAAAATAATATCTCCAGGTCTCAGAGTTATAAACTTCGAGAGCCAGCTAATAACCTCATCAACTCCCCAAATCATATTATTTATATCGCTATATTGTTTCTCAGCACTATTCACATTTAGTAAAATCTTTCCATCTTTTAATATCTCATCATCTTTCTGCATAATTGCAGAAATGGGAGCTGAGTTATCGAAACCCTTGCTTAAATCCCATGGCTTCCCAGCACTTTTCGCAACGCTTTGAAGATCTCTTTTTGTAAGATCAATTCCCACTGCATAGCCAAAAATATGTTTGTGAGCATCTGAGGATTTAATATTTGCACATTTTGATTTTAAACATACTACAAGTTCAACTTCATGATGCAAGTTCTCTGTCTGAGTTGGAAAAGGAATTTGTGATCTCTGAGTTATAGCCTGAGGAGGCTTGCTAAAAAAAAATGGCTTATCTCTATCCACCGATGAATTCATTTCCTTTGCATGATCTTCATAATTTCTTCCAACGCAGTAAATCCTACCTACCGGAAATAATTCCTCTCTTTCTTGTATAGATATCCCTCTTAGGATAGGGGGAAAAATAAATTTTAAGCTTTTTGGCTCATTCATCTGATTTGATCCTTTTTTTGTTAATTAAATACTATAATAAATCATAATTCATGGAAGATAACCTCAATTTAATCAAACGCGGTATTGACGAGCTGCTCAATGAGGATGAATTACATACAAAACTTAAAGCTAAAAAACAACTTATTATCAAAGCTGGCTTTGATCCTACGGCACCAGATTTGCACCTAGGTCATACGGTACTTATTAATAAGCTAAGACATTTTCAGCAATTGGGTCATAAAGTTATATTCCTAATCGGTGATTTTACGGCCATGATTGGCGATCCGTCAGGCAAAAATAAAACTCGACCCCCCTTAGATGCATTAGACATAAAGAAAAACTCCAAGACTTATACAAATCAGGTATTTAAAATCCTTGATCCTAAACTAACTGAGGTCCGGTTTAACTCAGAATGGTGCAGCAAACTCGGAGCAGACGGCATAATTAAACTAGCCTCTAAATATAATCTTGCCCGGATGCTTGAAAGAGATGATTTTAGTAAACGCTACAAGTCCAATCAAAGCATAGCCATCCATGAGTTTTTATACCCTTTAATTCAAGCCTATGATTCTATTGCTCTTCAAGCAGATGTTGAGCTTGGCGGCACAGATCAAAAGTTTAATTTATTGGTTGGAAGAGAATTGCAAAGAACCTACGACCAAGAGCCACAGGTTGTTATTACAGTTCCGATTCTTGAGGGCTTAGATGGCACCAATAAAATGTCAAAATCTCTTGGAAATTACATTGGCATAGATGAAGCTCCTGGAGAAATGTTTGGAAAAATTATGTCTATTTCAGATGAGCTGATGTGGCGATGGTTTGATTTGCTGAGCTTTAGATCCAGCGAAGAAATTCAGTTATTAAAAGATCAACAAAAAGATGGCATGAATCCTAGAGACATAAAAATCTCCTTGGCCAAAGAAATTATAGTCCGTTTTCATGACGAGAGATCAGCAGATGAGGCAGAGCATAATTTTCTAAATCAATTCCAAAAGAAAAACATCCCCGACCACATAGAGGAGCTTTCCCTCAAATCTAAGGAGCCCTCAATCTTGCTGCCCAATCTTTTAAAGGAAGCGGGCATGACTGAAAGTACCTCTGAGGCCATTCGTATGATTAAGCAAGGCGGCGTTAGAATTAATGAAGAGAAAATTACGGATCCGAAGCATTCAGTGGTCAAAGGTGAAACCGCTATCTATCAGGTGGGAAAGCGTAAATTTAAAAAAATTACGCTTTAACTTTCATCTTCTCAGCCATACATTCATAATAGCCTCATGCAACAGTTCTATTCATCTATAAGCTTCTGTGCAAGCCATGCAGGTTACTTATTTATTCTGTGTTTACCAGTTATGACAGTGGAAATTGCCCTGGCTTATCTTGTAATGTCTCTAGGCTTAGATTCAAATATGTCCGACAGTGCTTCATTGGAAGTTTTATCATCCATCTCTGGTCAACTTTTGATTCTTGTTGTTATGTCATTAATTTTATCTATTGGTCTATCTGGCGGCTCTATGATTGCTTTCAAAGGGTTAACTTTGTCTAATGCACTGTCTCCCTACCAAGCTCTCTTTGAGGGCATAAAGAAATTTTTTCCCTTACTTCTGGGCAATTTACTCCATTCATTAGCCTATGGAATTGGCTTTCTTATGCTAGTTTTCCCGGGATTTTTCCTTTATGGAAGATTGGGCTTGTTTCCCCTGTACATAATGTTCGAAAACAAAACTGCTGTAGATGCTCTTGGAGAGTCATGGCAAGCAACCGATGAATTTGGGATAAAATTATTTGTCCTAACTACTGTATTTATGGGAATTCAGATTATTTTTGGAATCCTTGCTAGCTATGGCGGGATTGATACAGGTATAGGCTATTTAGTTCTAGCAACTCTGTTAAAGTATGCAACCACAATGCCTTTGTTTTATTTATTTTTTAGTCTTTATCAATCTGTACAACGAACAAATTAGGAAAATATGAAAATATTAGTAATGGGCCTTCCAGGAAGT
>Ga0075444_10002994_pt1 | contig 10122 bp, 6 predicted proteins | sample CoawatmetaG01DNA_FD_76836 | JGI IMG/M metagenome (GOLD analysis project Ga0075444, IMG submission 76836) | Marine microbial communities from the West Antarctic Peninsula - Coastal water metaG017-DNA | ecosystem: Environmental > Aquatic > Marine > Coastal | place: Atlantic Ocean: West Antarctic... | reverse complement strand
CCTGGCTAATTTCACTAATAAGCTCTAGCTCTGCATTGAGCCAATCGCAATCTTTTTGAAATTTAGTTCTTGGGCCCATTTTACTTCGCTTCAATGATTTAGAAGTATGACCAGGGATTAAAGAGGCATATTTTTTTTCTAATACATCGTTATTTACCAATTGTTCTTTGCAAGATTTTAGAGCCTCTGAAAGAGTTAGAACATTCTCTTGAATTATTTTACATTCGTTTAAAGATTTAACTTTTCTTCTTTCCCAAAGTTTCATTTTTAAAAGAATAATGTTGTATTCAATCTTAGCTTTTATGCTTTCCAGTTCTTTTTTATTGTAATAACTGTGTTCTAAAAACTTCGATCTCTCAGAATCACATTGAGAAAAAATATTGTGATGTTGCTTTCCATGTATTGGATTTGGAACTGCTTTAAAAAACATAGAAGGTCTTTAATAATGTGCAATTATTAAGAATTGTTAACGATTCTCTAAAGAATTTGAGCAATCTGGTTCTTTGATATTTTGTGAATAATGGATTGGGTTCTAATCCTTTGAGAAGTTTATGGAAATTCATAAGGTCGGAACGGCCACTGGAAGGTTTGTTAAATAATTGTATTCAAGTGAATGGAAAAGTTCTTCAAAATTAGAGGCTGGTCTAAGCATCTTGACCTGCAGATCTTCGTCAAAAGAGTTTGCAATTTTTAGGGTCTGTTCGCATAGGGCCAGAGCAGTTCTAACAGAGCATGCAGAAACTTCTACTATTTTTAATTCGAGGTTTTCTATTGCGAGTATTGCTTTATCTGCTTGCTCTGATGGATATTCTTCGGTGGTCTGCTCGGCAAATTCTTGTATAAGTATGTATAGGTCGAGTTGAATTTGAGCTTCACGATACAAAGAAACAATAAAAAGTTTTTGAATCTTTTGAAACCTATTAAATGCTGAGTGATCAATTGTTAGCTGTTGTGGTGATGAGCATAAGGCGTCAAATTCTTTTACCCGATATTCATTGCTATCAATTATTTGATAGGTCTGCTCTAAAATATCCATTGCTGAGGCTGCACCCTCTCGATTTGAAAGAGATGGTTGCTGGCTTGTTGCTTCAGCAGAGTAACTGTCAAGAAATGCTTGGTTCTCAATGCAAGCTGCCTCACATAAGTAAGACTCATAATGATCTGATGGGAGATAGGATTTGTAAGCTGTATTTGTTTCCAGCCCTGACTGCAACACATCCACCAATGCAAAATCAGTGTCAAGGGATTCATCCTCTTCAAAACATCGAGAAAAATCATATCGTTCGTATGAATAAAAGCTAATTGTATGTGCGTAATGAAGTTTAAACGGTTCCTGTAATGCAGGAGAGTTATCTTGGTTTACCTCGTCAGCTTTATCGATTATGGCCTGGATGTCCTTAAATCTAGTCTCCACCTCACCATACCTGCTAGCAATAACTGGTTTGGATGCGAAGGAAATAAAATTATCAATGTCTCTGAGTAGCCATTGTGCATATTCTAGGTAAGTCTTTGATACTATGTAATTTTTTAGGCTTTTTTTTGATTCTTTAAACAATTCATCTCTCTAATGTCGGTCTAATAGTATACATACATACAGTATTAAGAAAACCCCCAAATATTAAAAAAAGGGGATTATTATTAAAAAATAACTATCTTGAGAACTGAAAAATAAAAAAATATAGGGTGCATGTAATTTATATCATTCTAATCATCGCATTACAGCTAATTAACTTTAATGCTGTCGGGTATGCCTCACACAAGTCAGAATGGTGCGATGGATTTTATGAAGATTTCAAGAAGTATCTTAGAACTGACCTTCAGAACCCTTTTGTTAATCACTTTGTTGCGATTTTATCTTTTGACCATGATAGTTCCTGTACATCTCTTGAAATATAAGGTTCTTCATTGAGGGGTTGTCATCCATCTTTTTGTAGAAATCAAATTTTTCCTTGACGTAATCAACCATCACTCCGTCAAATTGTTCTTTAAAGAAGTTCTTTTTGTTATCATCAGAGTTATTGCCACCCATGTATTTATCAATCTCAGGATTTTCAACCAATCGTTTAGTTAGTCGTGATAAGTCCAAACGATCTTCTTCGTTCAATGTTACCCCATACACATTATTAACCTGATTGATGATTTCTGATAAGAAATCATATTCAGGTTCTTGGGCATCCGAAGAATCAAACTCAGGTGGGCTGAGGATTGAGTCGTCTTGAACTAGACCTTCAATATGTTCATGCATTTTCTGTATTCTGAGTGAATCCAAGTCAATGGTGTCAGAAATATCGAAACGATCTACCTGACGTTTTGGTAGTTTCTTATTTAGATACTTAAGGAAGACAAAGATTTTTTCAAGTTCAATGTCTGTAAAGGTGATGATTTGAGATAGATATCCATACATTCTGATGTAGGACTGAATCTTTGATCTAAAGTCCTCCTTTATCTCATCATCATCTATCAAATTAAACTTATCAACGACTAGATCAAGAGTTGGATGAAGATTACCTTCATCACGATTCGGGTCATAGAAGACCTCACAAAAACTGTTTATATCTTCCTTGGTATAAAGATGAAAGTCATAGATTTCTCTTTGAAGATCATGCAAACGATTGGGATCAGTTTCACCCTCAAGCATTGTCGATTTGTAGAATCTTTGAAAGGAATCCCGAATATCACTTGGTTCATTGACGAAATCAAGTGTGAAGGTCTGTGTTTTTCCAGAGGTGGTTCTATTAAGTCGTGAGAGAGTCTGAACACACTGAACACCACCTAATCTCTTATCCACATACATAGACTGCATCAGAGGTTCATCGAAACCTGTCTGAAATTTATTTGCAACCACCAGAAGTCGATATTGGGGATTCTTTAGTCCGAAAGGAACATTACCTTCATGACCTATTGACTTGTTGCATCCCAATTCTGTGTACTTCTCTCCATCGACTGAAACTTCACCTGAAAACCCGACCAGGCACTTGTAGGTCATCCCACGTTCTTCGAGTTGCCTGTTAATCTCGTTGAAATACCACACGCAATGTTTTCGAGATTGGGTGACTACCATTCCTCGAGAACGACCTTGTATTTCTTTAGACCCTTTATTAATCCAATGATCTAGCATGATTTGAACCTTGTTTTGAATGGTCATCTTATGAGAGTCAACATATCGGATAAGTGCTTGTTTGCCTTTACCTGTAGGAACTTCAATGTCCCCATCTTTAGTCTGTTTAACTTTGAAGTAACGTTTGTACGTCGTGTAGTTAGGAAGGACATCAAGAGTGAAGTTCTCATGAATGGACTGATGCATTGAGTAGATATGAAAAGGAACAAATTGACCTTCTGATGTTTTGGTTCCAAAAAGTTCTAAGGTTTTCTCTTTCGGTGTTCCAGTGAACCCAAAGAATGATATGTGATCTTGTTTTCCTCGACTTTGGATCTCTTGTCTCAACATATCTTCGTAATCAAATTCATCATCATCATCATCATCAGATTTTGAGAGAGATTTCTTTAGTTCTTTTGACAGTTCACCTGATTGAGATGAGTGGACTTCATCAATGATTACTCCAAACTTCCTATGACCCAGTGACGCAATAGTCTCAGAAATAAAAGGAAACTTCTGAATCGTTGTAATAACAATATCTTTTCCTTTTTCTAATAACTCTTTAAGTTCCTTGGATCCATCTTTGCGAGTGGTATGAACTATGCCTTCATCTTTTTGAAGAGATCTGATTAATTTACCCAGTTGTTCGTCAAGTACCTGTCTGTCTGTAACAACAATAATGGTGTCGAACATCCTTTTATCATCACCCTCTGATTCATAAAAAGAAGTCAGAGTGTGAGATAACCAACCAATCGAATAGGACTTACCCGACCCTGTTGTATGTTGAACAAGATAATTCTTACCAACCCCATCTTCTTTTAGTTGTGCACGAAACTTACGAACGAGGTCGAGTTGATGGTAACGAGGAAAGATCAAAACATATTTTGTTATCTTCTTGATCGATTTTGATTTCTCATCGAAGTAGAACTCATCTTCTTTTGCAAGGTGAATGAAGTTTTCTATAACATCAAGAACTGAATCTGGTGTAAGAATTTCTTCCCAAAGATATTTAGTTCTATACCCATTTTCAACGGATGGGTTTTCAAGATCACGGTTGTAAGGAAGGAAGAAGGTCTTTAGACCTGCTAATCGTGTGGTCATTGAAACCTTATTATTATCTACACAAAAATGAACCATACAACGTTTGAATTTTAATAACGGTTCTCTTGGATCACGGTCTTTTCGATACTGGTTCTCAGAGTGTTTGATATTCTGACCGGTAAGTTGGTTCTTCAACTCCATGGTCATAATAGGTAATCCATTCAAAAATAAACCCATATCAATTGAGTTCTCGTTTTGATTCGAATAGTACAGTTGTCTAAGCACAGAAAAATGATTAGATTGATAAAGTTTCAGATGGTCAGGGTTAAGATCACTTTTTGGTTCGAAGTAGCAAAGGTCTAAGTAAACCCCAGAATCTACTACCTGGTTCCTCAGAACATCGACGATTCCTCTTTTGGCAACCTCAGAAGAAATTCGATTAAGAATCTTATTTTCTGCATCAAGGCCATAGATCTCAGTGAGTCGATCCCACTTTTCCGGTTGAGTTGTTTTGATGAAGTTAATGACTTGGTCTTTAATGAGACACAAAGATCGATCGTATTCCTCAAAATGAGCAGAGGTATACCCAATGGAACACAAGTGTTTCTCAATATGTTCTTCAAACTTCTTTTCGGTAGGACTTAGACCACTCATATCATGTCCTCAGTGACTCGAACCTTGCCTGTTGCAACAGATGAGATTAAGGATTGACGATACTCCTTAAGAAGTTCCATTCTCTTCTCTTCGATGAATACTTTATTATCAATTAATCCAGTTTGTTCATCTAAATACTCAACAATTTTTTGTTGTTCAGAGAGGGGTGGCAAGATCAATTCAAAATCTTTCAATTTGGAAATTGAAACACCCCCTATTATGCCTGACAAGGAAAATTTGAACTTATCTTGATAACCTACACATTGAACAAAATAGTACTGAAACTTTGTATTTTCAACTGAATTGAAAGAACATAGTTTGTTTACAAAACATACATCTTGTTCCAAAAAAACTATCTTTCTTCCTGAACTTCCACCCTCAATAACCATCAAAAAACTTCCTTTTGGACTAATTTTTAATGGATTCTCTTCTTTTGGGACTCTTAGACCATTATTGTAATTAACTATATGATAATCCCTGTCAATATCTTTTGAGGAAACATATGGAATATCATTAGGGTTGTCACTTTCATACTTTAGTTTTTGGGAATCATTCAAACTATCCCCAGTATATAAATCTGAAACAAATTTGAATTTTGACTTTCTCCAATGTTTCGGTATCTCACCAATCCACTCAACACCGCTGTCCTTCATCTCGACATTTGAGTCGAGACCTTTGGTAACACACTGATTGATCAATGAGGTTCGTTGTTCTTTGAGGAGTTCGATCTTCTTCTGAATCTTTTTGACCAAGGAGTCGATTTGTTCGGTCTTCTTGTCGAGGTAACGGGAGATGAGTTGTTGTTCTTCAATGGGAGGAAATGGGAAGTGTATTTCACTCCACATATTCCAACGGAAATCCGTAGTTCGTTCTCTAATACTTCTTGCTAAGGATTCAATTTTCCCCGTTTTGGACATTTCTCTAAGTAAGTAATTGATATATCGAAGATCAACTCTCTCATCAGGTTCTATTACGGTATAGACTGGTGTTGATTTACCTTTTGAGTCAGAAATACCAATAGCACCCTCAAACCCATCCATTTCATGAACAACCAAATCTCCAGGTCTAATTTGCTGGTAACCATGTTCTTTGATTGAATTAGTAAAACCTGTTTCTCGTCTATTTTTTCTATGTGTTACGACCCCATCCCTGAAACAGGTCACCACCTCGTCATCATCATCAAAAGGTCGAGTTACTCGATTCAGTTTGAATTTAGGTTTTACTGTCTCCCAGTGTGACGGTATTTCACCAACCCAATCGATTTCAGAACTTTTGAAACTTTGATACCTATTCAATAGTTATCTCCATCGATAACTCTTTTATCTCGTCTTCGAGTGAATTTAGGTCCTGGGAAATATCTTCCAGATTTCTGAATGGAGTAAATTTATAAAAATACTTTGTGAAATTTATTTCGTATCCAATTTTATCTTTAGATCGATCAATCCAAGAATCAGGAAGATGAGGTTTCACTTCTCGGTCGTAATACTCATCCACTGACTCAGACAAAGGGACTCTCTCACTACCACGTCTTGATGTATCTGGTTTAGGGTTTCCTATTTTATCTGTTTTAGTCTTTCCATCCTCGATCATTGGTTGTTCAACAACGACTTTTCTATATCCAAAAAATTCATTGGGATAAATCTGACAAAACTCGTCTTCTTTATTATTCAAATAAGTTCTTACCAATTCTTCAATTTGTTGGTCGTTAATGACCTTTCCCTTATCTCCAAGGTTCTTCTTCATCGAAGACCAGAAAGAGGACCCATCGATGAGTTGAACCTGTCCCTTCCTATCATCAGATTTCTTGTTAGTAACAATCCATATATAAGTGGTAATCCCTGTATTGAAAAACATACGATCGGGTAAGGAAACAATACATTCCAACCAATCATTCTCTATGATCCACTTCCGGATCTCAGACTCTCCACTACCAGCATCTCCAGTAAAAAGTGGTGATCCATTGAACACAAGTCCTATACGAGACCCTTCAGGGTTCATTTTACTAATTAGATGTTGAAGAAATATTAAAGACCCATCTGATGATCTAGGGGTTCCAACAAAGAAACGACCATTAGGATCTTTTGATTCTTCATCAACAAACTCCTTCTCTGACTTCCAACTTACACCAAAAGGAGGATTGGTTATCATGTAATCGAACTTACGACCTTGAAATTGATCTTCTGAGATTGAGGAAAGTGGTCCTCGGATATTCTCAGGATTCTCGTTTGACATCAAAAAATCTGATTTACAGATTGAGTAGGTCACATCGTTGAGTTCTTGACCATAAAGATCAATCTTCAGGTTAGGATTAATGTTTTCATGAACCCATTCTTTACCGATGGTTAACATTCCACCCGTTCCACAACAAGGATCAAAAACAGATCGGATATTGCCCTCACCTTGAAGATCTTCTTTATCTCCACCAAATACAAATGAAACAAGGAGTTTCACGATATCTCGAGGAGTGAAATGATCTCCACTTTCTTCGTTAGACATCTCTGAGAACTTACGAAGAAGTTCTTCATAGACCGATCCCATTTGATGGTTATCGATTTTATTAGGATGTAAATCAAATTCAGTGAACTTGTCGATAAGAAGATAAAGACGTTTGTTCTTATGAAGTTTTTTTACCAAAGGATCCATTGAGAAATTTTCAATAATATCGGTAACATTTTTAGAGTAACCCAAAACGTAGTTATCAAAATTCATTAAAACATTTGTGGGGTCACTCTTTATTCGGGACAGATCAAACTTTGAAGTATTAAAAAATGGAAGACCCACCTGACGAAGGATAACTGGGGATGGATCATCTAATTGATCCTTGTATTTGGTATAAAGTTCGTAAACCTCATCTTTCTTGGGTTCCAGAACACAATCCAGACGTCTCATAACAACAAAGGGAAGAATCACTCGACCATATTCTGAAGGTTTAAAAAGACCACGCAGCACATCATCTGCTGATGACCAGATTAAAGAAGAGAGGTTGCTAGTTTCACTCATGAATTTATTATGCCACTTACTTTCAAATCACCACCAGTTATTCATTAAATTTTTATGTACAGAAAGTAGATGTATTAAAATTTAAGGAAAGACTCCACTGCTAGTTGATGTCTAGCGTGCATTCTCTAAGAATGTATCGAGAGGATTATTTTTAAAGCTCTTCAAATAAGCCTCCATCTGAGTGAAAGATCACATTTATTTTGAGGCTATGCAAAAGTTCTATTAGGTCCTTTTTTGGTTTATTGGGGACCAGAAGTGCCATTTTTTTTGGGTTAACAAATCTTTTATAATCATATAGTTGCCCAATAGCCAGCCTTATTTGATTTCTTGTGCATTTAGACTTTGCTTCAATCAGCGTTTGCTCGTCTTCGATCCATCCATCAACTTTTAACATTTGATTTTTTGAATCTCCCTGAATTTTTATAATCTTAGATGTAATTTTTGGAAGATTGTTTTTCTCTCTAAATGAAATATATTTTGCCATTAACTTTGATTCAGTTCTTTCTCCTTTTCCTTGAGAAACACCTCTGGTTTCAAATGTTTTTGTTCCATATACTTCAACATCTGAGTCCTCAACTAAAGTTTGCTCATGTGTCTCGACATTAGTTCGGGGTAATACAGATGAATATTTATTCACTGGTTTGAGTCTAAAAACAATTGCAATTCTAGCCTCACCATTTTTATCTTCATTTTCTATTAGCTCATATGGGTTATCTGGATCAACAAAAAATTCGTTTTCATAAGCTATTTCGCCCTTAGAACCCATAAATAGATGCACATCCCTACCATCTTCTTTATGATTTAATAAAGCTTTATTATCTTTGCTGAACTCCATATCTCCTTCTTGCCCACTTCCAAAGTACAAAAAGCAGTCCTCAGACCAGCCATCGTGATACCCAAACTCTTCACCAACCTTAGGATCACAAAATACCAAAACCGAACCTTTTCTAGATGGACAAATGCCGCCTTGCACACTGCCACCCAGCAATTTGTGGAGGTCTTTTCGCAGAATTTTTTCACCAGGCTTGTACGGGAAAGTTTGATGAACTTTTGTAATAAAGCCATGCTTTAAGTCATATTTTATATGAGTGCTTGGAGTATGACTTGAGGGTTGGTTTAAGTACTCTGAGTTTAGGCTGGAAATTTCTTTAAAAGATTTTCCTTCTGTTCCTATCCAGGACACTCTTCTCTTGTGATGATCTGCACGAATAGAATCAACGTTAGATCCAATTACAAAATAGTCATCATCATTAAACTGTGCCATTTATTTGCTCCTCATTTTAATAATTTACTAACCCTGATAGCATCAACGTCTGCTCTTTCCCAATAATTAGGATTCTGAGGTCTATAGTGAAATGTATTGATAATCTGAGTTTTAGGTAAATCTTTTAATAAATCATCTTTAAATTTTTTCATGGCATTATTCACAAGTGTTCCGCTTAGTATTATAAATTTAGGATTTAATTCTAAAATAATTCTTCTGGTAAAGCGGTTATAACAATTTTCTAAGGTTTGCCTTGAGTAAGCATTTCCAGTGCCCCCAATTGGAGTTGCACTGCATAACATCATATTCATCAAGGCAACCTCATCAACTTTTAGTTTCATAAGATCAAAATAAAATTTCTTATACCTTCCATTGCCCCAATTTGCCATATCCTCATTGATGAATGACATTAATTCATGCCATTTACTATTGTCTTTACTGAATTTTATAATTTTATCTTGGAAATCTTTTGCTGCTTTTATTTTGCCATATGAGGACTTGTTTCCAACATTACCAGGATTAATGGCAACCATTACCACCCTTTTATTGCTAGAAAAATAGTTTTTACCTATCCATCTGGGTTGTGCTTTTGATACTAAACCTCTTTGAATTCGATATTTATCATCCCCAAAACAATCATTGCACTTAATAGCACTTTTATAAATCTCTTGAACTTTAATAAGCATTAAGCATTCTTCCAAAGGCCATCAATGTAAGTAGTATTTTTTTCATCTTAATAAATATAGCCCGTATTGGGTTTATTGCCTCTAATTTTCTTAAAAAAGACCAACTTTTTGATGGGAATTACTTAAAAATTACTTAAAAAATAGTACTATTAATGGACTTAACGCGCAGTTAATGCAGACGCATTAAACTTCATTTGATATACATCAATCTGCTTTTACAGGAGATGTATTGACGTGGAAAAGAATCAAAAATATCAGATAGATTTAGAAATAACTCAAAATGATAAATTAGAAATGGAGATAGGCACTTCGATCTTGAATCAAATTAATCTTAAGTGTAAGGATAAAAACAGCCTAACTTTAAGCGAGATAGCATCGGT
>Ga0075444_10002993_pt1 | contig 10122 bp, 9 predicted proteins | sample CoawatmetaG01DNA_FD_76836 | JGI IMG/M metagenome (GOLD analysis project Ga0075444, IMG submission 76836) | Marine microbial communities from the West Antarctic Peninsula - Coastal water metaG017-DNA | ecosystem: Environmental > Aquatic > Marine > Coastal | place: Atlantic Ocean: West Antarctic... | reverse complement strand
TTTGGTCCTCTATCGTTTGCAGGGAGAAATTAAAGCCCTTCGTAACCTTAAATACCTAAGAGATAAAGTAAATGCTAAGGATAAGCCTAATGGAAATTGACCCAGTATCTGGAAATGAGATTCCCCCCGGTGTAGGACCAGAACAGGTTCGTGACGATGTAGACGCTAAACTATCTGAAGGTGAATATATTGTACCTGCTGATGTAGTAAAGTATTTTGGTGTTGCTCATTTCGAGAAGCTCCGAGACAAAGCTAAAGCTGGTATGCAAGTACTGGACGAGGGCGGACGAATCGGTGGAGAACCTTCTGAAGAACCCCTAGAAATGGATGAAGGTGGTCTAGTACCAGGTAAGAGCGACTTCAACCCTATGGACTATAAGTCTGGGTTCTCTGTCGGTAATACGCCTATGGCCCCTACACAAGCTGTAGCAGACCCTGTGTGCCCTGATGGGTATTCTTGGGACGAGGGTAGCAAGACGTGCAAACCAGTGGCTCCTGCGTTTCCTACGGGCTCCTCAGGGTCATCTACTAGTAACAGGACACCCCCTGTAGCCAGTAACCCCAACTCTTGGATGGAAAGCTTCAGTTATAACAACCCTCAAGAGTTGTTTACCCAGACTATGGCATCTATCAAAACAGAAGAGGCAGAAACAGAACAGTCTGGTGGTGTACTTTCCACACTGTTTAGTGGCGCTAAAGACTTAATCTCTGGTGGACTAGCTGGAGGACTACTCGGTAAGTTCATGAGTACTACAAGTTCAGCTCGTGCAGCTGCTAACGCAAGTGTACTAAGGACTTCAGGTTTCCCAGAACTAGCAGATCAGATTGACGCCCAGAATAGTAACTTTGCTTCTGATAGGGGTATTAATAACGTACCTGAGGCTTGGCGAGACGGAGATGTTTTAGCTAGTAACATTCAATCAGCTAAAGGTGATGTTATGAATGCATGGAGTACTTCTGCTCCTGTACCTACAGCTGCACAAGCACCTATAACTAAGGACCAAGGATTTACAGGGTCTGATGACACTGGTATGTCTACCTTAACTAAGCAGGACACGAGTGGTACGGGCCAAACTAAGACCCCTAACCTACCTAACACCCCTCCACCTAGTGTGAGTACACCAAAAGCTCCAACTACCACCACAGCCAACACACCGCCCCCGGGACTCGCTTCACGGTCCTCTACTACTAGCAGCCCTAGTACCGAGAGTATAGAAGAGAAAAGGAAACGGGGTGGAGGTTTTGCTAAAGGTGGCCTAGTCACCAAACGTACTAAGAAAAACAAATAAGGCTACTCAGCACATTGCTGACCCCACATAAGGAAATGCCACAAATGGCTAAAGATGTCGTAAAGAATTCTACCCCTAAAGATGCAGGCTTTGTTACCCGTGGTGTAAACTACGCAACTAAGCAAGCAAAACTTGATAAGGAAGAAGCCGAACTAGCTGAGCTTGTAAACTCACACTATGGTAAGGCGGAACCTGAGGAAGAGGTAGAAGACGAAGTAGTTAAAGAACCTACTAAAGAAACTCCTAAGGAAAACCCCAAAGAAGAGGGGGAGGGAGAATCAGACGACAACCTAAGCCGTGAAGAGGCCTCCTTTAAAAAGCGCTATGGCGATCTTCGTCGTCATATGGCTAGTGAGAAAAAAGATTGGGAGGATAAGTTAGAAAAAGCTAAAGCTAACTCTCCTGTTATTCGAGCCCCTAAGTCTGATGAGGATATTGAGGCTTGGGCAATTAAGAACCCAGACGTAGCAGCTATTGTAGAGACTATCGCAGCCAAGAAAGCTGCCGAGAAGTTCGCACAAGCTGAAGGACGACTTAAAGACTTTGATGACGCTAACTACGAAGTTAGTCGTACTAAGTCAGAGACAACTATTCGTGCAGCTCATCCAGACTTTGACAACCTCAGAGACTCTGATGAGTTCCATGATTGGGTGGAGGAGCAGCCAAAGGTTGTTCAAGATGCCCTATATATTAATTCTGATGACCCAGCTAGTGTTATCCGAGTGCTAGACCTTTACAAAGTAGACAACGGTATGACACCCTCTGCTCGTAAAGAAAAAGCTAAGGATGCTGCTAAAATCGTAAAAGCCCGTAGCCGTACTAAGGTTGACGCGGAAGAAGACAGTCTTCAGATTAAAGAATCCGATGTAGCTAAAATGTCAGACAAACAGTTTGAAGATAGCTATGACGATATTAATAAAGCAATGCAAACTGGGAAGTTCGTTTACGATGTCTCAGGCAAAGCACGATAATACATAACATTCAACCTAGTTGAGTGTGACGTGACTGGGGAGAGTCCGGCCAGATAATCCCCAGTACTACAGAAACTAATAATCTTTAAGAACTACCCAATAAGTATAGGCCCTGTGTAATGATGCCCGCAAGCTGACCTACATGGCACCCTGGAAAACATTGGCCTCTTAGAAGGGTTGTTTAGATTCTTTCTATACCTAAACACAACAATCTTTTAAGGAAATTAAAATGGCTTTTCCATCCGCAGCCGGACACGGCAATCTACCTAACGGTAACTTTTCTAGCATCATCTACTCCAAGAAGGTGCAACTTGCGTTCCGTAAAAAGGCGCTCTGCAACGACATCACTAACTCTGACTACTTCGGGGAAATTGCTTCCCAAGGTGATACAGTTAAGATCATCAAAGAGCCTGAAATCAGCGTCTCTGCCTACAAGCGCGGCACACAGATTGCTGCTCAAGACCTGGACGACGAGGACTTTTCTCTTGTAATCGACAAGGCTAACTACTTTGCCTTTAAGATTGACGACATTGAAGAGGCTCACAGCCACGTCAACTTTATGGACCTTGCTACTAACCGTGCAGCTTATAAGTTGGCTGACCAACTTGACCAAGAGTGCTTGGGCTACCTGTCTGGTTATAAGCAGTCTGCTCTGCACAAGAATGCTGATACAGTCAACAACATTACTAACGGTACTGTTGCTGTTTCTACTGCTGGCTCAGATGAACTCCTGACTTCTATGAAGTTGATTAAGGGCTCATTCGGTAACATTACAACTGGCTCTGCTGGGGACCACTCTATCCCAGTTGCTGCTCGTTTGCCTGGTGCTACTGCTCTGCCAACTGCCACTGTATCTCCTGTAATGCTTATCAACCGTCTTGCTCGTTTGCTTGACACACAGAATGTTGATAAAGATGGACGTTGGTTGGTTATCGACCCTGTTATGATGGAAATCCTTGCCGATGAAGATAGCCGTTTCTTGAATGGTGACTTCGGTGATTCAGGTGCTCTTCGTAACGGTCTGGTAATTCCACGTTGGAATGGCTTCCGCGTATATGAGTCTAACAACCTTCCAAGTGTTGGTACAGGCCCAGCTACAACTGGTACCACTAACCAGAACGCCAACTTTGGTGTTATTGTTGCTGGTCATGACTCTGCTGTAGCTACTGCTGAGCAGATCAACAAGACTGAATCTTACCGTGACCCTGACAGCTTTGCTGACATCGTTCGTGGTATGCACCTCTACGGTCGTAAAATTCTTAGAAGCGAAGCACTTGTAACAGCCAAATACAATCTTGCCTAACTCCTAATTGCGCTTTCTCAAGGGAGACCTTGATTCCGAAACCCCTCTAATTCGGTGAAACCCTAACCTCGTCAGGACGAGAGTAAGGCAATACCGAGCGAAACCTACTAAGTAGGGACGTGTAACGACTAGGCTGACCAAGCCGTACACTCAAGTGAGTGGAAATGGGGGGACACTGGAAAACACCAGTGTTTGATATAGTCTGATCTGTATGTAACCATACAGCAGAGATAGGATAAAAATGTCTAAGAAACTTAAACTACCAGAAAACCACCCTTTCATAGGTGGTCGTGAGTGTACCTCCTGCAAAACATTTAAGGACGCTTCTCAATTCTCAATAGAGAAAGACAAGAGAGCCTTAACTGGTATTGCAATGAGGTCAAAGTGTAAAAAATGTAACGAGGCTGTTAAGTATAAGAGCTTCATTAAACGCACTTATGATATTACATACAATGATTACGAAGCTATGATGGTAAGCCAGAACAACTCTTGTGCGATCTGCAAGAGCCGTATTGGAAACTCTAAGACTTCTAGATTGTTTGTAGATCATTGTCACGATACGATGAAAGTAAGAGGACTTTTGTGCTCTAATTGTAACCACGGTTTAGGTCAATTCAAAGACAGCTCTACACTACTACGTAGAGCAATACACTATCTCGGGCATGAAATAACTCCTCATGCTGAACAACAATGAAGATTCTTCGTCCTGAAGCTCTTGTAACTGCTAAGTACAACCTCGCGTAATTAGACTGGGCCCTTCGGGGCCCTTTCTCTATACCTAACCAACATAAAGGAAATAAATTATGGCTACTCTAACCGCATATGTACAAGCCGCTGGTGGCGCAGGTAATCCTGGCCCTAAGATGTACATGGTAGAAAAGACTGTTGACTTGACAGTTGAAACTACTGACCCCTCTTCTGCAGACATTCTGCAGGTACTTACTATCCCAGCTGGTACAATGCTCATGGCTGCTGGTATGGAAGTTATTGAAAACGTAACTATGAACTCAGGCACAAACTGTACGGTTGACTTGGGTACTGCCCTTGACGACGATAAGTACGTTGCTGCTTTTGATGTAGACGGTGCTTCTGTAGGCGCTTACGCCCCTACCGCTGCTGCTGCTGCCCCTGAGATGCAAGGTGCTGCTGAAACTCTGGACATGACCTTCGCTGGTTCTGGAGCTTCTTTCACATCTGGTAAGGTCCGTGTCTTTGCGTACCTCTTGAATGGTGCCTCATCTGGTGCTGCTCGTCCTGCTGCAGAAGTTGACCGCGACGTGCTCGCATAAGGTCTTTGTGGGGGCCCGTCGGGGCCCTTACTGTTTTAACGAGGAAATGTCACAAAAATAAATAAAAATAAATAGTGTGACAAGTATACTGTTTTCACAGTACTTATACGTATACCCTTAGGAATATTAGAGATACAATATATGTTCTTTATTATTCTTATATTCCTAAGAGTATGTATACTAGAAATTAAAGAGGGAATAACTTAATGGCTTATAACTACCTAGGCTTAGTAAATGACATCAATAGTCGTGTTAATGAAACAGAGCTTACTTCCTCTAACTTCGGTACAGCTAGTGGTTTTTACAAGACAGCTAAAGACTCTATCAATTCGTCTATTAGAGAGCTTAATCAAGAAGCCTTTCAATGGCCCTTTAACTTTACTTCGTTAACCCTCACCCTTACAGCAGGGACTATGAGGTACAACTACCCCTCTACAGTAAAGACTATTGACTTTAATACCTTTCGTGTAAAGCGTGATAATACCTTTGGTAACGACACAGTTGTTCTCACTGTAATGGATTATGAAGAGTACCTTGGAAGGTATGTAGATGATGAGTATAACTCCTCTGATACGTCTATTCGTACTGTACCTCGTCATATCATTAGGGCCCCAGGAAATCAGTTTATCGTATACCCTTCCCCAAAAGAGGCTTACGAGTTGGTGTACGAGTACTACTCCCTCCCAACGGACTTAATATTGAATACAGATGTACCTGCAGTCCCTGATGCATACCGTCACATTATCGTTGATGGTGCTATGTTCTACGTTAATAACTTTCGTAATGACCCAGAAGCGGCGGGTATCATCATGTCCAAATTCCGTAAGGGTATTAGTAACATGAGATCAATCTATATCAATCGTTACGAGTATGTACGGGATACCCGTGTTGGTCGTTCTAATATCTCAGTTGTAAAAGGTAGGGTCTCCTAATGGCTACAGGTTGGGAGTCTTTTCCTATTGAGTTGAGAGGTGGGTTAGTTAATAATGAATCTAGGCTGCAGCAAGGGATAAAGTTTCCTGGGTCAGCTAGAGAGTTGATTAACTTTGAGCCCTCTGTTAAGGGTGGTTATAGAAGAATAAATGGCTTTAATAAATACTCTGATAGCTTTATCCCTAACTTTGGTTCCCCCCTAGTACAAGCTAGTGGTCAATCAGGTGGGTCCATCGTAGTCAGTAATTTATTCGTAGCCCCTTCTGCCGGAGACTCTTTTTCCGTCGCAGGTGTGTCGGGTACTTATACAATTAGTGCTGGGGGTGTGAGCTACAGCTCTACTAACAAGGTAGCTACCCTAACTATTACCCCTAGTTTAGCTTCTAGTCCGGCAGATAAAGCAGCCGTAACTTTTGTTAACAGGAGTTCATTAAACCAAGGTTTGCATTACCTGTACGACTCTTCCGCTGGCTCAGGTGTAACTATAGCGCAACGTGATGGAGTAGTATGGTCTAGTGCTGGCTCTGGTTGGTCTTATAAGAGTGCTCCTGACTATGGACCAGTGCTGGTTGACGGAGGGTCCCAGACGGGTACTAGCCTTGTAGTAGATGCTGTGGCAAGTGACTCTTACGTACCTCATGTAGGCTCTACTTTTAGTGTAGCTGGTATAGAGCTTGTTTATACAGTACTCTCAGTACCTAGTATATCTTCTGGTGGGGGTACATTAACTATAAGCCCTGCACTAGCCTCTAGCCCTGCTAATAACGCTGTTATAACCTTCCTAAGTGTAGGTTTGCCAACTAACTTTAAGTGCCACTTTGAAGACTTTAACTTTAATGGTACTTTTAGGACAGTTATGGTAGATGGGACGAACAGGCCTTCAGTGTTCAGTATCACTGGTGGTACTACTCTACTAGATGGAACTACTGACATTGTAGGCTCTACTGTAGTCTCCGAGTATAATAACCACCTCTTTTTCGGTACAGGTACATTGTTATCTTTCGCTGCCCCCTTTACTGAAAACGACTTTGAGTCAGGTAATGGTGCTGGAAATATTAGACTAGACGATGTTATTACAGGCCTTATACCTTTTCGTGACGAGCTGATAGTATTTACTTCCCACTCTATCCACAGGTTGTCTGGTACATCCTTATCTACCTTTAAGTTAGATAGTATCTCAAATGATCTGGGTTGTGGTAATCAAGACACTATTAAAGAAGTAGGCGGTGACATACTATTTTTAGGTCCTGATGGACTTAGGTTTTTAGGTGCTACAGCTCGTATTGGCGATTTTAACCTCTCCTTAGCTTCTCGTAGGATACAAGATACTTTTACCAGTTTTGAATCAGAGTATACAGATATATCCTCTGTAGTACTAAGAGGTAAGTCCCAGTATAGGGTGTTAGGATTTGTTACAGGTAGAGAGACAGGAAAGACAGAAGGTTTTATAGGTACACAATTTGTAGACCAAGAGTCTTCGGGGTTTAACTGGAGCAAGACTAGGGGTGTAAAAGCTTATAGGGTTAGCTCTGTTATGGCTGGCACAGGTGAAATATCACTCTTCACAGGTGAGACCGGGTTTGTGTACTCCTTGGACGTAGGAAATAACTTTGATGGAGAGTCTATTAGGGCCTCTTATAAGACACCTTTTATGCCTATATCTGACCCAAGGCTAAGAAAGACCTTATATAAGGTTACTACTTACTACGAGTCAGAGGGAGTACTACTAGGCTCCTTAGACATAAAATACGATTTTCTAAGGCCTAACACAGTACAACCTAATACTATAGTGTTGTCTGGGGGCGGAGATTTTTCTACTTACGGACAAGCAACTTATGGCACTAGTACTTACGGGTCAAACCCTGACACTTATGTAGAGGCTCAGTGTACAGGTTCTTTTTTCACTGTGTCTCTGCAGTATACTTTTAATGAGCTAGACACTCCGCCTTTTATAGTAGACACTGTTTTACTAGAATATAGAAACAATGATAGGAAGTAATTAAGATGGGTACAGGGTACGTAAGAAACGATACTTCTAATAGTATAGTTGACGAAGGTGTAATTGATGCAGCTGACTTGGATGGGGAGTTTGACGCTATAGTTGCAGCTTTTGTTAACACTACTGGCCATACTCATGACGGTACTGTAGCAGAGGGTGGGGCTGTACTGGTACTAGGGCCTGCACAAGACTTAGTTGCTGACTCCAGTGCCTTTTTCCCTAAGACTGATTCTGCTTACACACTAGGTAAGTCTGGAGTAGCTTTTAGTAACACTTTTACAGATGCCCTAACCCTAGGTGGGTCTGCTATCACGTCAACTGCAACTGAGCTTAATATCCTAGATGGTGTTACCTCTACTGCAGCTGAGATTAATATACTAGATGGAGTCACCTCAACCTCTACGGAAATTAATCTGTTAGATGGAGTTACAGCCACTACTGAAGAGTTAAATATTTTAGATGGGGTGACATCAACTGCAACTGAGTTAAATTTACTAGACGGAGTTACGTCTAGCACAAGTGAACTTAATATACTAGATGGGGTTACATCCTCTACAACTGAGATCAATATACTCGACGGAGTAACCTCTACTACAGCTGAGTTAAATATCCTAGATGGTGTCACAGCCACTAAAGATGAGATCAATGTACTAGATGGTATAACATCAACTGTAGCTGAGCTTAATACCCTAGACGGTGTTACAGCCACTTTTACAGAGTTAAACTTATTGGATGGTGTGACATCAACTACCTCAGAACTTAACATACTAGATGGGGTTACAGCTACTTATACAGAGCTTAATATACTAGATGGTGTCACAGCCACCACTGCGGAGCTAAACTATGTAGACGGCGTCACTAGTAATATTCAAACGCAGTTAGGCGCTAAAGCGCCCGTGGCGAACGCTACGCTAACAGGTATAACAACGACGGTTGACATTCGTTCGAGTACGGGAGAATCGGCGGTCCCCTCATTTAGCTTTACTGGCCATACCGACACCGGAATGTATTTAGCGAGTGAGTTCACCGCTTTCACCCACAACGGTACTGCCGCCGCATTTATAGACGCCAACGGCACTTCTGTATCAAGTGCAAACGCTATCATAACCAGCGAGAAGGGTGACGCTCGTTACCTAGGTCTGAGTGGCAACGCTTCTATGTCTGGCGACCTAAACTTATCTGATAATGACATACTAAACGTAAGTAGGCTAGAGCTATTAGCTGGAACCGAAGGCTCTCCGTCTACTTACTTTGCCACCGACACTGATACGGGTATGTATTTTACAGGTACTAGGCTCGCGTTTTCCAACGACGGTTCCCAGTCCGCCATGATTGAGCCTGCTGGCACGGGTCTGAACGACGACAACACTATTGTAACCCGTGAAAAGGGCGACGCTCGTTATTTAGAACTATCAGGCGGGACATTGACGGGGGGCATAAATTTAGGTAACCAGATAATAACAAACCTTAACGAGATTTACGCTTCTTCTGGGTCAACAACTGACCCGTCCTATACTTTTACAAGCCACACAGACACAGGTATTTATCTATCAAACGGGTTTACAGCGTTTGCCCACGATGGGGTAGCGTCGGCATACATTGACGCTGACGGTACAGGCCTAGCCAGCGGTAACGCTATTGTTACCCGTGGAAAAGGTGACGCTCGGTATTTACAAGATGTTCCCACTACCCTAAGTGCGGTTGGTACATATGCATTTTTACGACTAAACCCTACGGACGGGCAACAGATTCAAGGTAACACTACTGCGGGATCAAATCTCAGGTACGGCAGTACCGACACTGTTACAAGTGGCTCCTCTCCATCAGGGACTTGGCAGATAATGGGGTACATACCCCCTGCCCTCACAGGCGATACTGATTCTCGTTCTTTATTTGTAAGGATTTCTTAATGAACTATCGCAACGCACGAGGAATATCTGGTAACAGGATAGATTGTGAAATTGATCACCCTGTTCATGGATGGATACCATACACTCTGGACCCTGACGATACCGATAATACTGTAGACAACGTAGCACTACTTACCTCTATAGGTAATAACTTTTCTGCCTATGTAGCCCCTACTTCAGCAGAGGTTTCAGCCAAACTGTCCGCTGTTCTACGGGAAGATAGATACAGACGATTGTTGTCGGTAGATGAAATTGCTGGTAACTCCCTACGTTGGGGGGAGCTAACAACTGCAGTACAGGGAGCTTGGGCAACTTATAGGCAGGAACTACTTGATGTGCCCCAACAGAGTAGGTTTCCAGAAGTAGTTGTATGGCCTACTAGTCCCTAACTTACCCAACCTGCTCTTGAGGCTTAATCACTACATAAG
>Ga0075444_10002986_pt1 | contig 10130 bp, 8 predicted proteins | sample CoawatmetaG01DNA_FD_76836 | JGI IMG/M metagenome (GOLD analysis project Ga0075444, IMG submission 76836) | Marine microbial communities from the West Antarctic Peninsula - Coastal water metaG017-DNA | ecosystem: Environmental > Aquatic > Marine > Coastal | place: Atlantic Ocean: West Antarctic... | reverse complement strand
TAACATCACACCCTATGTAACTTGGGGTACCAATCCACAACAAGCAATACCAATAAGTCATTCAATACCCTTTGTAGATCAAATTACAAATGAAAATGAAAAAGAAGCGATGATTAGGGCGCTAGAATATATGGGTTTGGAGCAAGGTCAGAACATCAACGATCAGAAAATTGATGCTGCATTTATTGGTTCGTGTACAAATAGCAGAATTAGTGACCTAAGATCTGCAGCTAAAATCTTAAAGGATAAAAAAGTAGCAGATAATATAACAGCAATATGCGTGCCAGGATCTTCGCAAGTTAAAAAACAAGCTGAGGAAGAAGGACTCGACAAGATTTTTAAATCAGCAGGCTTTGAATGGAGAGAATCTGGTTGTTCAATGTGTTTTTTTGCTGGCGGGGAAAGCTTTGGTCAAAATCAGCGAGTCATCTCTACCACCAATAGAAATTTTGAAAATAGACAAGGCAAATTAACAAGGACTCATCTTGCTTCTCCCATGACAGTAGCAGCATCAGCTATTGCTGGAAAAATATCGGATGCAAAAAGCATTGGCATAGAACAATGAAATCATTTAAAACCTTTTCTGGAATTGCAGCACCCTTGATTAGAGTCAATATAGACACGGATGCTATTATCCCTAGTCGTGAAATAAAAACGGTCTCAAAAAAAGGACTGAGTGTTGGTCTGTTTGCTGAATGGCGATACCTTTCATTAGAATCTAGGAAAGAAAATCCTGATTTTATACTCAATCAAGATCCTTTCAAAAAAGCATCCATTCTTGTCACAGGAAATAACTTTGGTTGTGGGTCATCTAGAGAACACGCAGTTTGGGCTCTTAGTGAATGGGGCATAAGAGCAATCATAGCTCCAAGCTATGGAAGTATCTTCTATAGTAATTGTATTAAAAATGGAATTCTTCCAATTGTAATGGATGGGAGGGTAATTTCTTCAATGTCTGAGTTCATAAAAGACAATCCAGAAGAAAATCGACTCACAGTTAATCTCATTAAAAATGAGGTTTCTTACTCAAATGAAATCGTTGAAACCTTTGTAATTGAAAAACAAGACAAAGAATTTCTAATAAATGGACTGGATCAAATTGAACAAACTCTCCAGAAAAATTCAATAATCAATGAATTTGAAACATTGCATAAAAAAACCAATCCCTGGTTGAATGCCTCATAGAAATCTACTGTATAAAGAATAGAGCCTTACTTGCTTTAAATAATTGATTGATTATTATTTCTCCTAACACCAACTAAGGATGGTTTAGGTGGATCATTGACTTTCTTTGTAGGCCAATTTGAACCTATAGGGACTCTTCTTATTTGTTTAAACTCTTTACCATCAGTTGTCTTAATTAAAAACTCCCTTTCTTCGTAGGCCATATTTTTTCTAGTTCCATTAAACAGCCCCGGATGTTGTGGTGTAAGAAACAATGTTTTATGATCTCTGCTAAATTCAAGTCCACAAAGCTCTGATTCTGAAGGACCGATAGCGAAAGGAATGGATAACCCTATGAATTCACCAGACCTTGGTATTAGCCAAGCACTATTGTTGCCATATATTCCCCGAAGATCACTATTGGAGATATTGTTTCTGTTTTCAACCGTTTGATTTAATTTGTCGCTACCTACGTCCGTAATCATCCATAGATTTCCTTTTCCATCAATTTCAAGGTTATCGGGGTTTGCCCAACCGGATTTATCATCAGATGGCTCTCCACCCATCAACAAGGTTTCCCAGGTAAAATTTAATGCTGATGGCGAAGCATTAGTATCTCTAATCTTTACTATTTGTCCTGGTTGATATGGATCCAGATCTCCACTATTACCAAAGATCTCTTTATTTGGACTGTCGCTCGAACTCACATCGATTGCAGTAAAAGCAAAATAAAGTTCGCCACTGACATTATCAAACTCACAATCCTCTGGTCTAGGACAGCTCGTTGCACCAATTGCATTCGCTGCAAAATGAGCATCAATTAGAATGGCTCCTTGAATTTGTTCTTCATTCTCTCCACTATAAAGATCACCGAGTGTTGATCCTAAATCAACATAATCATTTTCTAGAGTCTTATTATCTTCATATGTTTTAACTCCACCTAGTGTTCGATCTGGATGTGGCATAGAAACAATGGAGCCAATAACCTCGGATGGTAAAACAGGATTAATATTTGTTGACGATGAGAGTGGTATCCATTTACCAGTTCCATCTAAATTAAATTTTGCTGCATACAATATGCCAGCTTCTAAAAGTTTAGAATTTGATTTAGATTTTGGATCAGAGGTACTCTCTTCACTGATGAACTTATAAATATGACCGCCCTTTCTGTCACACCCTGAGTAAACTGCTATTGGCATATCCTCCTTTGAATTTACGGCAAACGCTTCATGGAAATATCGACCCAACATAGTATGTTTAGTACCAAAATCTTTTTTATCATTTGGATCCACCTCAACAGCCCAACCATACTTATTGCCTGCCAGACCTAATATATTTCCAAAACCATTACCCATACTGGGTACAAAAGGCACAGAATTGGGAGGAAATGATGTGCCATCGCTTCTAACAGGTTCAGGCGTATGGCTTGCATAATATTCCTCAGCACTTAAAACAGTGCCCCAAGGTGTAGTGGTACCCGAACAATTCCAGTAACTTCCAAGACACTTATCCCCTAATCCATCTTCAAAGCCTTGCTTATTTTTCTTAATGAAAATAGAACGAGCAGGTCCAGTTGATTTCGATCTTTTTTCAGGATCATTGATTGCCCCAGCAATGGATATTCGCCTATCTTTATCGGAATAGGTTCTGATCCAATCACCATTTTTCTTCTTTTTGATTGAAATAACTGATATTCCCATATCTTCAGCAGCTTCCATAACAATTTCTTTTATTTTATCTTTATCTGGATTGCTATTATCGATAGCCGAAAAATCAGAAATATAACCATCTTTTATATTTTTCAAAACTTCATCGGGTAATTCATATTTCATCACATTTGGAAACGTTTCCAGATACGTCTTGAAGTTATCAAAATCTACACACTCATGATTAATAACTAAATAAGCTTCATCTTTACCAGTCTCAACTAATCCAATATGATCATTATTATACCCATAACGAGAATCTCCAACTGGGTCCCCCCAAGAAGCAATGACATTATAAGTGAACCCCTCAGGTAGAATAAGATCATCTTCAATCTCATAAAAGGCATAAGATTCTAATTGCTCTTTAGGCTCTAAACCAAAAGTAATGTGTGGAATAGATAACTTTAATGGCTTCCAAGAATACTTTTTAATTAAAGCAAACAGTATTTCACTGGCTTTCTCATTCATTGAATGAGCAAAAGCTAAACCAGATGATGCCAATGCTATGCCACCACCAAAAAATTTTATAAATTTTCTCCGATCAAATAGTGAATTCATGAAGTAATAGTTTTTATTATTTTGAAATAATTATTTCGTTGAGTTATTTTGTTTGGTTTTAAGTAATGTCTTAAAATTAATTATTATTCTTTTTCTTCAAGCCAGAGATAGAATATCATAATACAACAATAATTAAGGGTGCATGATGTCACAGATAGATATATTAATAAGCGAAGTTGGACCAAGAGATGGACTACAAAGTATAGAAAGCATTATGTCCACTCAAGATAAAAAGAATTGGATCCAAGCGGAAGCAAAAGCAGGGGTTCGAGAAATTGAAGTTGGTTCTTTTGTGCCAGCAAAATTATTGCCACAAATGGCTGACACAGCAGAACTAGTTCGCTATGCAAAAACAATTCCTAATTTAACTGTAGCGGCATTGGTGCCTAATTTTATCGGTGCAAAAAATGCAATTGATGCTGGTGTTGATAAAATGTGCCTTCCTCTGTCAGTCAGTGAAACGCATAGTGAGGCAAATCTTAAAAAGAATCACAGCCAAGTCCTAGAAGAAGTTAAAATTATTAGTCAATACATAAAAACCTTAGATGAGAATGACAGACCTAAATTTGAGGGTAATCTTTCAACAGCTTTTGGATGCACCCTTGAAGGCAAGGTCTCGGAAAAAGCTGTACTCAGTTTGGGTGTAAAAATGATGGAATTGGGATGTGATGAAGTGGGTCTATCGGACACAACTGGCTATGCTAATCCTGCACAAATCAAGAGGCTTATTCGATTGCTTAAAAAAGAAGTTGGCAATGAAAATCTTACAAGTGTTCACTTGCATAATACTCGAGGATTGGGACTAGCCAATGCTCTTGCTGCACTAGATGAAGGTATTACTACATTGGATTCTTCTCTAGGAGGAATTGGAGGTTGTCCATTTGCACCGGGTGCTAGTGGTAATATTGTTACAGAAGATCTAGTCTTCATGCTGGATGCAATGGGTATAAATACAGGCATAGATATTGAAGCCCTACTTGCAGTAAATCAAATGGTAAAAAAAGCACTCCCAAATGAAGAATTATATGGATTCACCATTGATTCAGGCCTTCCTAAAGGTTATACGGACGGTGGTTGGGGTTTAACCGACTGAATAAATTAAAGCTTATACTTAAAGTCTAATAAAGCTTTCTGATAATCAATTTCCATCTTCTTTTTATTATCAAACCAAGTGAAGTCGAAAGTTAATTTTTTTGATAAAGGGTAACTAATAATCATTTGGTGACCCTTATGACCAGCTCCACCACCGCCAAAAGTAGAATCCACTAAGGCGCCAAATACTGCATTCCTCTCAACGTCTTTGTATAAATAAGTCACTTTCCAAAGTTGATTAAAATTGAGTCTAATGCCAGCCTGAAATCCTCTCTCATGATCCTCAGCATCTTTGTTATTAACCATATCTATAAAAAATAAAGTAGGAATTGATCGGGTACCAATTGTTGTTTTTATTTCTGCAGAAATATTCGTGATGTTAAAATTGTTTAAATAATTACCATTAGCATCTATTGGATTCCCAAAAATCTTACCATTCCAAGTTATCTCTGAGGCAGGCCTACCTTTAATTTTATCGAATTTATATTGTGCGAGACCTAACTTAAAAGAGGTTTCATCATTAAAAGAGTTAGACAATCCAATTTGAAATCCATCAATGGATACTGATTCAGATGATTTCTTGTCATAAGAGAAAACGCCTAATGTTGAAAAGTACATACCTTTTTTAAATTGATAAACCATACCTTCAGGATTAAAGTCTCCATCGAAGATAACCTGACTTTTATTCGATCTAAAAAATGGATTTGATTGCTTCCCGATAACTAATTTTGAATTTTGATCAATAGCATAATCAATATAGAATTGATCCATGCCAATATCGCTCAAAGAAAAATCATGGCCAAGTGTTTGATTCGCGGATGTTGAATTTTCTTCAGCAGTAGCAAGTCTAATTTTTATTTCCAGTTTCTCAGTTGGTTTATACTCCGCACCGAGCCTGACTCTAATCCTATTTCGCCTTCGTTTAGCGCCTTTACTCTTGTCATCAGTATATTCATAACGATAACGAAAATCATAATTCACCTTAACTGTGTTTTGCTCTGCAGAAACATTGAAGAAGAAGAGAGTTGTGATTGCAGCAACTAAGAGTTGTTTCATATATCTACCTACAAGATATTTTCCAAATGATTGTTTAGCTTACCTTACTGTCCAAAAAACCCTTTCAGAGCGAAAAAGAAAAGAATTGAAAGTCCAGCACCTACCGGTAATGTCACAATCCATGAGAGAACAATTTTCCCTAGAACGCCTAAATTGATTGCTCCTATACCTCGAGCAAGACCCACACCTAATACGGCACCAACCAATGTATGGGTTGTTGATATAGGTAAACCAGTTCCCGAAGCGAGGACTACAGTTCCAGCAGCGGCTAGCTGTGCAGCAAAACCACGACTGGGTGTCAGTTCTGTAATTGTTCTTCCCACGGTGATCATGACTCTGTATCCCAACATGCCTAAACCCATAACAATACCAGAAGCACCAATTAACAATATCCAATATGGTACATCTGAGGTTGTGGCTACCGCCCCGCCACTTTGAACCACTGAAACAATTGCTGCCAAAGGACCTATGGCATTAGCGACATCGTTAGAGCCATGGGCAAATGCCATTGCACAAGCAGTGAAGACCATCAAGACGGCAAATACTCTCTCAACACCATCAAACATAGCCCCATTTTTTTCCTTTGTTGTATTGTCGATTCGCTGCAATAAGAGTGCTCCGAAAACGGTAATCATTAAAGCAAAAACTAAAGACCAGGCAATACTCTGTGAAGTAGTAAAAGTGATTCCCACATGCTGCAATCCTTTTACAAATGTAACCATTGAAACTAAAAAAGCTGTTAGAAACATGTAAAAAGGAACGTATCTTTTTGCACTCATGAAAGGATTTGATGCTTGCAAAATTAATCGCTTAACACTGGTGAATAATAGAAAAGAAAGTGTTCCTGCAATTACAGGAGATATCACCCAACTGGCAGCTATAGAAGCAACTTTGGGCCATTGGATAACATCAACCCCAATACCAACCGCTGCAAAACCTACGATTGCTCCAACAATTGAGTGCGTGGTTGATACAGGCCAACCAAAGTACGAAGCTATTAATAACCATATGCCAGCTGCTAGTAATGTGCCCAACATACCAAAAACAAGCAGTTCGGGTGAAGCACTAATGACTCCAGCATCAATAATTCCTTTTCTGATGGTTGATGTAACCTCTCCTCCAGCAAGATAAGCACCGGCAAATTCAAAAATACAAGCAATTAATACCGCTTGCGCTACGGTCAATGCTCTCGCACCAACGGAAGTGCCCATGGCATTGGCAACATCATTTGCACCTATGCCCCAAGCCATGAAGAATCCAAAAAGACAGGCTAAAATTAGTAAAACTTGACCATTATCTGCTATAACATCAATCATTTCTTATTCCCTATTATTTAGATACTAATCTTATTAATACATGCCCAACCGTTTGAGAAATATCAGCCAGTGAGCCAATCTTATTAATCACATCATATAAGAACATTACATCCACAGGCGGGTATTCTTTCTCTACTTTAAAAAATTTTGACCTCAAGGCTATTTCCAATTCATCATTCTCTTTTTCAATGTGCTCCAACTCTGCAACAATCTCTCCAAGCAAAGATGCATCGGATGCACTGAAGCCGCTCCTTTGCATTTGATCTACCTTTTTAACTGCATCGGAAGCTTGATTAGCAGCTTTAATGGCAGCATTAGTGCAGTTAATAAAGCCTTGTTTAATTTCTTCTGGAATCATCATCTGACGACCAATCATAACGCCTGAAATATCTTTCGCAGCATTGGGTATTCCATCCATAGTAAAAACCAAGTCTAGAAGATCTTGCCTTGAAACACTCATGAAGAGTGACTTAGGAAGATTATTACGAATATTATTCTTTATATCATCAGCTTGATTTTCCAATGAAACAATTTCTTTTCTATATTCTCTAGCGGCTTGCCAATCATTCTTTGAAACCGCTTTTATAAATTTTTGAAGTTCTTTGCTGGCTTTATTACCAATTTTCATATGCTCTTGTAAACCAGAGAATGGAGACTCCGCAAGCATTCCTAAGAAAGTATCATTACCCATTTTTTACCTCATTTGTATGATTAAGTTATCGTTTTATTAAAATTCATAATTTCTTTTATTCAGCTGTTTCTTTATAAAGATAAGCCAATAAGTCATCTCGGTCATTTTTATTTTTCATTCCGGAAAAAATCATTTGATTTCCTGGCACCAATTCATATGGTTTTTCTAACCAACGATCAAGGTTATCAATGTCCCATATAAGATTTGAGTTCATTAGTGCTGTTGAATAAATAAAACCGTTACTTTTTCCTGCCATAGTATTAAAAACTCCAAAGAGATTAGGTCCTATCTTGTGAGATTCATTTTGTTTAAGTGAATGACAGGCTCTGCATTGAAAGTAAAGCTTTCTTCCTCTTTCAGCATCCCCAATATTAAGAGATATTTCAGATTCAGGGTTTATAATATTTTTTTCTATTTCTTGATTACTGGCTTCATCAATTCTTTGATCACAACCTATACAGGTTATGAAAATAACAATTACTAATTTTTTAGTTGAAGCTACCAAGATAATAAGAACTCCTTAAAAATTAAATTTTATCCATCAATTATATCAATAATTTTGTTGGTTAATTATTCATATTCCACAGGTCCACTATCCTCATTCAGATTAAAAGATGAAAGCTCAGAATGCTCATTCATCATTCTTGAATAATAATCACTCGGTAGTTGATCTATGGTATCTAATTTCACACCTGAGGCATGCCACAAAGTATGTCCCTCAATATAGCTCATATCCATCCATGGCAACCATGGCATAAGAACAGTGGATGTGAATGAACTAGAAAGAGAAGTAACGCTTTGATCTAAAAATTCATCTAATGGCGCAAACATAGTTAATCGCTGCAGCCTGGGTTCTGATAATCCAGGTGGGTATGAAGTTTGATTATGCATCCAAACTGTTTTAGGACCAAAAGTCCAATCTAAAATAAGAGGTTTATCAGGCATCTGATCAATGAAAGAAGTGGGCCTTGCTCCCATTGTAGATATATTCAACCCCCTACCTAAACTGGCTTTTCTAATATTGGGTAGAACTTGATTTACTTTCCCAGTAAATGGATTTTCATATTCTCGAATCATTTCATTGGAGTCAATATCTCTAAAAAAAGTTAGCATATTTCCAAGAATTTCATAGGAACCATCTTCTTTTGAAATCACCTTATAGCTCTCCATGCCTTCAATATTAATCATTGGTATTGGTTGTTCTGAGCCCTTTTGAGCATAAAGGGTCCCATTGTAATGCCATGGGGTTTGATCAATCTCTCCTATATTGGATTGCATTCTCATTAAGTTCATTAAATTATTGAGTGGTAGGCTTAAATCCGGTACATTTTGTGGAATATTACCATTCATGGCACCTGTTGATTGATTGCTTGCCAATAAAGTTGCTGCACCCAATCCTAATAAAAAATCACGCCTTAGAATTTTTTCTGACATACCTCCCCCTTATATTTATCTTGATTCTATATGTTGAATGACTTTGTCTGCAAGAAATTCTGCGACTAATTGATGATCCTCTTCGACTCTCCACATAGACCAAGTCCCATTGTATTGTGACTGAGTTGGTTCAGTTTGACTTGGGGATCCCATGCTTGGATCGTACCCCAAGTGTCCATAATGTGAAACGTCAAAAGCCAATGAAGGGTCCAGATCATTTCTTTTTTCATCCAACGCTGTTTGTCGCTTTGGAGGGTAAGGCTGATCGTTGTTGCACCCTCCCATTTCAAAGCAGCAAGTTTCTGTTACTGAGGGATCTTGCATACTCTTGCAGTCACGATTAACCCAAACACCCCAATAATCTGCAAATGGATGCCCAATTTGGGGATAGTTTTTAAAATCTAATTCATTGATTTTAATCCAATTCATGTAACCAATTTCTTTAGCGATTTGATTGGGGACTTCAACTAAGTTCAAAACTGAATTTTCCATAATTTGAGGAAAGACAATAACGATATGATCCACACCATTCTTTCTTAATTGATCCAATGCTTCCCAATATCGATACCTCCAATCTCCCTCTGGTCTCTCATTATCTGAATCGTAAAGAATATTATAACCAAGATTTTCACCTCTCATTTCCCTTGATCTCTCGATAGATGAGGAAGTTGATCTCCCTACTTTTATCTTTTCATTGTTAACCATATCTCCAAACCAGCCGCCCAATATATTTTCTGATTTCATTTCAGGGTATTTTTTGAGCAATTGTTTTTTAATATTTTTATTTAAAATCAAAGTGTCATTTATTTTTGGATCAAAGACTTCATTCAATGAAAGAATTCCATGATTGATCATCAATACACCAGTATTCTTGATTGAGACTTCACTGCTGAGTTCTAACTCAATACCTTTGATGTGAAAGTCAGCCAAACGAGTATCACTGATCACAGGGTTGGGATTATTCTTATAATTAACCATCGGATTTGAAATGGGTTCTCCCAATGATCGAGTCCAATTTTTAGGCTCTGTAGGAAAAGATTTCAACATAAGTTCATTGGGATCGTTTACCCATTCTAGTGAAATAGAAGCTTTATTTGTTGTATTAAATTTCTC
>Ga0075444_10002984_pt1 | contig 10132 bp, 9 predicted proteins | sample CoawatmetaG01DNA_FD_76836 | JGI IMG/M metagenome (GOLD analysis project Ga0075444, IMG submission 76836) | Marine microbial communities from the West Antarctic Peninsula - Coastal water metaG017-DNA | ecosystem: Environmental > Aquatic > Marine > Coastal | place: Atlantic Ocean: West Antarctic... | reverse complement strand
GCCCAGCGCCTGCGGCAGGATTACGGAGTGTATATGCTCGATTCCTCACGTATCAATGTAGCCGGCGTGAACACCCAGAATATAGATTACCTGGCTGAGTCGGTGTCGAAGGTCCTCTAGCCGCCGGTAAACGCTTTTTCGAGATAATAATCGGTCAGCGCCTGCGGGTAGCCAATAATATCGACCAGCCGTCGACGACATTCCCCAAGGCTTGCGCCCCGACTTTTCCAGACGGGTACACGCTTGACGATAGTCTCAACGTATTCCCGTGGGGTGATGACCCAAATATCCTGCTGTAGTTCGCCGAAAAAAAAGTCTACCGGACAGATACTCATTGCCATTGGCTTCATATAGAGGGCTAGAGTTAATATTTTTTTTGCCCCCTTCTCTGCAACATATTGAATAAGAAAGTCCATTGTGCCACCACGATCACCTAAATCATCGATGATGAGCACGGTGTCATTGAGAACGGGTATTGAAACATCTTGCTGTACCTGCGGATTTTCGTAGCGCTCATTAGGGCCTTTGTAAAGCGATATGCCAATGGTGCCAAACTCTATCGGTGGTGTTCCCTGAGATCGACCCTTTTCCAAGTGGTCGTGGAGGAGTATGCCCGGCAGCATGCCGCCCATCGTGGCCATCAATGCCCGCGTTATAGGGGCTCCATCCGGCGACTGTTCCTGTTGGTAGCGATGCACTTGTTGTGACAACGTGAACACTGCCATGGCCTCAACGGCATCCGGAATAAGCAAAAAAGTGAGTTCATCATCGGGTATAGCGACACCCTCCGGTGCTCTCCAGAAATCGATATCGATTTCACTGGCGGAGCAGTGGACTTGTTGTTGGTAAGTGCTCATTACTTCTCCGCTTACGGTGCCCACAGGATTGTGACGACAATATGCGACCACCGCATGGCCTTTAAGCCGATCAATCTTCCAGCTCTTCCCAGCGCGCAAACGTCGTTTCCAGTTCGAACTCTACGCGCGCCAATTCGCTTAGTGCCTTCTGAACCTGATCGTGATCGCCCTGGTAAAAATCAGACTGGGAAATAGTGTCCTCAAGTACCTGTTGACGCTGCTCTAGGGTTTCGATGACCCCGGGTAGGCTGTCCCGCTCGCGTTGATCCTTGTAGGAAAGTTTGGACTTTTTTACGGTACTCGTTGCTAAATCTTTACTCGCTCTCGTCGGAGCTAATTCGGGTGTCGACTTCTGCGTAGGATCCTGAAGTCTTCCTCCCCGTGCGTCCCAATCGCTGTAGCCACCGGCGTGTTCACTCACTACGCCGTCCCCTTCGAGTACGAGTAGACTGGTAACCACGTTGTCCATAAAGTCCCGGTCATGGCTGACCAGCAGTACGGTCCCATCGAAGGTCAGTAGTATCTCCTCCAAAAGTTCCAGTGTTTCGATGTCGAGGTCGTTAGTGGGTTCATCAAGCACCAGTAAATTGGCGGGTTTGCTGAAAAGTTTGGCCAGAATGGCTCGATTTTGCTCGCCTCCAGAAAGTGCTTTCACTGGCGTACGCACGCGCTCGGGGCTAAATAGAAAATCGCCCAGGTAGGAGATCGCATGGCGCCGCTTACCATTGATTTCGATAAAATCTTGACCACCGCAGACGTTATCGATCAGGTTTTTCTGTGGATCCAGTTGGCCTCTGAGTTGATCGGAGTACGCGACTTCCAGCTTGCTGCCGAAATTAATTTTTCCAGCGTCTGGTTGCAGTTGTCCTAGCAGGATCTTCACCAGAGTGGATTTACCGGCACCGTTGGGTCCGACGATCCCCACACGGTCTCCCCTCTGGATAATGGTGGAGACATCCTTCAACACGCACAGGTCGCCGAAGCATTTGTCCACGTGCTTTAGTTCCGCCACAATCTTTCCGGATTTCCCTGATCCTTCTACGGCAAAGCTAGCGCTGCCTGTGCGCTCGCGCCGACTCTGACGCTCATTACGCATGTCTTTGAGGGCGCGTACACGACCTTCGTTGCGGGTGCGCCGTGCTTTGATGCCCTGGCGAATCCACACCTCTTCCTGTGCCAGCTTCTTATCAAATAAGTCGTTGGCTCGCTCCTCGGCCTGCAGTTGCTGTTCCCTATGGCGTAGGAAGCCCTGATAGTCTCCGCGCCACTGAGTGAGATGTCCTCGGTCGAGTTCAGCGATACTGTTGGCTACGTTTTGCAGGAATCGCCGATCGTGGGTAATGAGGATGATGGCACCCTGGAAATTCGCCAGTTGTTCCTCTAACCAGCGTATAGCAGGAATGTCCAAATGATTCGTCGGTTCATCCAACAGCAATATGTCGGGTTGGCTTACCAGTGCCTGCGCTAGGGCGACCCGCCGGCGCCAACCGCCAGAGAGTTCGCTCATGGTTGCCTCTGCAGGGAGTTGTAACTGACTAATGGTGGTCTCAACACGTTGTTGCAATGTCCAGCCATCGGCCGCTTCCAGCTGCTGCTGAACGCGTGCGAGGACATCCATGTCTGCTGGAGGGTCAGCTAGTATTAGATGGTGGTATTCGCTTAAGAGGCGGCCGGCGTCGGCAATTCCGGAGGCAACAGCATCATAAACCGAGAGCTGGTCTGCTTCGGGCAGGGTTTGCTGCAAGCGAGCAATACGTACTCCAGGTCGCACCCAGCACTCGCCGGAGTCTGACGTCAACTCGCCTGACAATACTTTGAGCAAAGTGGTCTTGCCAGCGCCATTACGGCCTAGCAAACCCAGCTTTTCTCCCCGATCGATTGTCAGGTTTATGTCATCCAATAGCACCTGCGTGCCGTATTGAAGGTGAGTTGAATCCAAGCTTAGAAGTGACATGGGTAACCGTAGTGAGTGTATGGATGCGCATTCTACGACAGCAATGCACACGCTGGCCACATTCAGATAACGGGTATAAAATGTCTCGGCGGCTTGCAGCACAGAAAAACGGCCTCTTGTGGCACAAATTCTTTGCTCAGACACTAGAGTTGAGAGTGTTCACACTGGCACAGAGTCTCATTTTCACTCGCACAAACCCGTTGGTCCCTAAAAGGAGATTGATGGCCCCGTGAAGGATGACCGAAGGAGCTTCGAGTAAAAGCCATGAGTAACATTGACCAAATACGTTATGACCGACAGGTAGCGCAGTGGCTGGCTCTGTGTGCTGTCGTTATATTCGGCATGATTATGCTCGGTGGAGTTACCCGACTCACTCATTCAGGGCTGTCGATGGTTGAGTGGAAGCCGCTGGTCGGCGCTATTCCTCCGTTAACGGAGCAGGACTGGGTGCAGGAATTTGATAAGTACAAGCAGTTTCCCGAATATCAAAAAACAAATACTGGCATGAGTCTTGACGGCTTCAAATCTATTTTTATGTACGAGTATCTGCATCGCATGCTGGGGCGTGTAATTGGGATCTTATTTGCGCTACCGATGCTCTACTTTTTTTTGCGCCGACGCGTGAGGCCGGGACTTGCGCCAAGTCTGTTGATCTTGCTTTTTATGGGCGGATTACAGGGATTTTTAGGTTGGTATATGGTGAAAAGCGGCCTGGTAGATAATCCACGCGTCAGCCAGTACCGTCTCACTGCGCATCTGGGCGTTGCCGTGGCTATTTACGCATATATGCTGTGGCTCGTGTTTGGCTTGCTGTTTGCGAAGGGACCGACTCAAGAGAAGAAACACAACAATAACGCTCGCTGGACTTTGGCGCTGGTGGGGCTAGTGTATCTGATGATTCTATCAGGCGGCCTGGTGGCCGGCACTCGAGCCGGCCTGGCTTACTCGACTTGGCCACTAATGGGCACCTCTTTTATCCCACCTGGACTGTATGCATCTGCACCACCGTGGCTTGCGATGTTTGAGGATATTACTACGATACAGTTTAATCACCGCATGCTGGCGTATGTACTATTCGTGTTGCTGAATGTGTTTGCCGTCATGGTTTACCGCAGCGCGCCAAAGGGGCATGGAAGACTGGGGGCAGTCTTGTTGATGGTGGCGCTGTGGATGCAGATGAGTCTGGGTATCAGTACGCTGCTATTGCATGTACCGGTTTCTCTCGCGACTGCGCATCAAAGTGGTGCGGTATTACTATTGACGGCTACGCTGTTCCTCAGTCACGTGCAGCTGCGGCAATAACCGTCTTTAGAGTATGGCTATCGGTGGCTTTTTGGACCTGCTACAAAGAAAGAGCGCAGATTCGGCTGATGTGACTGTAAGGAAGCTCTGTCTCTTCATGCCAATCGTTGAATGTATTCTGTATCAGCCCCAGCTCGCGCTTACTGCTGGGGTTATTGCCAATATCAAGACCACTGTGTTGCAGGCAGCGAACGACATCACCGGTGATGATAAAGGTGTCTTTTCCCATATTGCGCAAGACGCGTTGTCCGGTCATACCGCCTAGTCGACTGCCACGCTTTTTCATCAGGGCGAACAGGCCAATTAAATCGTGTGCGGGCCACCTGCTGATAAATTTCCCAAAGCTACCGTGCTCTTGAGTGATATCCAGTATGAATTGAGCGTTGGCCTGAACGCCAATTACTTTCTGGCGGTTGCGAATGATGCGCGGGTTCTGCGCGAAACGGTCGATCTGATCCGGACTGAGCATGACAATTTTTTCTGGTGGGAAACCAAAGAATACCTCCTCGAAGCCATCCCATTTGTGATTAACGACGCGCCAGACAAAACCGGCCTGAAAGACGCAGCGGGTCATCTGGGCCAGCCAGCGGTTATCTTTCGTTTGAACCAATGCCCGATTGCTGCGCACCGTGGGCATCATCTCTTCCAGGTAGGAATGTCCCCCTTGATGATCGCAAGCGCGCTCAATAATGTGTTCGAAGCGTTTCAACTACGTATTGTCATGGCTGGTGTTACAAAACAGCGGGTTGGCGCTTAATCCGCAGGCGCGCCAAGGATAGGCAGTGTCAGTCTTTCTATTGAAGTCATCTTGCATGCCTGTAGCGTGCTGTGTGGTGCCCATAGCGTCCATTGTTGACATGTCCGTTGAAATTTCTTCCAGTGTAACTGAAAAATAACGAGGCAATCGAAGCTGAGCATCTCATTTCGACGCTATTGATACGGGGATGGTTGCCTTGTTATTGAGAGCTTCCACGCGAAACGACTGAGTCGAAACGGTGGATCGCAACAGTATTACTTCCGGCGACGCTACCGTGTCACCCGCAGTTGGTTTTTAACAGCAGTTGCTTAAATACGACCGCATTGTGGTCACTGGCATCACGCTCGGGTTCTTCCATTAGTTCCACATTAGGAAACCGTTTGAACAGCTCTGAAATGGTTAGGTAGAGCTGACGCTTGGCCAGGGCCGCACCGATGCAGAAGCGGGGGCCGTAGCCAAATAACACGTCCGGATCGAACACCCGCTCCACATCAAATTTTTCAGGATTTTCATAGTAATCTGGATTGTAATCTTTCAGGTGGGGCATCATCAATACCATCACTCCTTTGCGCAGCTGCTGCCCCATAAACTCCATGTCTTGCGGCGCATAACGCGCGAAACCCATTTTGGAGGAGAGACCCCAGCGGTTGACCTCGCAGAACGCGTTAGCAAAACTTTCCGGCGTTGCAAGCGCCTTTGCGATCTGGTCCCGGTCGTTTTTAAGTAGCGCATACACTGTCCACTGTTGAGCTACCAGAGTTGTATCTGCGCCAGCGCCGATTAATGCGAGCACAAGTGTGATGATGTCACCTTCCTCAAAACCTTCGTTCTCCGCTTCTATGCGCAGCAGTGTACTGAGAAAATCATCCTGTACCGGTGCAGTTCGCCGCTCGTCGATAATTTTTTTAATGATATCGATCGCTCGATTGCTGTCCTGACGTGCACTCTCGCGTTGCTCATCGGAGATAGTGGGATTCCACGTCTCGGTGAACGTTACGATAACCTGCTTGATTTCTGGCCAATATTTTTCAGGTATACCGACCATACGTGTGATGGAGATAAAAGGTATGTGGAAGGCGATTGTTTCGTTGTAGTCGAAGCTATCGGGCTCACCCAGTTGGTCAAAGAGTTTTTTTATTTCGGGTTCAATTTTGGCTTGGATTTTGTCCACGACATTGCGAGAGAAAGCCGGAGCGGTGACACGCCGCACGAGGCGGTGATGGTCGTGATCCGCCAGCAGGCTGTGACCGATCAGGGCGCGCTCAAAATTGCTCCACTCGTCTTCCGGCGGACGGCTTGGGGCGAACTCCCAATCATAAAAGTCGGAGGATAAGGGCTCTGTCTTCCAGCACGCCATGATGTCGTCTAGGCGGGTGATGATCCAGGCCTGCCATGGTTCATACCAGACAAGTCGCCCGCGTTTGGCCAACTCTAGGCACTGCGGGATCGGATCCTCCATGTATTCTTGCGAATTAGGGTTAAAAACGTCTTCGACGGGTGGAAGGTTTTTGGCAGATGCGACCATGCTTGACTCCTCACTACAGGCGCGAACCTTCGCTACCTTAAATGGCTGATGTGTTGATTACGCTTATATTACCAAGTTTTTCAAAAAGTATACATCTGTATACCTTTCGGTTGTACTATTACTCGCTTTTGTTTGGATGTGAATTCAGATGAGGAAAAGGTGGCCACCTGGTGGCCCAAGCGTGCATGTCAGAAAAAGGGATATCAACGTCGATGGAGCTAATAGTTTTTGATCTGGATGGCACCCTGTTGAATAAGAAATCGCAGGTCTCCGGGCATACCCGCGATACACTGCGGCAGCTACGTGAGCGGGATATTGCTTATACAGTCGCCACAGGCCGCACATTGCAGTCCGCGCGGAATTTGTTGCATGGCCAGGGCTTTGCGCTGCCGCATATTTATAAAAACGGGGTGCTGATCTGGCGCCCTGAAAGTGATTTGTACAGTCACAGTAACTTGTTAATGAGTTCCGAAATCGGACGTGTTTTAGAGGCCTTTCTGTCTGTGGCGGTAACTCCCTTTATCTTTACGGTAGAGCCGAGTAATCGCCATGTTGTTTACCATCTGCCAATGCAGAACGACACAGAGCGACGGTTAGCCAAGATCTTCAGTCAAGATCGGGGTATAGACATGCTTCCAATCACTGAAATGCCTTCTGGTGCTGAAATAACCAACGTTAGCGCATTGGGTGCGCGCGAGGCGATTCAGTCTGTCGCTGACCTGGTTCAAACTGAAGAACACTTGATGGCCTATGCTGGCACTGCAATTGAAGGCGAAAGCCTTTACTGGATAGATATTCATCACAGCGCTGCCAGTAAGGGAGGGGCAGTTGCTAAGCTGAAGCAGGATCTTGGTGTTACTCGAGTAATCTGTTTCGGCGATAGTGACAATGACCTCAGTATGTTCGCGATGGCGGACGAGAGTTATGCACCGAGTAATGCAAAAGATGAAGTCTTGGCAGTCGCCACGGGGGTTATCGGGCACCACAATGAGGATGGGATTTCACGATTTTTATGCGAGCGTTTCGACTTGGCAGAGCATTAAAGGGATTGAATAATGTCATTGCGTAGATTTGAGGCTTACGATGCTTCAGGGTAACACTCACTGATGCGATTGCTGCTTATCGTACTGGCCTCATTGTTTCTCTGTGCTTGCGGTGGTTATGAGTTAAAGAACCTTGCCAAGTCGGATATCGATCTAGTCACTGACCAGTTTATCGCCAAAACACGAGAAGACGTCAGCGAGTTGGTGGTTATGTTGTATAGCCGCAACCCTGAGCAGTTAGCTAAAAACCCTGGCATGACCATTGAAGGCCGACTGGCCCAGCTCAAAGTCCATCGATACAGGTTGCAGTTCCTTGAGCTGGACTATAATCAGGGAACTGATGCCATGAATTTGGCCTTCAATCCCTCCTTTACGGGCGACCGGGTCTTTGCCCTAGCCGTTGGCCTCGGGAGTATGTTGCGTCAGGCTTATGGCTATCAGCCGGAGATGTTTTTCCCTGATCAGCTTGACGCGAAGGTGCTAATGGCCAGTGCCCAGAACGTGGAAATGTTAGTGTGGAAACTCAAAAATACCCGAAAGCCTAATGGCGAACACTACATCGTTTCCTATGAAAAATGGGGCGTGGTAGACAACCTAAGTTTTGAACGTCTGTTCGGCGAGATCATTGTGTTGCAGGAGATGATGGCAGGCATCGTCAGTGATTCAGACAATCGCACAGTGACGGGCGCGGTGTACGCTGTGTCGAAAGTGTTTATTCCGCTTCCAATCTAGACTTTGAATAGGATCAATAACGAAGCGCAGTAGACGGGTTGAAGAGTAGGGTATTGTTTGAGCATTTGTAGCCGACCGGCAGCGCATAAGTGGCTTCTGCTCCCTCCACAGATTACGATGCGAAGGGTGGCGCTACCATTGACGCGGCTATATTCTCTGCTAGCTCTTCTAGCAGTGCTGTCTCAGCGTCGACCATGGCACGGTACCCGTCTGCGTTCAAAGAGCGTGATTTCGAGAAGCGATGAAGATCGACCACCTCGCCGTTACGAACCAACCACCAGTAGGCGACAATTTTTGCTTTACCATCCAGGGTACCATCGAGTTTATCGATACGAATATTCACCACGGTCGCATTTTTGCTATGTTTCGCCGGCATCAGCTCCTGCCCGTTGGCGTGCGAAATATCGGTGGTAAGGAGCGTGCGCACGCCATCATAGATGGGCTCAGCCCAGAGATGATTGACTGCAGGGCGGATCTGGCTGTCAGCGATTTCTATCACCAGTCCGAGCTGGTTTAGGTAGGGCGCAATTTGTATTGTGCCCAGGGCAAAGTCTACGGATGGGTTGAGCTGACTGGACGGTAAATCTTGATTTGAGCGCAACAGATAGTAGCTAGGTTCAACTGCTTGGCTCGCACAGCCCGACAGAAGTACCACTAATAATAAACTCGCGACTTTCATTGTGCGGTTACCTCTGGAATAGGATCCACCTCTGGACTGGACGGAAATATTACAGCGCTGGGCTGTCTGGATAATGTACCGGTTAGGGATTCTAAGTTGGCCAACGTGCGGTTCAAGGACAGTAGGCTCGAATCGAGAGTTTGAGCGGCATCTGAATTCGGAGACAGACTGCCTATGACAGCTCTGAGTTCCTGTACCGTTTGATCTAGATGCGTTGGCAGCTCCTGGGTGCTCTGATTGTCCAAAATAGACTGCAGGCTGACGAGGTTTTGGTTGAGGGTGGCGACAGTGTCTGCCAGTGGAAGTGCATTGATGGTGTCCAAGATGGACGTCACTTTCTCCTCGAGCTGCGCCAGTCCGGTTTCAATAGTGGGAATGGTGGTGTATTGCATGAAAGTCCCGAGACCGGCCTCTTCGGCCGCAGGGTAGTAATCAATATTAATATATTGTGCCCCTGTGAGCAGATTGCCCCTTTCCATCGACGCGCGGAGTCCATTTCCCACCCCTAACCGGATGGTTTCCTCGACGATTGTGAGCGACGCCTTGGTGTCAGACAGTTCCATCCGGCCTGGCTCTACATAGACTAAAACGGGGATAGGGGCGCCTTCGCCTTCATGCCCCGCGTCAATTTGCTCCGCTTGGCCCTCTTTGAACAGTATCCTCACCACGTTGCCGACTTTAATACCTCGAAACTCAACCGGCGCTCCGGGGCTTAGCCCTTTGACAGTGTGTGTAAAAGAGACCACGTAGTAGGTTCCATAGCGGAAAGGATTCTCCAATACGGCTTTGTAGGATTTGTATAATTTGAAGGTAGAATTTTTCGCTACTGGATCGCCTTCTTTAACGCCCAACGGCACGCCGAAGGTCACACCGCCGAATAATATGGTCTCTATCGAACCGGTTTGAACCTTAAAGCCACTTGCGCCTGTGCTTACGGATACGCCACTAATATCCCAGAAGCGCACATTGCTATTCACCAGCTCGTGGTAAGGATCATCGATGAATATCTGATAGTGCACGAGCTTATCTTTGGGATCGAAGGTCATGGTTTCAACCCGTCCAACCTTGTAGCCTTTGTAGAGTACCGTGTCGCCAGCGGAAACAGAGGACGCGTGATTACTGGTCATTTTCAGTCGCAGCCCCGGCGCATCAGCAGGCGTTAGTGGAGGTCGGTCCAACCCCACAAAGGTTCTTGCCTCTGTTTTGTCAGAGCCAGGCGCCAGCTCGATATAGGCGCCCGTTAGCAGTGTATCAAGGCCGGTAATGTTGCCCAGTCCCACTCG
>Ga0075444_10002981_pt1 | contig 10136 bp, 10 predicted proteins | sample CoawatmetaG01DNA_FD_76836 | JGI IMG/M metagenome (GOLD analysis project Ga0075444, IMG submission 76836) | Marine microbial communities from the West Antarctic Peninsula - Coastal water metaG017-DNA | ecosystem: Environmental > Aquatic > Marine > Coastal | place: Atlantic Ocean: West Antarctic... | reverse complement strand
AGGATCTGGAACTGATGGAAGTGATGGAGATAGAGGAGCAACTGGAGCTCGAGGGCCAACTGGAAACGCTGGTAGCAACGGGTCAAACGGTTCAAAAGGAGATACTGGAGATACTGGGTCAGCTGGAAGTAATGGTTCAAACGGAAATAATGGATCTGCCGGAGCGAGAGGAGCTACCGGAAGTGCTGGGGCAAGAGGAGCAACTGGAAGCGCTGGAGCAGCTGGATCACTAGCAATAACAGAAGGATACGCGGCAACACTAGCTGTAACCGAGAGCAGAGGTGCTTATACGCTAACAATTAATGTTACTGGCCCAAGAGGTTTCAGTAAAGGAGTGGCGTTATCCCTTAGATAAAGTAAAAACAAGGTAAAAACAAGTGATAGTATATATAGTACCTATTTTGGGTACTACAATTTTAATTAAATTTAATTATGGCAAAGAACAAGAAAGCAAAAATAGTAGACTTAGCACCAAAAGCAGAGTTTATAACGAAGGAAGAATTAACTGAATTGCAAGCGTTAGTAGGATCGCTTGATCAGCACTACAGGGAGATAGGTATCTTAGAGACTAGAAAACATGGATTCAATCACACAGTGAGAGAATTGCAAGAGAAAATGCAGGTTATGCAGGTTGCGTTAAAAGAAGTTTACGGTAACATAGATATTGATATCACTAACGGAGCAATTAAAGAAGCTAAGAGTGCAGAAGCTGATTCGTAAAATATCAATAGGCACAAACTATAAGAATGACGCTATGCACTATGCCGTGGGGCAAGAAGTGTATGGTGGTCATACTATATGTGATATAGTAGAAGAGGATAAAAAGTACTCTGTATTTATTAAGAAAAATAACGAGGTTATACCTTGGAAAGATTTTAATAAGAACATGGCTATATCTGTAGAATACAACCTCGAGTATAAATAATGAGAGGTCTTAATGGTTTTTTAATAGAACCAAAAGGAGAGAGGTACAATAACATAAAAAAAATAGGTGATAAGGAATTGATATTGAATGCTGAGATATCTAACTTTGAATTCTTAAATAGAGAAGGTATTGTAAAAGCTACGCCTCTTGCTTTTGAAACAGATATAAGAAAAGGAGATACTGTGATAGTACACCACAATGTATTTAGAAGGTGGTATAATATAAAGAAAGAAGAGAAGAATAGTTCTAGCTTTATAGATGAAGATAACACATCGTTTACGAAGATCAAATCTTCGCATACAAAAGAAATGATGAGTGGAAAGCAATGGAAGGTTTTTGCTTTATAAAACCGCTAAAAGAAACAGGTATGCTTAATACTAATACGGAGAAGTTAATGGGAGTTGTAAAGCATACTGACGGGATTGTTGAAAAAAACAGTTTAGTTAGATTCAAACCAGTAGGTCAATATGAATTTATAGTCGATGGTGAAAGACTATACAGAGTCAAATCTAATTTAATAACACTTAAGTATGAATATCAAGGAGACGAAGAGGAGTATAATCCAAGCTGGGCATAAAGCAGTAGAAGAGTTAATCAAGGTAGCTAAAGAAGCTATTGTCACTGACTCTGAAGATGACTTAACGGCTGACAAGTTAAAAAATGCCGCAGCATCAAAGAAACTAGCTATATTCGATGCCTTTGAAATATTGAACAGGATACAAGAAGAGGAGAACTTACTTGAGGGCAAGATGCCTGATGAAAACGATACCAAAGCATTTAAGGGTTTCGCTGAAAGCAGATCTAAATAATGTATGATCAAGAATTATGTAAGGTAGTAACACCAATAAAACAGAACACTATTACTAGGATGAATCGCGGTAAGAAGTGGGATTATGGCTACAACAAAGAACACGATATTATTGTAATATCTAAAACTGGTGAGATAGGTGATATAGTAGAGATACAAAACTTGGTTATAGCTCTACCTAAGCAACCTAAGGATATATACAAGCACGAGGACAACAAGTGGGTCAAACAGGAGTATCCTAAGCAGCTTTCACGATTAAAGAATATATTTGATTGGAGAAGTTATCCGGATGACCAGAAGGATCAGTGGCACGATTATATAGACGAAGAGTTTAAAAGAAGAGACGAGGGGTTTTGGTTTATTAATGATGGGAAACCTACGTACTTAGTTGGGACACACTATATGTACTTGCAATGGAGTAAGATTGATGTTGGAGCACCAGACTTTAGAGAAGCAAATAGATTGTTCTTTATATTTTGGGAAGCTTGTAAGGCTGATAAGAGATGCTACGGTATGTGTTACCTTAAAAATAGAAGATCTGGATTTTCTTTTATGTCTTCAGCAGAAACAGTTAACTTAGCAACAGCAAAGAGTGATAGTAGATATGGTATACTATCTAAGTCGGGTGCGGATGCAAAGAAAATGTTTACAGACAAAGTGGTTCCTATTAGTGTAAATTACCCTTTCTTCTTTAAACCGATTCAAGATGGTATGGATCGACCAAAAACAGAACTAGCATTTAGAGTACCTGCTAGTAGGTTTACAAGAAAGAAAATAACTTCTGGTGAAAAGCTAGAGGATTTAGCTGGACTAGATACAACTATAGATTGGAAGAACACTGGTGATAACAGTTATGATGGTGAAAAACTAGCTTTACTAGTACATGATGAAAGTGGTAAATGGGAAAGACCTGATAATATTTTAAATAACTGGAGGGTTACAAAAACATGTTTACGATTAGGAAGTAGGATTATAGGTAAATGTATGATGGGATCAACCTCAAACGCATTAGATAAAGGTGGGAACAATTTTAAAAAATTATACAACTCCTCAGATGTCACAGAAAGAAATAGAAATGGCCAAACTAAGTCTGGTCTCTATTCTCTGTTTATCCCAATGGAATGGAACTATGAAGGATTTATTGACGAGTACGGAATTCCTGTATTTGACACACCTGATAGGGACATCCTCGATCCCCAAGGAGAGTTAATAGATGTAGGTGTTATTGATAATTGGCAGAATGAAGTTGATGGTTTAAAAGATGATCAAGATGCTTTGAACGAATTCTACCGTCAGTTTCCAAGAACAACAGAGCATGCGTTTAGAGATGAATCAAAAAATAGTATATTCAACTTAGTAAAACTTTATCAACAAATAGATTATAACGAAAGTCTAGGTAACACTATAGGTTTAACAAGAGGTAGTTTTCAGTGGGTCAATGGAGTTAAAGATAGTCAAGTTATATTTTACCCTAACCCACAAGGTAGATTTAATGTTAGTTGGGTTCCAAAGATGGAACTGCAAAATAGGCAGATAATCAAACAAGGAATAAGATATCCTGGTAACGAACACATGGGAGCTTTTGGTTGTGATAGTTACGATATATCAGGAACAGTAGATGGAGTAGGTTCTAAAGGAGCTTTACACGGTTTAACTAAGTTTAGTATGGAAGATGCACCACCAAGTTAGTTTTTCCTAGAGTACATAGCTAGACCACAAACAGCTGATATGTTTTTTGAAGATGTTTTAATGGCTTGTGTTTTTTATGGTATGCCATTATTATGTGAGAATAACAAACCTAGGTTATTGTATTACTTTAGAAGAAGAGGTTACAGAGGTTTCAGTATGAATAGACCAGACAAAACTTGGAACAAGTTATCTGTAACAGAAAAAGAAATAGGTGGAATACCTAATTCAAGTGAAGATATTAAGCAAGCACACGCTGCTGCAATTGAGATGTATATACAGGAAAAAGTAGGAGAAGTAACTGAGGGTAACTATGGTGATATGTATTTCATGGATACTTTAAACGATTGGAGCAAGTTTGATATTAATAGACGAACAAAGTTCGATACAACAATAAGTTCTGGTTTAGCTATAATGGCTTGTAACAGACATCTATATGCTCCAAACGCTAAGGTAGAAAAGAAAGAAGTAAATATAAGTATCTCAAGGTATAACAATAAAGGATCAAATTCAACAATAATTAAACGATAATATGGCAGAGTCTGTACATAAAAATTTTCCTTCCCAAGTAGTTAGTGATTCTGAAAAGAGCTCTAAGGAGTATGGATTGAAGGTAGCTAAAGCTATAGAGCTGGAATGGTTCGATGGTCCTGCTCAAAGTAGAAGCTCTAACTCAGCAAGGAAGTTTCACAACCTTAGATTATATGCTAGGGGAGAACAATCAATACAAAAATATAAAGATGAGTTATCTATAAATGGTGATTTATCTTATCTTAATTTAGACTGGACGCCAGTTCCGATTATACCTAAGTTTGTGGATATAGTTGTTAATGGTATGGCTGGTAGAGGTTATGACATAAAATCATACTCACAAGATCAGTACGGAGTTTCTAAAAGAACAAAGTACATGGATAGTATGATAGCTGACATGCAAACAAAGGAGTTTAATGATACAGCTAAGCAAAACTTAAATGTAGACATGTATGAGAATGATCCTTCTGAGTTACCAGAAAATAAAGAAGAGTTAGAGTTACACATGCAATTAACTTACAAGCAAGCTGTTGAGGTTGCAAATGAAACCGCTATAAACACATTGCTCGATGGTTGCAAGTATGATTTAATAAGAAGAAGAGTATTAGAAGATCTAACCGTATTAGGTATAGGTGCTACAAAAACAAGTTTCAATTGGTCTGAAGGAGCAAAAGTAGAGTACGTTGACCCAGCAAACTTAGTTTATTCGTATACAGATTCTCCTTACTTTGAAGATATATACTACGTTGGTGAGGTTAAGTATATACCAATTAACGAGTTAGCTAAAGAGTTTCCACACCTTGATCAATACGCTTTAAAAGAAATAACAGGTAAGTACGCTAGTATGTATGCTGTACCTGGTTTTAATGGAGGTAACGATAAGAACAAAGTAGCTGTTATGTACTTTAACTATAAGACATACATGAATGATGTTTATAAAGTTAAGGCGACAAACTCTGGATCTGAAAGATCTATAAAGAGAGATGATACTTTCTTACCACCAACCGATGCTGCTGATTACAAAAGATTAGAAAAAACTACAGAGTGTTTATTTGAAGGAGCTATAGTATTAGGTACTAAGCATTTGATAAAGTGGCAGAAAGCTGAGAACATGATGAGAGAGAAGAGTGATATGACTAAGGTCAAGATGAATTACTCTATAGTTGCACCTAAGATGTATAATGGTAAAATAGAGTCGCTAGTTAGTAGAGTTACTTCTTTTGCTGATATGATACAGCTTACACACTTGAAGATACAGCAAGTATTGTCCAGAATGGTACCTGACGGTGTGTTTTTAGATGTAGATGGATTAGCTGAAGTTGATTTAGGTAACGGAACAAATTACAATGCTCAAGAAGCTTTAAACATGTTCTTTCAAACAGGTTCTGTTGTTGGTAGAAGTTACACTGGAGAAGGTGATCAAAATGCCGCTAAAATTCCTATTCAAGAAATTTCAAATGGAGCTGGAGTAGGTAATAAATTACAAGCACTTATAGGTAACTATAACTACTATCTACAGATGATTAGAGATGTAACTGGTCTTAACGAAGCTAGAGACGCTTCTACACCAGATTCTAGATCACTTGTAGGTATACAAAAACTAGCTGCAGCAAACTCAAATGTTGCAACTAGACATATATTAGATGCTGGTTTGTTCTTAACAGTAGAAGTTGCAGAGCAACTATCATTAAGAATATCTGATATAATAGAATACTCACCGACAAAAGAAGCTTTTATACAGCAAATCGGTGCTCACAACGTAGCTACACTAAAAGAGATGTCAGAGTTACATCTTTATGAATTTGGTATATTTATTGACTTAGCTCCAGATGAAGAGGAGAAAGCTATGCTAGAGCAAAACATACAAATGGCTATACAGCAAAAAGCTTTAGATGTTGATGACGCAATAGATGTTCGTCAGGTTAAGAACCTTAAAATGGCAAACCAACTACTTAAGTATAAGAAGAAAAAGAAGCTTGAGAGAGAACAAGCAATGCAACAACAAAATATTAAAGCTCAAGGAGAATCACAACAACAAACAGCACAAGCAGCAGCGCAAGCAGAGACTCAGAAAAACCAAGCTAAAATGGAGGGTGATATGCAAATGGAGGAAAAAAGAAACGGAATGAAGATTCAGTATATGAACGCAGAAGCTGAGATGAAAATAAAGTTAATGGATCATGAGTTTGAAATAAACATGAAGCTTAGAAACTTAGACAACGAAGCTGCTAAAGGAAAAGAATCTCAAAAGGACGATCGTAAAGACGATAGAGAAAAAATAAAAGCTTCTGAACAAAGCAATTTAATAGCACAGAAGAAAGATGTAAAAGAGCCCAAAAACTTTGAATCATCTGGTAACGACTCATTAGGAAATGGAATGGGAGTTTCTGGATTATCAAGTAACTAATTATTTAATATTATTTTATCATGGAAGAAAACAAAGAAGTAGCTGAAGAAGTTACACAAGATCCTGTAGAAGAAACTACAGAGCAAGAATCACCAATATCATACAATGAAGATGGTGACATTAAAATCGATATGTCAAAGATACCAGCAGAAGAACCGGTTGAAGAAGTAGTAGAGGAAACCGTAGAAGAACCAGTTGCTGAAGAACAAACAGTAGAAGAAGTAGTAGAAGAGTTTGTTGAGGATGAGGTTGTTGAAGAACAACCAAGTGACATAGTAGATATACCAGAGAATGTTCAAAAACTAATGGACTTCATGGAGGAAACTGGTGGAGACTTTAACGATTACGTAAAGCTAAACACAGACATCAAAGAAATGGATGATGCCGATGTAATGCAAGATTACTACAAGAAAACAAAACCGCATTTAGATGCAGAAGAAATTAACTTCCTTATGGAAGATCAATTCTCTTACGACGAAGATGTCGATGAAGAAAGAGATGTTAAAAGAAAAAAGTTAGCCTTAAAAGAGCAAGTTGCTGAGGCTAGAACTCACTTAGAAGAGTCAAAATCTAAATATTACGAAGAGATCAAAGCAGGTTCGAAGCTCACAACCGAGCAAAGAGATGCTATTGATTTCGCAAATAAGTATAACGTTCAGGAAGAAGAGAACACGAAGATGGTAGAGAATCAACAGTCTAAGTTTTTAAACAAAACTGAAAAAGTCTTTAATAAAGATTTTGATGGTTTTAAGTTTAAAGTCGGTGACAAGGAGATGAGCTACAATGTTCAGGACATTGAGAAGGTGAAAACTACACAGTTAGACATAAACAATTTTGTTGGGAAGTTCCTAGACAAAGATTCTGTTATGGAAGATGCTGCTGGTTATCACAAAGGATTGTTCACCGCTATGAACCCTGACGCAATAGCTAAGCATTTTTACGAACAAGGCAAATCTGATGCTATAAAGACATCAGTTGCTGAATCAAAGAATATCAACACATCTAGAGAGTCTCATAAAGTTTATGAAGGTGAAGGAGGTATGAAGTTTAAAGTTCTAGGAGAAAGTGGTAACGATATGAAGCTAAGAGTAAGAAAAAGAAAGTAAATAGATTACTTTCTATAATTTAAAACATATTTTTATATGGCAATTACATCTGTACCGGCTGCTGGAATAACACCAGCACCAACTAAACAGGCGTTGCAGGAGAACTATATTGACTTCGCTAACGCGGGAGCAAATAGTGCTAACTGGGCGCAACAATATTTACCAGATCTTATGGAAAAAGAAGCTGAGGTTTTTGGAAACAGAACTATCTCAGGATTTCTTTCACAAGTAGGAGCTGAAGAGTCTATGTCTGCTGATCAAGTGATTTGGTCAGAGCAAGGTAGATTACATTTATCTTACAAGACTGTTGCTTTAACTGCAGCTTCAAAAGTAGGAACACTTACTTTTACTGCATCAACTGATGCTGATGGAAAAGCAATGACTGGAGCTAATCACGGTGTTCGTGCTGGTGACATGATCTTAGTATCTGATGCTGATTCTACTACTAGATGTTACGTTACTGCTGTAGCTGCTTCTGGAGTTTGTACTATATTACGTTTTGACGACGCAAATATAGCTTCAGGAAATTTAGCTGCTGGTAATGTTTCGATTCTAGTATTTGGATCAAACTTTGCTAAAGGTTCTATAGGTAGAACTGGAGCTAACAAACCACAATTCACGTCTAGAACTAACAGACCAATTATCTTGAAAGATAAGTATGAAGTATCAGGATCTGATGCATCTGCTATTGGATGGGTTGAGGTTTCTGGTGAAGAAGGACAGAATGGTTACATGTGGTACTTAAAAGCTTCTGGTGATACTAAAGCTCGTTTCTCAGATTACTTAGAGATGTCAATGATGGAGTCAGAGAAAACAGTTGCTGCAGGTATCGTTATGCCAAGTGCTGCTGGTGGTGGTAAAGTTCAAGGTACTGAAGGTTTATGGGAAGCTCTAGAAACTAGAGGTAACATAACTAATGCTTTTGATGGAACTGGTGCTTTACTTGCTGAGTTCGACTTAATGTTAGCTGAACTAGATAAAAATGGTGCTATTGAAGAGAACATGATGTTCTTAGATAGAGGAGCGTCTTTACAAGTAGATGACATGTTAGCTGGTTTATCTGATGGTGCTCAAGGTGGTACTTCTTACGGTGTGTTTAACAACGAAGAGGACATGGCACTTAACTTAGGATTTACTGGTTTCAGAAGAGGTTCTTATGACTTTTACAAGTCTGACTTCAAATACCTTAATGATTCTTCTACAAGAGGTTTGATTAATGGTACTGATGCTGTTAATGCAATTCACGGAGTTATGATTCCTGCTGGGGTTTCTTCAGTATACGATCAAAACTTAGGGAAAAACCTTAAGAGACCATTCTTACACGTGAGATACAGAGCTTCTCAAATGGAAAGTAGAAAGTACAAAACTTGGACTACTGGTTCAGTTGGCGCTACTACTTCTGATTTAGATGCGATGGAAATGCACTTCTTATCTGAAAGATGTCTAGTTGTACAAGGAGCTAATAACTTCTTTTTACTAAAAGGTACTAACGCATAGTCGATAGCAACCTATAACTTTAAGAGGGGGAGGAAAACTCCTTCCCCTTTTTTTATTAACTTATATTATATTATATTATGGCAAAAAACAAGCAAAAGCTTATGCAGGAGATCCTGGAGATGAGCATGTAGAAACAGTAGTGGTAAAAACTCCAGTTACGGAGGCACCACCGGTTAATGTGAGAACAGAACCAAAAAAAAGAATTATTAACGATTGGGAGATCAAAGACAGAACCTACGTTTTAGTAAGTGAGAGAAGACCTTTAAGCTTCATGATTGGAGTTAAAAACTTGAGATGGTTTGATGAGGTAGCTGGTTATGAAAGAGAAGTACAATACGCTGAAAATCAAAATACAGTTTTTGTAGATGAATTCAAAGGAGTTGTACGACCAGGTAGAGTTATTTTTAGAGCAGGTGTTTTACACGTGCCAAAGAATAAGGTTATCTTACAAAAAATCATGTCAATATATCACCCGCAAGCTGGAAAAACTTGGGATGAAGTAAAACCACAAGTTGAGGCTGCTGATGATTTAGAAATTATTAACTGGCAATTAGATGCGATGATAGCAGCTAGAAACATGGACATCAATATGGCAGAAGCTGTAATGAGAGTTGAGAATGGATCTAAAGTATCTAGCATGAGTTCTAAGGAGCTTAAAAGAGATTTGCTTATATTTGCAAAGTCTAAACCAGGGTTGTTCTTAGAGTTGATGAATGATGAGAATATACACCTTAGAAATGTTGGTATAAAAGCTGTTGAGATGGGTATACTAGCTATATCTTCTGATCAAAGAACAGTAAACTACGCTTCTAATGGTAGAAGATTATTGAATGTTCCTTTTGAGGAGCATCCGTACTCAGCTTTAGCCCGCTTGGTTTAAAACTGACGAAGGTATGGAAGCATTGATTTCTATTGAAAAACAAATGAAGTAAAAACCTTGTAGACGCGGTCGCTCTTCGGGGCGATCGTAAACTACAAAATAAATATATATATGGCATTAATAGTAGCAGGACAAACGACAATAAGTATAGATACAGTATATCAAAGAGTACTGGCTCTGGCTAATAAAGAACAAAGAGGCTACATTACACCACAAGAATTTAATCTACTGGCTAACCAAGCTCAGTTAGATATATTCGACGCTTACTTCTATGATCTAGCGACAATGACGCAGGT
>Ga0075444_10002974_pt1 | contig 10152 bp, 9 predicted proteins | sample CoawatmetaG01DNA_FD_76836 | JGI IMG/M metagenome (GOLD analysis project Ga0075444, IMG submission 76836) | Marine microbial communities from the West Antarctic Peninsula - Coastal water metaG017-DNA | ecosystem: Environmental > Aquatic > Marine > Coastal | place: Atlantic Ocean: West Antarctic... | reverse complement strand
TCAAACCGTCGAGATTAGCCCGCAAGGTGTCCGGATTGCAGGAAATATAGAGAATATTGTCAAAGCGCTGTGCCAGTTGCAGCGTGTCTTCATCGAGACCCGCTCGCGGTGGATCGACAAAAATGGTCGAGAAGTTGTAGCTATCTAAATCAACTTCCTTGAGCCGCCGAAAGGGCCGCTCGCCATTCAATGCCTGAGTAAATTCCTCGCTAGACATACGCACCACAGTCACATTATCCACATTATTAAGGGCGAAATTAGTCTGTGCTGAGCGCACCGATATCTTGGATATTTCCGTCGCCAGCACTGACCTAAAGTGTTGGGCTAATACCGCGGTAAAGTTGCCATTGCCACAGTAGAGCTCGACTAAATCGCCACTCTTAACATCTTCAACTGTCTTGCAGCAGCCGCTGGCCCAGCTGAGCATTTTCTCATTGACCCTGGCATTGGGCTGGGTAAAACCGGATTCAATCTGCTGATATTGGTACTGCACCTCATCTACGTTCAAAGTCTCGGTTACATAGTCCCGAGTAAGCACGGTCTTCTGTTTGCGGCTGCGGCCGATCACCATAATGCTGTGTTCAGTCTCCAGAGCCTTAGCAGCTAGCTGCCACTCTTCATCCACGGGGCGATGATAGATCAGCGTAATCAGTGCTTCGCCGCTGAGAGTGGTTAGAAACTCCAGGCTAAACAGTTTGCGGCTAAGTATCGCCGAGGCATTAATTGAGGCCAACAAAGGCGCCATAAGTTGACCGATCAGTTCACCGGCAATGGGGAATTCGCTGATCATATAGGGACGTTTTTCACCGGCGCGGTTCATGGCGTAATGTGCGATACCATCTTCATGCCAAATACGAAATTCAGCGCGCATGCGGAAGCCGCTGGGGGCTGAGTCAAATACCTCGACCTGGGGAAAGCTGAGTCCATCGAGAGTGCTTTTAAAGTTCTCAAGTTTGGCGTCTAGGGCGGCGGGGTAAAGTGTAGGGTTAATACTATGGTCAATACTATGATCAATACTAGAGTCGGACATTGGGCTTGGGCTTCTTTTTGGCTTGTTTAAGGTAGCGGGTAGATAGGTATCTTAGATACAGTTCTTTGGTTTGGGTAGCCCAGCGTATCTGGCTACTAACTTAGCCGGGCTGCCAGGAAACAGCTGCAACAGATAAATGCTGCGACCTTTCTCGAGACCGCAGTGCTCGGCCACAGTTTTACAGAGGGGCCGCATGGACGGTGAAATGCCGTATTGATCATAAAAAACACGGGCGGCATCGAGCACCTCCAAGTGCTCGCCATTGAGCTCAAGAGTCTCTTCGGCGGCAATACTGATAGCCTGATCCCAGGACCAGTCCGCTAGTTTGCTCAAATAGTTTTTATTGATCATGTTGTCGTTTCGTCAGAAGAATAAAAAAAAGGCCCCGTCTATCAACGGAGCCCTCTATCTTACTTTAAAAACATCTCAGATATGTCAGAAGCCCTTTAAGTGTCCTTAGTCGTCGCTACCCATGCCAAACAGGTGCAGCAGGCTCAGGAACAGGTTATAGATCATCACAAACAGGGTTACTGTGGCAGAGATATAGTTGCGCTCGCCGCCATGAATAATGGCGCTGGTCTGCCACATGATCATACCGGTTGAGATCAGTGCAAAGGCCGCACTAACAGTCAGTGCCAGGGCCGGGATCTGCAGGAAGATATTGGCGATGGCAGCAACAAAGGCCACCAACATGCCCGTCATCAAGAAACCGGTCATAAAGTTAAGGTTCTTACGGGTGGTCATCACGTAGGCAGAAGAGGCGAAGAACACCAGAGCAGTAGAGCCCAGTGCCATCATAATCGGCTCAGCACCACGCACTGCCAGATACATATTCAGTATGGGTCCGAGAGTGAAACCCATCCAACCGGTAAGGGCGAATACCCAGACAATACCCATTGAATTGTTTTTGTTTTTCTCAGTCATCCACAGGCAGACAAAGTAGGGCAGTAATGTCCAGAGACCAAAGTAGGGAGCGTTTATGGCCATAGCCACGCCAGCCATGATGGCACTAAAGGCAAGGGTCACGCCGAGCAGCATATAGGTGCTGCGCAGTACTTTGACTACGGCGGGGTCAAGGGCAGTGCTTTGAATGCCGCTCTGACGGTTACCTGAAATTGATTTTGCGCTGTACTTGTCCGTTTCCATTTTTACTTCCTCTAACGAGATTAACGATGTTGTAATAATACTCTGTAATAATACTTTGTCACCAGCGTATTGCCACTCCATCGCGGAGAATTCTCGACCATATTATCAGTTATGGGCCGCTTATCCAGACTTGTTTACGGGTCAATATTTGATCGGGATCGTCAATTGCAAAGCTCTGTAGGGTAAAACCGCCCTCGCTCATGGTGATTACCCATCCCAGATCATGCCAATCCCCCAGCACAATTCGCTGGCCCTGGCTGACCTGATGCGTATCCGGCCGATGGGTATGGCCGTGAATCAGCGTCTCTATCTGGTGTTTAACCATCACTGCATCCACAGCGGTTGAATTCACATCCATAATCGCCGTAGCCTTATTACTGTTGGCCGACATGCTCTTGGCACGCCAGTCTGAGGCAAGCTTTTGACGGCGTTTCAGGGGCAGGTGCGCAAGACACCATTTATAGATTGGATTGCGTGCCTTGCGGCGAAAGCGTTGGTAGTCCACATCATCGGTGCACAGAGAGTCCCCGTGCATGACTAAAGCAGTCTGACCCTGATGCTGAACCAGATGCTCATCATCCAATAACGCTGCACCACAGCGCTGAATAAAGCGCCGACCAATTAAGAAGTCGCGGTTACCATGCTGAATATAGAGTTTTACCCCTGACTGGCTGAGCTGTCCAAGACTGGCCTGAACCTGCGCCGCAAACTCTGTAGGGTCATCGTCTCCAACCCAGGCTTCAAATAAATCGCCGAGAATATACAGGGCTTCAACCTCGGATGCCTGATCACGGAGAAAAGACAAAAACGCCCGGGTAACTGCCGGGCGTTCAGGTGCAAGATGAAGATCTGAAATAAACAGTACAGACATACACGTCCTCGCTTTTACTCGCTGCTATCGCTTACTACTTATCAGAGTAAGCATCGCTGACGAGCGTTTCAGTCACTTCAATGGTTTCAACGGGTACATCTTGGTGGTGACCGGCGCTGCCAGTCTCCATCTCAGTGATGGCGTTAACCACGTCCATACCTTCAACGACCTTACCGAATACCGCATAGCCCCAACCCTGGCTGTTCTTGCCGCTGTGGTTGAGGAAGCCATTGTTAGACACATTGATAAAGAATTGTGAAGAAGCGGAGTGTGGGTCGCCGGTGCGAGCCATGGCCAGAGTGCCGATTTCATTGGCTAGACCATTGTCAGCTTCGTTTTCGATTGGCTCGCGAGACGCTTTCTCATTCATCTGTGCATCCATACCGCCGCCCTGAACCATAAAGCCGGGGATTACACGGTGAAAGATAGTGCCGTTATAAAAACCGTCGCGGGCATACTGCAGATAGTTGGCAGCAGTATTAGGCGCCTTGTCAAAATCGAGTTCGATGGAGATATCACCCTGTGTGGTGCGCAATGTAATCATAAGAGTTCCTGTAAAAAGTCTGTGAGAATTAGCGGTTGTTTCGCAAGGCCGCATTTTAGGCGCTAACGGGTTGGATTAAAACCGATCTTTGAGTTTTGCCCTCTGGTGCTGGCCTTTTTACGCTTATTTTTGGCTAATCGATGAATAGTGGGCTTAATCACCGATCTAGTAGGGGTTTTAGTTTAATGCACCGATAGCTGCGGCTATAATCTCGCTCATCTTTTCTCTCCAGACTTATATAAATGACTGATATCGAAAAACCGACCAATTTTATCCAGCAAATCATTACTGCTGACCTCGAAGCTGGCCGTATAAAAGAGGTGGTGACCCGTTTCCCTCCTGAGCCCAATGGCTATCTGCATATAGGTCATGCCAAGTCGATCTGCCTTAACTTTGGTCTTGCCGAGCAGTTTGGCGGCACCTGTAACCTGCGCTTTGATGACACCAATCCTGACAAAGAAGACGACGAATATGTTCAGGCGATTATTGACGATGTGCGTTGGCTGGGTTTTGACTGGGGTGGCGAGCCACGCTTTGCGTCGGATTACTTCGGCCAGCTGTATACCTGGGCGCAGCAGCTAGTGACAGATGGCAAAGCCTATATCTGTGAGTTGAATGCCGAGCAGATGCGCGAGTATCGCGGCACGCTAACGGAGGTGGGCAAGAACAGTCCATTCCGTGAGCGGCCTGCTGCGGAGAGTCTCGAGTTGCTTGAGCAAATGAAAGTTGGCGCCATTGATGAAGGCACCATGACACTGCGGGCGAAAATCGATATGAACTCGCCAAATATCAATATGCGTGATCCGGTGATCTATCGTATTAAGAAGGTCCCGCACCATCGCACTGGCGATGAGTGGAATATCTATCCGGCCTATGATTTTGCTCATGGTCAGGAAGATGCCATCGAAGGGGTGACCCATTCGGTCTGTACTCTTGAGTTTGCGGCTAATCGTCCTCTCTATGAGTGGTTTACCCGCAATCTGCCACTGCCTTCGATTCCCCGTCAGTATGAGTTTGGTCGTTTGAATCTGAATTACACCATGACCAGCAAGCGCAAGCTTAAGCAGTTGGTGGATGAAGGGCATGTGGACGGCTGGGATGATCCGCGTATGCCGACGATTTCCGGTCTCCGTCGCCGCGGTGTGACTGCGGCATCAGTGCGGGAATTTTGCGACAGTCTGGCTGTGGCCAAAACTGATGGCATTGTTGATGTGGCTCAGTTTGAGCACTTTATTCGTGAAGATCTGAATAACAATGCTAGTCGTGCCATGTGTGTGTTAAACCCTCTGAAGATTACCTTGAGTAACTACCCAGAAGAGCAGCAGGAAATGTTGATGGCTCCCGGACATCCCAATCGCGATGATCTTCCGTCTCGTGAACTGCCCTTTACTCGCGAGCTGTATATCGATCGCAATGACTTTAATGAAGACACGACATTGTCGCGGAAGAAGTTTAAGCGTTTGGTCATCGGTGAATATGTTCGTTTGCGCAGCGGCTATGTGATTCGCGCTGACGAGGTTATCAAGGATGCCGCTGGCGAGATTGTTGAGCTGATCTGTTCTTATATTCCGGGCACCGTTGGCCAGGATCCCCCAGAGGGTGTGCGTCCACGTGGCGTGATTCACTGGGTGTCGGCGACTAATTCGATTGATTGTGATCTCTATTTATACGAGAAATTGTTTACCGTTGCAGCGCCTGATGCGGGGGAGGGGTCGTTTATTGATCACCTGAATCCTGATTCGCTGCAGATTGTTAAGCAGTGTAAAGCGGAATTGGGTTTGGCTGCGGCGACTGCGGGTCAGCATTTTCAGTTTGAGCGTGAGGGTTATTACTCTGTTGATGCCAAGCACAGTACTGCGGACAAGCTAGTCTTTAACCGAACTATTGCCTTGCGCTAAGGGCTTTCGCTCTGCGCTAAAGGCTTTTAATCTTCGCTAAGGGCTTTTAACCTGCGCTATAGGCTTTTAACAAGTTACTAAGAAAGAACATTAAGAGAGAAACATGAGTTTATCCCTATACAACAGCATGACCCGCAGCAAGCAGCCATTCCAGCCTATAGATAGCGCGCGAGTGACCATGTATGTCTGTGGGCCAACGGTCTATAACCGCGTGCATATAGGTAACGCTCGTCCGGCTGTGGTGTTTGATACGCTCTATCGGTTGTTGATGAGTCTCTACCCTAATGTTCAGTACGCGCGCAATATTACCGATATTGACGACAAAATCATGAAGACCGCTGCGGAGTTGGGTGAGGATATTAGTGTGCTCTCCAGCCGTTATGCGGAAGCCTATTTTGACGATATGCAGGCGCTGAATAATCTGCCGCCGACTATCGTGCCCTATGCCACCCAGCATATTCCCGAGATGATCGATATGATCTCGCGGCTGGTTGCCAAGGACCACGCCTATGAGTCTGAGGGTCATGTGTTATTTGCTGTGCAGTCGATGGCGGATTACGGGAAGCTCTCTGGTCGCTCTCTCGACGATATGCTCGCTGGGGCGCGAGTTGAAGTGGCCTCCTATAAAAAATATGCCGGTGATTTTGTGCTCTGGAAGCCCTCTGCCGATGGCGAACCCGGTTGGGACAGTCCCTGGGGTCGCGGTCGTCCTGGCTGGCATCTGGAATGTTCGGCGATGATTGAAAAGCATTTGGGTGATTCCATTGATATTCACGGTGGCGGTCAGGATTTGATTTTCCCGCACCATGAGAATGAGATTGCCCAGAGCTGCTGTGCCCATGATGGCAAACCCTTTGCCAATGTGTGGATGCACAATGGGTTTATTAATATTGAAGGCGAGAAGATGTCCAAGTCTCTGGGCAATTTCCGTATGGTCAATGATTTGCTGGAGCAGTATCCGGGCGAGGTTTTGCGCTATGTGATTCTCTCGGCCCACTATAGATCTGAACAGCACTTTGGTAAGGATTTACTCGACAGTGCTTGGCGTTCACTGGATGCGCTCTATGGGTTTTTGCGCACTCAGGTGGCCGTTGAGTCGGCTGTAGTGGAGATTGCTGACACTCATGCTTACGCTGCTCTGCTAGATGATTTGAATACCCCTGTGGCGATTAGTGAGTTGCATAAGTTGGCGCGCGAGATGAATGCGGCTGGTGGGGATGCCTTGGCTGCAGCTAAGGGTCGGTTGTTGGCGGTGGCGGGTTTGATGGGTTTGCTGCAACAGGATCCGGAGCAGTGGTTTACGCATTCTCGCGGTGGTAGTGATATTTCTGCTGAGGAGATTGAGCTGCTTATTGCGAAGCGCAATCAGGCTAAGGCGGATAAGGATTATGCTGGGGCTGATGGGGTGCGTGAGGAGTTGAAGGCTATGGGCGTGGTGTTGGAAGATAGTCGTGAAGGGACTAAGTGGCGGCGGGGGTAGAGGCTGCTGGTTTTTTGGGATGGCTTCGGGCGTTTTGAGTTTGGTGCTTCGGAAAGCCTGGCCCTAGCCTTGAGATCGACCCCATACCTTTTATGATTTGCTGACGCTGCGGAACTCGCTGTCGCTCAAACAGGTCCTCGCTTTTTCACCAAATCATAAAAGGTATAAGCGGGGTCTGATTGATCTCAAGGCTAGGGCCATGCTTTCTTGGCGAGGTCGGTGCGGCGTTCTTGGAGAGGGTCGTTTTGGTTGTCTACTTGGTGCATACGCGTCTGGCATGATCAGTCGATGATTGTCTTTGTATTCTTTGTTATTTCTCAGTTGCGTTTATAATTTTTCTCTGCTTATTTTATTTGGCTCTATGGTTAATAGATTAACCACTTGGAGTGAGAGGCTATGAGTTACGTTTATGTGATTTTGACTTGGTTTGCTGTGAGTATGGTCTGGGGCGGGATTGGGGTCGCTGTTGGCCCTGGGATAATGATGCTGATTATTGGGTCAATAGTTGGAATCTGCGGCTGCCTATATAGCCTAAGTGAGCGGTTATATGGTCATAGAGCCCAGCTGCCACTGGCCGCTTTAATCGTTTTTCTAGTTAGTTTGGTTGTAACTTTACGGGTTTTCCCAAACCTATCACAGACAGTTTCAGGCTATCTTTTTCTTGCCGTCTTTATAATGATTCCCAGCTATTTAACTCTCGCCTTAATCAGAAAATATCCGACTAAATTTTAACCTTTGATGTATCACCCATTCGGTAGAAGTCTTTCTTTTTACTCGCGCCTGTTTGCTCGGAGGAGTCGGCTTGGTTAGCCTCCAGTAGCATCGACTTTAACATCTTTTTTAGTGCGGCTTCTGCGGTGGCGCGATAACCGGTGAGCTTGCCACCATAGATCGCTAGGTAGTTATTGGTCTCTGCGAACTGGACTTCACGACTGCGCTTGAAGAGGTTATTTCCACTTGCAGGTAAGACTCTCAGGCCGGCCCATGATTCACTCGGCTGGTGATTGAAGTGAGGGAAATGACTATGGATCACCTCTAGCAGATAGCGGACTTCTTCTTCGCTGGGTGCAACGCCGTCGGGGTTGCCTTCAAACAATTGCTCGGTGGTGCCGAGTAATGTGCCGCCTTTAAAGGGCAGTACAAAAATCGCTCGGTGATCCTGCTTGGCTTCTATATAAAAGCATTTTTCGCTGAGCCGTTGGGTAAATTCTAAGTGGGTTCCTTTGATCAGATCTACGTCTATTGTCGGCGGTTTGGGTTCGATGGTCTCAGCTATTCGGTTGACCCATGGGCCACCGGCGTTGACCAATGTACGGCACTTTAAACTGCAGATTTCATCGCCTATGGCGAAGCTGACTAAATAGCCATTGTTGTTTTCTTCAGCGGTTAAAAACGTAGCTGGGCAGAGTAGGGTGGCGCCATGCTGTTCGGCGGAGGCGACGACGCGTTGGGTTAATATTTTGTCGTCGGTCTGGGCATCTTGGTAGATAAACACGCATTCTAGGTCCGATGTGTTGAGCCCCTGTAACTGATGCCACTGTTCCTGCGGAAGCTGCTCAAATCCGGCTAGATTATTGCGTCCTGCCAGCAGTCGGTAGAGCATTAATCCGATCCGCACTTGCCAGGCTTTAAAGCGATCACTTTTATAGACCGGCAGATAGAACCAGTTCGGTTTGACGATGTCTTCAGCAATATCCAAAAGGATGCGGCGTTCCCGGAGACTCTCGTAGACAAGGCCAATTTGCATTGTCTGCAAGTAACGCAAGCCACCGTGAATAAGCTTGCTGGATTTGGAAGATGTGCCTGCGCCCCAATCACTTTTTTCAATAAGCGCTACGGAGAGTCCGCTGAGTGCTGCCGCCTGGGCGACGCCAGCGCCTTGAATGCCGCCGCCAATTACGCAGACATCATAGGTTTGTGGCACCGGGTTTTCTATGGGGTTCTTCATTCCGAGAGCTATTCCGTTATTTGAGCAGGCTGACAATATCAAAGGTTTCAAACATGGCGACACCGCGGTCTGCCAAATTACTGGCTAGTTGTGGGATGCCGACTTCATAGGCGACTAGTTTACTGGTCAGCTGTTCTAAGGTCTCATGTTCGGGGATCAGTTTGTGGTCGACAAAGGTGTAGTCGCCGTCGATGGCTTTGACCTCGTTGCTGTGCAGATGCTTCCATTGGTGAAGTACCGGGCCTGCCTGTGGCCATCCGTTAGCTTTGGCGGTGGCTATTATGCCGTAGTCAAAGCTGATCAGTACGGCGCGTTCGCGTATTGGCTGTAGCTTGTCGCAAACATTTTGTAACATTATTTGTGGGCCAAACTTAGCGATGGATTCTTCTTTCAGCTCGACAAACAATGTGACCTGTGGATAGCTGAGAATGATTTCAACCACTTGGGCCAGGGATGAAATAGTCTCCTCGATAAACTGTTCGCCGAGGCGCTCAGGTTCATAGGCGGATACTGTCATCAACTCGCTACTGTTCAGGGATGAGATCAAGCAGTCCTGGCCACTAACCCGCTTTAGGTTGATGTCGTGGTAAACCATCGGCTGCTTATCCCGGCTCAGCTGAATATCGATCTCGACAAATAAGGCGCCGGCCTCAATAGCCTTTTGCACTGATAACGCAGTGTTTTCCGGATAGGCCACTTGCAGGCCACGGTGGGCTACAAGGCGTTCTGCGGAGCATGTAGATGAGGTGTTTTGCAGCGTCAAAATCAAACTCCTGATTGCTAGAGGCTATTGCACTAGTGGTATTTGCGCGACTATACGGTATGTCATTGCACCATAGAAGCATTGTAGTGCTATCCTTGCATTTTGGCCTTTAACGAGACTTATCTTATGTCACATGTGCTGTTTGAAATCCGTGATAACGCGGCATTGCTTACTCTCAATAATCCCGATAAACGCAATATGTTGACCCGCGAGGTCTGCGCGGAGATTGTTCGCTGTGTAAAAGAAGCGGAAGAGCACCCAGAGGTCAAGGCCTTAATCGTCACGGGCAGCGGTCGCGCATTCTGTGCTGGCGGGCAGTTGAGTGATTTGATTCCCGACCAAGAGATCCTAGAAGCGATTTATAGTGGCTTCTTGAGTATCGCTAACTGCAAATTACCTACCATAGCAGCAGTGAACGGCGCAGCTGTAGGCGCTGGCTTTAATATGGCTGTGGGTTGTGATGTGCGTATTG
>Ga0075444_10002970_pt1 | contig 10157 bp, 10 predicted proteins | sample CoawatmetaG01DNA_FD_76836 | JGI IMG/M metagenome (GOLD analysis project Ga0075444, IMG submission 76836) | Marine microbial communities from the West Antarctic Peninsula - Coastal water metaG017-DNA | ecosystem: Environmental > Aquatic > Marine > Coastal | place: Atlantic Ocean: West Antarctic... | reverse complement strand
TAGGAATGCAGAATTGATGAATTTCCAAGAAATAGAATCCGATATTAAGCGTTTGGCAATAAAAGCCAGAGATGGAAAGATTACAATTAATGAAATGTTAGGAGGTACTTTTACTATTACAAATGGTGGGGTGTTTGGTTCTATGCTTTCAACACCTATTATTAACCCTCCACAATCTGCAATTTTAGGAATGCACAATATCGTCGAACGACCAATGGCGGTTAATGGCGAGGTTAAGATTAGACCTATTATGTTTCTAGCTCTTTCATATGACCATAGAGTTATTGACGGAAGAGAGTCAGTTGGGTTCTTGGTTAGAGTTAAAGAATATTTGGAAAATCCAACTGAGCATCTTATGTGCGGTAATGTGAAAAATACTTTGGGTTTATAGTCTTAGAACCATTTTATAGTTACCTCTTTTATATTTATTAGAGTCTAAATCAACTTCTTTAAAACCAAATTTATCGTACAATTTTCTAGCACTGAACAACCTACTATTAGAAATTAAAAATATTTCATTTGCTTTAGATATTATTGCATACTCAATGCACCTTTCCAATAATATTTTTGATAAACCTTTTCCTCGGTATTCTTTTTGAATTGTCATTTTAGCCAATTCAATTTTGTTATGTGGGGATGGTATCATTGCTGCAGTTCCTACTGCAAGATTATCTATCACAGCAAAAAATATTTCTCCCCCAAGATTTATAATAGACTCTCTTGGATTGAGTAAATCTTTTAAGTCGGAATCTTCTAATATCCAAAACTCTTCAATCCAACTCTTGTTTAATTCGTAAAACGACTTGTCGTATTTGGAATTATAATTTGAAATTTTAATATTTTTCAATATTTGTTTTAAAAGGATTTATTTGCTCCCATTTTTTAACTTTTAATCTCCCAAGTCTCCCCTGACTTAAGAAGTTCGTCTACTGTTCTGAATTTCGCATTTTCTTTTTCGTATTCTAATTGACTAAGAACGCCATCATCAAAGGTTTGTCGTCTTACTGATCTAATTATTCCTAGTGCAGCAGGAAATTCTGGAGGTCTCATTCTAGCTAACATAGTGTGTAAACTTTGATCTTGCTCATGTGCATTATGAATCAAAATATCCTCTTCTTTTACATTTTTCTCTCCAATAGTAGCAACCTCTAATTTAAAGCCATTTAGAATAATTCCTTTATTCAAATCTGGACCAAACAGCATTGGTTTTCCATTTTCAAGTATAAGTTGTGCATTTTGTTTAACTTCTTTACCAGTAATTGAAGCAAAGGTTTTGTCGTTAAAAATAACACAGTTCTGTAAAATCTCAATTAGTGAAGTACCTCGATGTTCTTCTGCTTCAGTAAATATTTTCTGCATTAATTTCGGGTTAGTATCCACAACCCTTGCAAAGAAAGATCCTTGGGCACCAATTGCTAAATCAGAAGGAGAAAAAGGCTCATCAGTAGTTCCGTGAGGGTTTGATTTTGTCTTTATTCCTTTTTTGGAAGTAGGAGAGAACTGTCCTTTTGTTAAACCGTAAATCTCATTATTAAAGAGTAAAATATTAATGTCAATATTTCTTCTTAAGGCATGTATAAAATGATTTCCCCCAATAGCTAGTGCGTCACCGTCTCCGGTGATCTGCCAAACACTAAGTTTTGGGTTTGCCAATTTTACACCTGTTGCAAATGCTGGCGCTCTTCCATGTATGGTATGAAAGCCATATGTATTCATATAGTATGGGAAACGAGATGAACAGCCAATTCCTGAAATAAAAACAAACTCCTCTTTTTTTCTTTCAAGAGCAGGTAATGCTTTCTGCATGGCTCTTAATATTGCGTAATCTCCACAACCAGGACACCATTTTACTTCTTGATCGCTGGTAAAATCTTTATTTGTTAAGTGCTCCATATTATTTTGATAATAAGGTTTTAAAATGAGATTCTAATTCAATTGTTGTAAAAGGAAACCCTTGTATTTTATTGTACTGTTGAAAAATAGTTCCTTGGAAATTCATTCTAAGGTAATTAGCAAATTGCCCAGAATTTAATTCACAGACTATAATCTGTTTATAGTTTTTAAATATTTCTGATGTATTTTTTGGCAGTGGGTTGATGTAATTGAATTGACAGAGAGCGATCTTTTTACCTTGCTTTAATAAACTATCTACCACAGAATATAAGGATCCATGAGTTCCTCCCCAACCAATAACTAATAAATCGCCTTTTTCTTTCCCAAATATTTCTTGGTTTGGAATTATATTTGCGATTCTTTTTATTTTTTCAGCTCTTATTCCAACCATTTTTTCATGATTTTCTGCATCATAAGAGACATTTCCAGTAACATCTTCCTTTTCAAGTCCTCCAAGTCTATGCTCTAATCCCTTTGTTCCAGGCAGAGCTAATTTTCTAGCTAATGTTTTTTTGTTTCTAGCGTATGGCTGATATTCCTCTCCTTCACTTGCAATACTTGGATGAATTTCAGGCATATCAAATGTTGATTTTATTTTCCAAGGTTCTGCTCCATTACCTAAATACCCATCAGAGAGTAATACAACAGGTGTATTATGTTCTAATGTTATTTTTGATGACATGTATGCCCAGTCAAAGCAATTTCCAGGAGTAGAGCTTGCTAAAACTACTGATGGACTCTCTCCATTTCTTCCGTAAAGAGCCTGCATTAAATCTGATTGCTCCGTTTTGGTTGGCAATCCAGTTGACGGGCCTCCTCTTTGTACATTAACCACTACTAAAGGAAGTTCTGCCATAATTGCTAGTCCCAGTCCTTCTCCTTTTAGAGCAAGTCCAGGCCCTGATGTTGTAGTAATAGCAAGGCTTCCAGCAAAACTTGCTCCTATTGCGGAGCAAATACCAGCAATTTCATCTTCTGCTTGAAAGGTTTTTACTCCTAAATTTTTATGTTTTGCTAGTTCATGTAAAATATCTGATGCTGGAGTAATAGGATAAGAACCTAGAAATAATTCTTTCTTTGCTCTTTCAGCAGCAGCTAAAAATCCCCAGGCAATTGCTTGATTTCCCATTACGTTTCTGTATGTGCCGGGCTTTAAGTTTGCAGAAAGTACAGTGTATGATGAAGGAAGTGCTTCTATAGTGTCTGCAAAGTTATATCCCGCATGCATAACCTTAATGTTGGCAGCTACTACTTCAGGTTTATTAGCAAATTTCTTTTGTAAAAATTTTTCAGTTTGCTCCATAGGTCGGTTAAACATCCAGTAGACAACGCCCAAAGCAAACATATTTTTTGATCTACCAATGCTCTTACCATCTAAACCAGAATCTTTTAAAGCTTCTCGTGTTAATTTGGTAATTGGAGCCTGTATAATATTATATCCTTCAAAAGAACTATCCTCTAAGGGTGAAGTTTCATATCCTGCTTTATCTAAATCTCGTTTTGTAAACGTATCAATATTTACAATGATAGTCCCTCCTTTTTTAATCCAATTTTTATTGGCTTTTAATGCGGCAGGATTCATGGCTACTAAGACATCAGCAATATCACCAGGGGTATTAATGTCAATCCTTCCAATATGAATTTGAAAACCTGAAACACCAGCAACTGTCCCTTGTGGGGCTCTAATTTCAGCGGGATAATCAGGAAAAGTTGCTAAATCATTACCTAACAATGCAGATGTATCTGTAAATTGAGTTCCTGTTAATTGCATTCCATCTCCCGAATCACCAGCAAATTTAATTACAACCTTTTCTAAATCAACAACCTTATTAGTTTTATTCATTTTTAGTTTAAAGCAAAAAAATTACTTAAGCAAAAGTACAAACCTTAGCTTTAATTTTTAGAGGTTTCCATGATTATTTTAATGGTAATTTATAATAAGTATAAATTAATAAGCTATGTTATTTCTATTGAAAAAAGTTATATTTTTGTATCTAAATAATTAATGAATATAAAAACAACATGGCAATTAGAATAACAGATGATTGTATTAATTGTGAAGCCTGCGAGCCAGAATGTCCTAATAATGCAATTTATGCTCCTGAAGAAACATGGAAAATGTCAGACGGAACAAGTGTTGAGAATGATACCGAAAATGATGCTGAATCAGATGATTTTTTCTACATAGCAACTGATAAATGTACAGAATGTATAGGATTCCATGATGAGCCTCAATGCGCTGCTGTTTGTCCAGTTGACTGCTGCATCCCTGATGATGACAATGTAGAATCAGAGTCTGAACTAATGGCTAAAAAAGATATATTACACGTTTAATATAAAAGTAGTATTCATAAAAAAGGGGAAGCATTTGCTTCCCCTTTTTTATTCTGTAAAAAAATATCTGAAATCTATTGTAATAAAATTACCAATCATGTCGAAGTAGAATTCTCTATCCTCATTGAATATATTTATTTTATCATCATATTCGGGGTAAATTCTACCAATCACTCTCCATGGTCTGTGCAGGCTTGTGCCAAAATAATAGTACCCTTTGTTATCTGTTCTATATTCAATACCTAAATTTGCTAAAATAGCACTATATCCTCCGCTTCTTCTGAATGTGTTTTGAAAGAAAAAATTTTCTTTTTCTTCACCATATGATTTAACATCGGAAGCTAATACATTATGTGAAATTCCAAAAGCAATGTTCAGGTACCAATTTTCTGAAGCACGAACATAAGTTAGTAATTGTATAGGGAATTCATATGATCTCATGCTAAAAGTAGTAAAATCCAATAGGTTAATAGCATCATTAGTTATTGAAAGTTCAAAATTTCTTTGTGTAAAATTTAATCCTGATTCGATCGAGAAAGTTTTATTTATCTGATTTCGGATGACCATCCCAAATGAGTTACTGTATTTAGGATTTAAGTTGAAAATATAAGATTTTGAACTCTTACTTAAATCAGCAGCATTAAAATATACACTTGGAATTATTGGTTTGTACTGTAAGCCAAATGTTGTTTTACTATTTTGAGATTTTGCATTAAACGCAAAATAAAAAAACAGGATAAAAAGAATTTTACCCTTCATTAGCTCTAACTACAATATTAGGATCCACCTTTTGATTTAGCAGGCTTTCAATTCCACCTTTTAAAGTGCTAGTGGCAGAAGGACATCCACTGCACGCCCCTTTTAAAGTTACAGTAACTACATCTCCTACGTAAGAATTAAAAGTAATAGCTCCACCATCTGCTTCTACAGCTGGTTTTATATACTCATTCAACAAATCAATAATTGCTTTTTCTTTATCAGTAAATTCAATCTTTTCTGTGTTTTTTTCTGCTTGTATTTCTGTTTTAATTATTTCTTCTTCAGTAATATTTTCTGTATAGTTTTTTAATCCTTCTTCATTTAAAAAATCAGTAATAAAATTACGTAACTGCATTGCAATCATATCCCACTCTACGTTATCAGTTTTAGCAATTGATATAAAGTTAGAACTTATGTATAAACTTTTTACAAAGGGAAAATTAAATAAAGCCTTGGCCACAGAAATATCTTTAGCTTGTTCAGCTTTTGTTATCTCAATACTTTTGTCTGCAAGCATGCGATTTGAAACAAATTTCATTACCCCAGGATTTGGAGTGCTCTCAGCGTAGATACTATAATTCATAATGTTTACTTTTGAGCAAAAATACAAACAAATAATAGCATGGCATTGATTAAAAGTGTAAAAGGCATTAGCCCTATTTTTGGAGCGAATATATATTTGGCAGAAAATGCTACAGTAGTGGGTGATGTTAAAATGGGTAGTGATTGTAGCGTCTGGTTTTCGGCTGTTGTAAGGGGAGATGTGAACTCAATTAGAATAGGCAATAAGGTAAATATTCAGGATGGTGCAATTATTCATTGTACTTATCAAAAAGCAGCTACTATTTTAGGAAATAATGTCTCTGTAGGTCATAATGCCTTGCTGCATGGCTGTACTGTCCACGATAATGTACTTATTGGTATGGGAGCAATTGTTATGGATGGTGTAGTTATTGAAAGTAATTCAATTATCGCAGCAGGGGCTATTGTACTGGAAGGAACTCATATTGAATCAGGGACAATATATGCAGGTATTCCTGCTAAAATGGTGAAAGAATTAAATGAGAAACAGTCTGCTCTTTTGATTGAAGGTATCTCTAATAATTACCTTATGTATTCCTCATGGTTTAAGGATTAATCCCAAATTTTTACTTCTTTTAATTTCAGATCCTCTTTGAAGAAAAATTGAGCGCTTTTTTCAAAGGATTTTGTGTAATTTGAAACATAAAAATGATGTTCGGTTCTGACGTTGTTGCTTAGTAAATCATCTTTTTTAAGCTTATTGGCAATATGGTCAACAACTATGTTGGCTGAATCAATTACTTTAACTGACCCTTTGTAATAATCTTTTATTTCTTGATGAATTAATGGATAATGAGTACATGCCAATATTAGGTGATCAATATTAGCCAGTTGCTTATTGGAAAGGTACTTTTCTATAATTGTATGGCTAATATCTTCATTAATAAACCCCTCTTCTATCATAGGGGCTAAAAGAGGAGTTGCTAACGATGAAACTTTAGCAGAACTACAAAGTGCTTTTATTTTCTTTTCATGACTATTGGATTGGATGGTTGCTTTTGTACCAATTACCCCAATGTTGTATTCTGAACATTGCTTTACTACTTCATCTATTACAGGCTGAATAACATTAAATACAGGTGTATTCCCCGCTATCTGTTTCACACATTCATAGGCTACTGATGAAGCGCTATTACATGCAATAATGATTGTTTTACAATTTTTTTCTAATAGAAATTGGGTAATTTTTTTACTAAAATTCTGAATAGCAGTTTTGGATTTCTCTCCATAAGGCAAATGTTCAGTATCTCCAAAGTATATAATATTCTCATTCGGTAATTTTACTTTTAAAGCATGAGCAATAGTTAGCCCACCGATTCCAGAGTCAAATATACCAATAGGAGATTTTTTCATGAGTTAAAGATATAAAAAAAGCACCTTATAAAGATGCTTTTTAAAATAATGGATTTCAAGTGTTTATTAAAGACCTAATTTCTTTTTTACCAAGGCTATTACATTTTCACTATCTTTAGCGTAAAGTATTGAGCCAATACTTTTGTCAAAGATATAAGTGTAATTTCCTTCTGTTGCTACATCTTCAATTGCCTTTCTTGCTTTAGCTAGAATTGGCTCTAACATCTCTTGCTCTTTTGCTTGTAGTGATTTTTGTGCATTTTGCTGAAAAGCCTGAATTCTTTGTTCTAAGCCAGTAATTTCAGCAACTTTATCTTGTTTTACTAAATCAGTATATATTGCTTCATTTGCTTGGTATTCTTGTACTCCTTGCTGGTATTCAGCAGTCATTGAGCCTAACTGAGCTTCCAAGCTTTTTGCAAAATTCTCTACTTCAGTTGCTGCAGCTACTCGCTCAGGCATTAATGTTAAAAGTTCTTGTGAATCAATATATCCAAATTTATTTTGAGCTATTGAGCTGATAGTTAGTACACTTAATAGTGCTAAAAAGGTAATTTTCTTCATTTTGTTGTTTATTGTTATTATTAAATTAGTGTTTAAATTGTCGATCTATTCTAAATGCTTTTAGTACCCCATTAAATTAAGTACTTTATCACTCTTGTCATAGTTATCGTTTTTGTAAAGCAGTATTAAATCACTTGAACTGTCAAAGACAATTGCATATTTATTATCTGCAGCCAACTGTTGAATTGCATCATATATTTTGTCCTGAATAGGCTTTATTAATTCTTGTCTTTTAATGTATAGACTTCCTTCAGGGCCAAAGTATTTTTGTTGTAAATTTTTTGCGTCAGTTTCTTTTTTAATGATTGCTCCCTCTCTTTTTTCTTTCATATCAGCAGTTAGTAGAACTTGTTCTTGCTGATATGCACGATACATTTTTTCAACATCAGAATATTTATTTTCTATTTCTTTTTGCCAGTCTGTTGAAAGGGCATCTAGCTTGTCTTGTGCTTGCTTGAAATCAGGAATTTTATTTAAGATATAGTCTGTGTCTACATAGGCAAACTTTTGAGCCTGTATGCTAAGTGTTAAAAAACTAATTACTAATAATAAAAGAAACTTTTTCATAATTTAAATTTTAGTATGCAAATATAATTAAAATTGCTGACCTATTGAAAAGTGAAATTGCCCGCCGTTTGCATCTGACTTTCCAGCAATATCATCAAGACCCCAACCGTAGTCTAGCCCCATCATACCTATCATTGGTAACATAATTCTTACTCCAAATCCTGCTGATCGTTTTACTGCAAAAGGATTAAAGTTGTCAAAATTGTCCCAAGCATTACCAGCTTCTAGAAACCCTAAAGCATACATAGTCGAGCTTGGATTTAGACTTAGTGCATACCTAATTTCGGAAGTGTATTTGTTGTAAATAGTAGCTCCTGTTTGCGGAGAAACAGAATTATTACTATACCCTCTTAAAGAGATTAACTCTCTACCATCATACACCATACCCATTCCACTTAGGCCATCTCCCCCAACATAAAATCTTTCGAAAGGAGCTACTCCTAATTTGTTATTATAAGCGCCTAATAACCCTATCTCTATTTTTGTTGCTAAAACAAGCTTATCTGTAAATGCTGAGTACCATGAAGATTTATATTTCCATTTATAGTATTCAATGTATTTATATTTTTCTTGATCGCTTACTGTACTGTAGTTATCCACTCCATCAAACATAGAGTAAGGTGGAGTTATTTTTAATCCCAATGAAAAGTTTGATCCTCTTCTTGGAAAAATAAGTTGATCAACAGAGTTCCTTCCTAGTCTAATATTATAATTCACATTGTTAGAGAACCCGTCCTTAAAAGAGAAGAAAGATTGAGAGTTTATAAGTTTATATTGTTGAAAATTTATTCCATTATAAATTGTAAAATAATCGTCAGGATTCTTCAATCTTTTCCCAATTCCTATAGTTAATCCTAATATTTCAATTGCCTCTCTGTCATCTCCTTCTTGCCCATTTGAAGATACAGATTTGTAAAGAGAAACGGTTAGTGCATTAGGTTTTTTTCCTCCCAACCAAGGCTCTGTAAATGAGATATTATAGTTTTGATAATATGCTCCGTTAGAAGATGCACTTAGAGATAGTCTTTGTCCATCTCCTGAAGGAAGTGGTGACCAGCTTTTTTTATTAAAGGTATTTTGTGTTGAAAAATTATCAAATACAAGATTTAATGATCCTACTATTCTGTTTGCTCCCCAACCACCTTGTAATTGTATTTGAGAGGATGATTTCTCAGCTAAAACATAGGTTATATCTACTTCATTTCTTGCTGGGTCTGGTTCTACCTTTACGTCAAATGCTTCAGGGTCAAAGAAAGCCATTTGCGATAACTCTCTTTGTGAACGCATGATATCTGAACGTTTAAATAGATCTCCTGGATTCGTGCGGATTTCACGCATTATTACATGGTCGTTTGTTTTTGTATTTCCTTTAATCATTACTTTGTTTACTCGGGCCTGCTTTCCTTCATAAACTCTTATTTCAAGGTCGATATTTTTATTGTTTGCAGCAATTTCAACTGGCGTAGCATTAAAGAATAAATATCCATCATCAAGATAAAGTGAGCTAATATCATTTCCCTCAGGACTCCCAAATAAACGAGAATCTAAAATAGATTGATCAAATATCTCTCCTTTCTTAATTCCTAGCTGCCTACTTAGTTCTTCCGAAGAATAGACAGTATTGCCTACAAATTTTATTGCACCAAACTTATAAGTTACCCCTTCATCAATATTCATCTCAATTGTTAAGGTATTATCTTTATTAAGATAAGTAGTGTCGCTGGTTATTCTAGCATCTCTATATCCTACTTCATTGTATTTAGCAATTAGTTTTTCTTTATCACTAATATAATTTTCATCAATAAATTTCGAAACCTTAAAGATACGCCACCAATTTTTGGCTTTAGTTTCTTTCATGCTTTTCTTTATTTTTCTATTGTTGACAGCATACACTGTATCTTTTCTGTTTAGGAATGTTTTGTTGGTATTTGCAATTTTTTTTCTTCCGTTTATTTTTATTTCTTTAATTTTAACTTTATTGCCTTTATTTATATTAAAAATTAAGTTTTCAGAATTTACTACTGTCGTATCAATTGTAGTTAAGTAACCTATACTAGCATTTAGAAATCCTTTATTTAAATAGTAGGTTTTTATTAAGTTAATAC
>Ga0075444_10002965_pt1 | contig 10165 bp, 8 predicted proteins | sample CoawatmetaG01DNA_FD_76836 | JGI IMG/M metagenome (GOLD analysis project Ga0075444, IMG submission 76836) | Marine microbial communities from the West Antarctic Peninsula - Coastal water metaG017-DNA | ecosystem: Environmental > Aquatic > Marine > Coastal | place: Atlantic Ocean: West Antarctic... | reverse complement strand
CTTTAAAAGTGCTGTAATACACTTCAATATAATCTGTTACTTTTAAATATGCCTCAGGGTAAACTACAGTTCGTTTAGATTTTTTACTCAACAAGCGGATTCCTTTCCACGAAGATATCAGGCTAGTTTTTTTATACCAAACTAAGGATGTTAAATAACCTGATGTTTGACTAAAATCCTGATCAAGAAGTGGTGCGCCCGATAGATGCCTATCTATACTTAACTCATCCTTACTTATTATCCAATTAGCAGGATAAGCACTTTTAAACCAAACTGTAGGCTTGCTCTTTTTGATCAAATCTTCTTGAAATTTCTTCATTCCAATTAAAAGTAAAGCACTCTTAACACGCCTCCAAATTGAGTAAAAAAGTTTTACTAGGCGAATACCCCGTACAAATCTATCTTTAAAGAATCTTGACCTGTAAATAACATATGAATGTAATTGTTTAGAGTTCTTATCTAGACTATCTATTAATATTTTATCATTGGTATATATTTCACAATTAAACTCTCTACATAAGTAAAGTACCATTATCCTGTTGATCCATGCATTGTTAGTTTCAACATCTTTTGTTGTAATTTGATTTAACCACCAAGTGGTCATTCCCTTCCACTCTAAAGCCTCTGAAATATTTTCACCATTTATTACAGAATCTACTTTGAAGTTAGCAACCCAATCAGTATAATCTTCACGCACATCAATCCAAAGCCTTTTTATTGAGGCATACTCACTGGGTGCAACATTATGAAAATTTAACTTATTATCATAATAGTCTATTTTTATTTTATTCAAGAGATAACTTCATAGTTTTTTTGAATCCTAGTAAAAAACTTATTTTTGAGCCCATTAAATATATTTAATTCTTTGTTAGAATTGAATGAATCTATAAATCACACTAGAAAAATTCATAATATCATTGATTCTGAATATGAGCATCATAAATGAATGATACTTCACTCATTACAAATTCCTTTCATTATTATTGTTTACAATTTCTTCAACTGAAATATTAAATTTCTTAAACAAATCTGCTTTATTGATAACTTTTGATAAATCTACAAAATCACCAACTGAAAAGCCTTTTTTGAATACCCTATTTTTTTCTATATTTTCTCTTAATTGATCAATATTTTTTGACATATAAAAATGTTGAGCAACAAATGGTAGCTGGGTTGAATCAATTTCAGAGATTAGATTTTCATTATCAATATAAACAAAATAATCTTTGCCCATAAGGGCGGACTCAATCATCGCAGTACTTGGAGGGCCAATTATTAAATCAGCATTTTGAGCATGCTCTTTAAATGAAGAATATCCAGATAATAAGGGAATGTATTTTCCATTGATTTCAACTTGGTTTTTATCAGCACCAGCCCCTTCAACGAAAAATATATCATGTCGGTACTTTATTGCCAGCAAATTTATTTCAAGTCCATCTAATAAATTTAAAATATCTTGATAGTAATTAAACGATTTACCAATTTTATCTGTGTAATCATTGCAAAAATCTTCAGCAAGCACAATGGCATTTATATATTTTTTATTTTTAGTTGAACTCTTAATAGGCAAAAATTTCTCAAAGTAAGGGAACGAACTTATCTTAATATTATCTTTTTTCACTCCTAAGTATTGATAGTGTAAGACATCTACATTGCCAAATGCTAGTGCATATTCAAATACCCCAAACCGCCCAGCTTTATTTTCCATATATCCTGCAGAAGACAATCCATGTGCCATGATAATATTTTTAATGGCATTGTTTTTTCCTGCTTGGGCGACTAAGATACTTAGCTCATGAAATTCTGAAGAAAAAATTATTGCATTTAACTGTAATAATTTAATTTTATTATATGCACATAGATAATAACCATAGGCCTCATGAAAAACATTAAATATATAACGATTCATAACTTTGATTAATAAATTTGAATCTAAATATTTTTTTTTGTTAATATTTTTTTTCAAAAGACTGATAATATCATTGATACTAACAGAATCTTTTTCAGAAAGTTCCATTGAATAAAACCGATAATAAAGTGATTTTCTTTTTAAAAGGTTAATAAAAGTATCATATATATTTGTAAATGGCATTACCCATTGAATCCCGCTAGCTTCATTACTAGAGTGCTTAATAAAGCTTTCCATTTTTCCTGAATTCATAAATAATACTCGATTATCTTTAGCACTTAGTTTTGCATTAAACATGTCAAATATAGACGCTACAAAAAAAGACTTGAATTTGGACTTTTTAAATATGTTAAATAGATCTCTTTTTCTTCCATCTAAGTCAATATTAATATTTCTATATACTATTTTTTTGTTTTTTTTATGATCAATTGAAACAAGATTAAAACCTATTTTTTTATGCAAAAAATTAATGACATCAATAAAAATATCCTCTGTATTAGATAAAAAATAAACATTATCTTTTTCCATTAAGATCTTTCCAAAACCAGCTTTATACCTTAAAACACTATTCAATAATATTCCAAGTGATGCAGCAAAAGAGCTGCCTAAGGAGCAACCATTAATTTGACTTAAATCTCTACCATCCTCATCTAAAAACCAATCCCATAAAAAATCATTTTTTTTATTAAGAACTTCTTTTGCGTTAGCAGAATCAATAAATTCATCAAAACAACATACCTCATAGGAATCATATAAAGACCTAACTTCAGAAAGAGTGAAATTTCTAGATAATAAAATCACAAATACATTTTTCAAGTCTGGATACGAACTAGTAATTGATAATAATTCGGAATAACTATCTACAATTACGACAGATCTTTTTTCCTCTAAAGGTATCATTTTTTTCCTAACTTCTTACTTAGCTTAATATCAATAAATGTTTTTATAGTTCCACCAAATCCAGCCTTGAATTGTGATATTCCAATTTCTTTTTGGGTTGGATTTCCAATTTCTGGATATAGCTGCTCACCAACTTCAAACCACTTGCAACCTATTGATTTTGCATGTAATATTGCAATCCACATTAACGAATGAAAAATAGGCTTCTCAAACAAATCCCTTTTTGATGCTGATGCTCCGTAATAACAACTATCTTTTGAATTAGTAAAAAATCCAGCAGACACAAGATTATTATCAAATTTTCCAATAACAATAAAAGCTTCTCCAGCTAGGACCATTTCATATTGTCTCCTCCAACTTCTTTCTGAACGAGTATTTCTTCCAGAGACCTTAGTGTGTAAATCTCGGAATGACTTCATATCACTCCAAGAAAAGTTAGTATCCTTCGAATGAACAAATGGCTTTAATTCTCTCAATCCCCAGTTAATGAGGCTCATATAACTTTTTCTAATATCTCTCTTAAGTATTTCAACACTTTGTTCTAAATCAATAACATAGGTAAAGTGATTTTGAGTATGAGCGCCTATGGAAAGAAGGTGTCTAGACAAAGGTGAAATATTACCCTGTAACAAAAAATCGCGGTAATGGAGCTTAATATTATCTTCTGAAGTAAATTCGTTTAACTTATCAAAAAGAAGATTTAAACTTTTTTTTGTTAACAGCTTTTCATTAAAAAATAAAGCACATGGTCTTCCACTATATGCATTAATATTTAAATCAAGTTGTTTTATAGTTTTAATCCCAATAAATACAAATACTATCTTATGATCTATCTTAATTACAAATGATTCATCTTTACAATGTATATCATCATCTCTACAAATCCTCTCCCTGTATAGAAGACTGGAATTTGTATAGGCACTACATTGTTGATAGTATTTTCTATAAGCCAGAGAAACAAAAGACGACGACACCGACAACAGTTGATTATGGTTTAGTGGCTCAATAGTTAAAGACACACTAACTAACTCATTAGAACAATAGAATGAACCTCTGACAGCTTAGGTGGAAGCTGGAGAAACCTTGAGACTTTAGTTATATCATCAAAAATTATTACACCTGCATCAATTGAAATATTCTTTGAGAGACCAATATTCTTTGAATAGTTTCTATTTCTGCTCTGACCAACATAATAATATTGACCATCAAAATCTAAACCGCGAGTAAAAGCTGGAAATTTACCTGATATCTGAACATTATTAGTTAGTAAATGTCCTTTTAAAGAATCTAAAAGAGTCAAACTTCCATCAATTATCTTAACATTATGTGGCATCCATAAATCTGTCACCACAGTACCAACTCTTTTTTTTGTAGCTATGTCAAACTCAAGAATGCCGCCATCAAAAACATCTAATTTCCAGTTACCAGTTAGAGAAAACATAGAGATAAATAAACTATCTCCCCATACACAGCAATCATTTGAATGATGTGCAGGTTTTCCATATTTTTTTTGTTTATCTGAAATATTTATCTCATCAACTACTTCAAAATCAGTATTAAGAAATAGAACAGTATCTAAATATGAGCAGTTTACAAAAAATAATTGCTTTTCTTCTGAAAAATCAATGCCATGAGCACGACTACCAATTGGCATCTGAGCCTGTCGCAAAATATTAAAATCTTTATCAAATTCAATTATTCCTCGATCAGTATCTAAGGCGACATAATTTTCATTAAATTTAACGATGCCATAACAATTTCCATCAATTTTCTTTTCATGTTTCCAAACATCACTCTCAACAGTTAATTTATAAATTCCACCTCCATAGTGAGGGTGGTCTTGTTGTGGAGCTCCACTTGAAAACATCAATGTTTTTTCTACAGATTCCAATTCGTCAATGACCCTTAGATCATTAAGTATTGGACTTACAATAAAATCAATAGAAGGAATAAAACCTAATCTTTCTAATTGCTCTGAAACATCAGAAAAGGATGTCGTAGTAATAATTATTAATGATTTTTTTCCCTCGTCTGTCTTCAAAAAACTAGGAGAGTAAATTTTAACTCCAAATTGAATCTCCCCTAAAAGGTTTGTTGAGTTGTCAATAATTGCACAAAGTTTATTTTGGGAGATTATTCGTGTTGTTTTTTCTGCAATATTGCCTGCTCCAAATAAAATAATATTTTTGCCTGCACTCAGTCTATTTATTTCTTGTTTTGTTGTAAAGGGTATTTTTCTTTTCATTTTTTTTCTTCTATTTTTATGGCTCAGTATGTCAGCTTATTCATTAATTTCAGCTTGTTTTTTATTAAATAAATTAATTTGTTTATCATTTAAATGAACTACTCCATAAGAAGAAGAGCCTCCCCAGATATTTACCTTCCACCACATATTATCCTTTATCCACCAAACTCTTGGATCCCTGAATGTATCAGCAATAGTCCAGAACTCATCTTCGGTCATGTCAACATAATCAAGCCAGTAATATAAATCACTAGAGATAACATGGTCATATTTTTTAACCATCTCCATCCCTTCTTCACGACTCATATATCCAGTCCTGATATCCTTAGAAGCATGATCTGAGCATCGGCCATAGCCAAACTTGACAAATTTCATTAAGTCATGAATACCATTTTCATATCGATCATCTAAATTTGACATACGTCGATATGTTCTTTCAAACGGCTGTCTTGCCTCTTCCCATCCATATTTATCTTGCATCATTTTAGTATGCTCGTTAGGATCCCACTTAAAGAAATTACCAATGTATAGGCCTCTGACTCCAACCTCTAGAATCTCTTCATCAGAAGGGTACTTTGCCCAGATCATATCTTTTTCAATAAGCTTATCATCCTTGTCCCCAATAAAGTCATACCATTCATATCCCCTAAGATCATGCTCGTGTCGAACTCTTGCACTAAACTCCATAAAGTCATTCGGATCAAACATTCCTGAAATATCCCAATTAATTTCCCCCCATATAATTAATGGTATTTTAAATTTTACCGCTACCTGTATTGGAGAAGAAAATATACCACAATGGTTTTGCCAATTCATGTCTCCCATTTTCTTAAATCCCAACCTATTTAACTTTTTTAATACCTCAATATTAGGACCCCAAATAATATGATCGGCATCAAAAACATGCCTCATTCTGTCACGATTAGCATCCCCTTCTGGCAAAAAATTATTTCCATGGTATGTCATTAAAAGAGGTTTTAAGCCTAGTTCTTTTGTGATTATATGTGCTTGATAATAGCTATCTTTTCCTCCACTTACTGGTATTAAGCAGTCATATTCTGAATCATTATTATCAGACGACTCTTTAATAAGTTTTTTTAACTTCTCTTTTCTCTTTTCCCAGAAATGACCTGGAATTTCTTCAAAAGCCTCGAATGTTTTGCAACTAGAACAAATTCCATCATCATCAACATGTAAGTTAACAGTTGCAAAGGGATAAACACATTTTTTGCAATAATTCATTTCATTTTTCATATTTATTTAGTTTTATATTTTTAATAAATCAGGTTTTCGAACATTACAGCCATTTTTAGAGAGGTATTTTTTAGCCATATATACGCTTTGATCAGTATATTGGAAGATGTTAGCTGCAGCAACAGCGTCTACATTAGTCTTATCCAGTGCTTCTTTAAAATGTTCCCACTCACCAACTCCACCAAATGCAATAATAGGACAACTGCATTCTGAGGATATCTGATCAAGCAATTCAATATCATAACCTTCTCCAGAGCCGTCTCGATCTATTGAGTTTAATAAAATCTCTCCAGCACCATAATCTTCCATTATTTTAGACCAATATAAGGGACCATGGCCTGTATCCTCTTTCCCAAATTTCGTAAAAACTCTATTACCTAATTCAGTTCTTTTAACGTCCATAGAAACAACAATGCATTGCGAACCAAATTCTTTTGCAGCATCTTTAATCAATTTATTATTATTATAAGCCTCAGTATTTATTGAAACTTTATCAGCGCCTAGTAACAATCTATTTTCAATATCATTAAGATTTTCTATCTTTCCTCCAATTGTCATAGGCATAAAAACCTCCTTAGAGATATTCTCGATAATACCTAGAAAGGAGGAAATATTTTTATATCCCTGATCATCTCTTCTAGTATCGTATACATTATCACGAGATATATCTAGATATATTAATTCATCAGAAGCCCATTTACTTAGCCTCTTTACAGCATCAATTGGATTACCTAAATTTTGATGCCTGGAAAAACCCCTGCTTTGAACAAGCCAGCCATTTTTTAATAGCAAAACTGGTATTACACGTTTTTTTTTCATTTATATTCTAAAAAATTTCTAATTATTTTTTGTCCTGCGCCTTGGCTCTTTTCTGGATGGAATTGAACCCCAAGTATATTATCTCTTCCAATGACTGATGCAAAATTTTCATGATATATTGTTTCAGCAATAACATCGGCATTATTTTGAGCTTTAAAGCAATAACTATTAACAAAATAAAAATCATTTATTTCTTCTAAGCCCATCATAAGTTTAGATTCTTTTACTGAGGTAGCATTATTCCAACCAATATGTGGTAATGGATTATCTCCAGAGTCAATTATGTCAACATTCCCCTCAATCCAGCCAAGCCCATCATGCTTCCCAAATTCAAAGCCAAAACTTGCCAAAACTTGCATTCCTATACAAATTCCAAGAAAAGGCTTTTTTTTATAAACAACATCGTCTTCAATTAGTGACATTGGGAGGTTTTTCCTAATCTTTTCCATAGCAGAACCAAAAGATCCAACACCTGGCAAAAGTAAGTGTGTGGATTTTTGAATTTCTTTCTCTTTATTAGAAACTATAGTGTTTATTCCCAAATGTTGTAATAAATTATATACAGACCCTACGTTTCCACTACCATAATCTAAAATACAAACTCGCTTATCTGCCATATCAGTTACTTAAATCAGTAACTGGCTCAATATTAGCCCAGGTTAATGGAGAGCCATACTCAATATCTTGAGCAGCATTAGCACCAATTACCTTTTCATAATATTTAGGTGGTAACCCAAAACTGGGACGTATAGATCTAATATTCTTCTCAGTAAATTGCTCCCCTTTTTGTATGTCTTTAACAACATACAATGAACGACGAAAATTAAGTCCAGTTTTTTCTGCATCTTTCAACTCATAACCTGCATTACCCAAAGATAAAAATGCAACTTTAGTCTCTTTACATAGCTTTTTTAACTCATGTGGCTCTAATGAAAACTCACTATCTGGACCTTTATCATTTCGACTTAAAGTAAAGTGTTTTTCAATGACACTTGCTCCAAGCGCAACACTTGCAAGTGCTACAGTTGTGCCCATTGTATGATCTGACAAGCCTGATAAAACCCCAAATCGCTCACTTAGATCTGGAATAGTTTTTAAATTGGATTGTTCTGGTGGCGCTGGATAAGAGCTAATACAATGCAGTAAAACTAAATCCTTACAGCCATTATCTTTAGCAATATCAACTGCAGCACTAATTTCATCTAAGTTTGCCATGCCAGTTGATATGATCATGGGCTTTTTAGTTTGAGCAATATACTTAATCAAAGGTAAGTCTGTTATTTCAAAAGAGGCCACTTTATAAGCAGGGACATTCAAATTCTCTAATAAATCAACTGCTGTTTTATCAAAAGGGGAACTAAAGATAGTAATACCAATCTCTTTAGCATAATCAAACAGTGGTTTGTGCCACTCATAAGGTGTTTCTGCCCATTTATAAAGACTATATAAATCATAACCATCCCACAAGCCACCCTTAATTTGAAATTCACTCCTATCACTTCTAATTGTAATAGTGTCTGCAGTATAGGTTTGAATTTTAACTGCATCAGCACCAGCCTCCTTTGCTGCCTTTATACTTTTAAAAGCACGCTCAATACTCCCATTATGATTAGCAGATAACTCTGCAATGATATAAGGGTTATGTTTATTTGAAATAATTCGATTATCAATGTTCATAGTGTTTTTTATTTAAGTTTTGAAATATTATGTCCTTCTTCAAGAACCTTTTTTGTTCCTTCTACTCCACAATACATCAAAGCATCTAGAATACTCATATAGGGTGTAAATTCTATTTCTTTTTGAGCATAGGGGATTACTTCGTAATTTTGAAAAAAAACATCAATTTTATTAGAGCTAAATTTCGCTTTATTTTCGATTGTATCTATGTAGTCCAAAGCTCCAGCTGGAGAGAAGTAAGTGGAACATTCTTGCATTTGACAAAATTTAACTAACTTTTCTACTTTGTCTTGCGCTAAATTCTCTAAATGACTTGCTCTGTAAAACTTAGTATTCAATGAAAGAATTGAAGAAAATAATTTAATAATTTTAATATTTAAGTCACTTAACTTAATTAAATCGCTAGAAATAATATCTTCAACATGATGATATATTTCACTAAAGTGTGGTGCTTTTTTATAAGATTGCTCAATAGACATTAAATGTTTTTTTTTCCAATTTCCAGAATTATCTATATCAATATCTTTAATCATCGAAGCCATTCTTCCCTTATTAGAGCGAGTTGGGACACTTAATAAAATAATACCATTTGCACCAAGTATTCTATTTTGATGATGATATGAACTCTTATTAAATTTAACATCGTCCAAAAAAATAAAATCGCTTACATTAGCTACTAAATCAAAATATCCCAGCCAAGGTAAATATGTAGGTTGCATAATTGCACAAGTATTGATCTTTAAGTTCATATTTTTTATAATGTTATTAAGAGCTAACAATTTTTTGTATAATTATAAAAATTAGTTACAAGTTCTGCAGTTCTTGTTGCTTTTTCCTCTGTAAACCGATAATCGTTAAAAAGATTAATAATTCTAGAAGATATTATATAAGTTCTTGAGTCTTGGACTGAGTTTCCTGAAAATCTAGTATCAATAGGAGCATAATGACTACTGGCAAATAAGCCCTCTTCTTTAAATATTTTATCTAATAGCTCATCTTTATTATCAATTAAAATTGAAAATCGCCAATTTTCAAAAGCCTTACCTAAATGCAAATCAGAAGGTATTCCTTCTTGATAGATTGCATTCAATTTTGCCTTATGCTTTTTCATTAAAGGAATTTTATTTTTAATATTAATCTGATAATCCAAGAAAACTTGGCTCTTGCTATCATCATCAAAAATACCCTCAAATTCACTATTTTTTAAGAAGCCAAACCCACCATAACCAATATCCACATACTTAGAATATCCAGTGCTAAAAAGTGATAATGAAGCAGAAGATTTATCAATATCAAAATCAAAATTCTGCAATGAAAGACATTGATCATCAATAATAAAAATATTACTATTCATATTTTTT
>Ga0075444_10002950_pt1 | contig 10185 bp, 8 predicted proteins | sample CoawatmetaG01DNA_FD_76836 | JGI IMG/M metagenome (GOLD analysis project Ga0075444, IMG submission 76836) | Marine microbial communities from the West Antarctic Peninsula - Coastal water metaG017-DNA | ecosystem: Environmental > Aquatic > Marine > Coastal | place: Atlantic Ocean: West Antarctic... | reverse complement strand
GCTTGTCTACGGCCATAACCGTTACTTTGGCTCCCTGGCCCACTGTTATTTCGAAGAACGAGTTAGAAAGAGTTGTGCCAGTTACTGACTTGTCTGTAGCCTCTGCCTCAGTATTGGCGAAGGCGCTGACCACGGTGACATGGCTATTGGCTTCAGCCACAACCACTACCCGTGGAAATACTGCCTGACCAGTTGGGCCTACAGGCAAATTGACGGCGCTGACGAAAGGTCCATCCACTACTACGTTCTTAGGAACGTAAAGCAGAAGGCCACTGTTGAAGAGGGCCTTGTTCATCAAGGTAAATTTGTCATCAGAAGCTAGAGGCTTACCGGTTTCAAATATTTTCTTGACCAGGTCTGGATGCTTTTCTATTGCTTCAGTTAGAGGTAAGAAAATCACGCCTTGTTTAGCTAACTCAGGATTGATCGTGGCGAATTGAGTTTGGCTTTCGTAGTCATCTACGAACAGGCCAGCTGGTTCGCCTAGTTTGGCTAAAGCCGACTGCAAGATTTCCATTGCTGGAGCTTTAGTGGCTTTGTTTTTCAGTGGATCAACCGTAATGAAGGTGGAGAGATCCAGATTGTCGATTTCAGTTTTGCGCCAATCATCATCACGAGTGGTCGGCATGGGGCTCTGGAAATAAATTTCCCAGGCTGCATTTCTTGAGTCTTGCAACCAGCTTGGTTCGCCATTTCTCTGAGCAAGATCGGCTACCCGTTCTTTTGCTATGGTGTTGGCTAACTTCAACTCCGCCATGACTGTTTCCATCTCCATCTTCATTTTTGTTCGCTTGCGCTTACTGTTAGGTCTTTTCTTTTGGATTTGTTGTGTCAGATTTTCTTCAAAGTTTCTGACACTTTTGAAAGCCCTTACTCGAACCTTCTACTTCTTAACCGACAGATCCTTCCATTTCGAGCTGAATCAAACGATTCAACTCTACGGCATACTCAAGGGGCAACTCTTTTGTGAATGGCTCAAAGAAGCCATTTACAATCATCGCCGTTGCTTCATCTTGGTTGAGGCCACGGCTCATCAGGTAGAAGAGTTGCTCTTCGCCTACTTTTGATACGGTGGCTTCGTGCTCGATGTTGACGTCTTTCTCGTCAATTTCCATGGTTGGATATGTATCTGATCTTGATTTGTCGTCGAGCAATAGAGCGTCGCACTTGACAGATGATTTAACCCCGGTGGCCTTCGGATAAACCTTGATCAAACCACGATAAGAAGTACGTCCGCCATTTTTGCAAATAGACTTGGAGATAATCATCGAGGTTGTGTTTTTGGCAGCGTGGATGATTTTTGCACCAGCATCTTGGTGTTGATCTTCGCCAGCAAAGGCAATCGAAAGTACTTCGCCATGAGCCCGTTCGCCCAGCAAGTAAATGGCTGGATACTTCATGGTCAGCTTGGAGCCAAGGTTTCCGTCTACCCATTCAACTTTGGCATCTTCGTGGGCAACTGCTCTTTTGGTGACCAGGTTGTATACGTTTTTAGACCAGTTCTGAATGGTGGTGTAGCGAATGTGAGCGCCTGGTTTGGCAATTAGCTCAACTACAGCTGAGTGCAGTGAATCGGTTGAATAAGTCGGCGCGGTACATCCTTCGATGTAGTGCACGAAAGAGCCAGGCTCAGCAATGATTAGTGTGCGCTCGAACTGCCCCATATTTTCAGCATTGATTCTGAAATAGGCTTGCAATGGAATTTCAATTTTGACGCCTGGTGGCACCCAGATGAAACTTCCACCTGACCATACGGCCGAGTTGAGAGCCGAGAACTTGTTGTCGGCAGCAGGAATTACGGTGGCGAAGTGTTCGCGCACAATGTCTTCGTGCAGTCTCAGGCCTGAGTCCATGTCGAGGAAGAGTACCCCTTGTTTTTCCAGGTCTTCGCGAATGGAGTGGTAGACCACTTCTGATTCATATTGAGCAGTGACGCCGGCTAAGAATTTGCGCTCGGCTTCAGGGATGCCTAAACGATCAAAAGTATTCTTGATACCTTCTGGCACTTCGTCCCAGTCAGTTTCTTGCTTTTGTGATGGTTTGATGTAATAGAAGATGTTTTCGAAGTCGATATCATTGAGCAGGCCACAGTTGCCCCAGGTAGGCATTGGCTTTTTGTTGAAGATATCGAGAGCGCGTAAGCGGAACTTGAGCATCCACTCGGGCTCGTTTTTCATCGCTGAAATTTTTTCGACAATTTCGCGGGTTAGACCGCGGCCTGACTTGAAAATATAGTCTTCTTTATCAGAGAAGCCATACTTGTAGTCGTTGCCGATCCCTTCCAGACCTGCACTTTTATTGAGCTCTGGTTTAGCGCTTTCTGGCAACCCTTTGTTGTTTAGGGCTGGGGCTAGTTCTGCCGACATAATTGCCTCCTTAACCATCTTAATTACTTAGCGCCTACGACTGCAGGGCTTGAGCTTGAACTTGAACTAGAAGTCTTTGTCGCGTTGGGGCCAGTTCCCGGAGTTGGTTGCATCTCCGAAGTAACCCATTCATAACCACGGTCTTCTAGCTCGAGAGCTAGTTCACTGCCGCCGGAAGCAACAATCTTGCCGTCTTGGAAGACGTGCACGAATTGAGGCTGAACATAATTGAGCATGCGCTGATAGTGGGTGATCAGCAAGATTGCTGTATCAGCTTTACTGAGGGCGTTTACACCCTCTGAAACTGTTTTGAGAGCGTCGATGTCTAGACCTGAATCGGTTTCGTCAAGAATAGCCAGGGACGGATTGAGCATTGAGAGTTGAAGAATCTCCAGACGCTTTTTCTCACCGCCAGAGAAGCCGTCGTTGACATAACGAGAGAGAAACTCGTCTTTGACGCCAAGTTTAGCCATCAAAGCTTTTAGTTCAAGGCGAAATTCTTTGACCGGAATATCGCGACCGCGAACGGCGTTTACTGTTTTTCTCAAGAAGTTCGAAACTGAGACACCAGGAATTGATACTGGGTATTGGAAGGCTAGAGCTAGACCGAGCTTGGCCCGTTGATCTGGGCTCATCTCCGAAATTTCTTGACCTTTGTAGAGCATCTTGCCCGAGGTCACTTTATAGCGTGGGTGGCCCATCAGGGCGTAGGACAGGGTCGACTTGCCAGAACCGTTACGACCCATGATGGCGTGAATTTCGCCAGCATTGATAGTCAGGTTCACACCTTTGAGAATCTCTTTGTCTTCAACGTTGACGTGCAAGTCAACGATCTCGAGCAAAGGAATGGCGCTCGAATCAGAGTTTGAGCCTGTACTTTTGTTGGTGTTTGGGGAAGTCATCTTCCGGTTTGCCTCTTTTTGCTACTGGTCAAAATTTCTAGGTTGCGATCTTTTTTTTAGTGCTTTCGTGCTGGAAAAAATCTCTTTTGCTTCGCCAGACAATTGCTTTGACCCAATTCTGGTTGCCTCTGAATCATATCCCTTTTATAGATAGTTTCCCTTGGGAACTTCCCTTAAAAGTTTGCAACGTTCGCAACATGGCACTTTATAGATAAAATAGTATCAAAAATCGACTAACTCGGCTCAGATTATTTATAATCCTTTTCGGGATATCGACAGATATAGGGTTTGGGGCTTCAAGCTCTTAATTTTTCGGGTCATACCCGGTGGTAGATTTGGTCAATTTGAGTGACAATGGAAACATAGGCAAGAATTTCCCGCAAAATGATTGGCACGGCTCAAGGCAAAACTGTGGCCACTTTCGCCCAATCGGCAAACTTTGACCAAGTTACCTATTTCAGCCCGATAAAACCTGCCTAACAAAATTTGAGACAGCAATAAATGATCACACAGCCTTTAGGCGAGATACCCGAGAAAACTCAAGAAGCAATCGTGCTTCACCTCAAGCGCCAGGGCGAACTGACGGTGGGCGATCTCTGTAGTGTGCTCGGTATTACTTCTATGGCTGTAAGACGCCATCTCACCGGGCTGCAGAAAGATGGCTTGATTGAATCGCGTATTGAACGCCAAACTCGAGGTCGGCCTACCTATAAATACAAGCTCACTGATAAGGCCGAATCACTATTTCCCTCGGGGGGTTCTACTCTGGCCGTTGATTTGCTCGATGCGGTTTATGAGCAAGCGGGTCACAAAGGTGTGATGGAGCTGCTTTCCATTCGCAACAAGAAGCGCATAGAGCGCTTGAAGGCCCGAGTTAACGACAAATCATTGGCGCAGCGAGTTGAGGAAGTGGCTAAGATCTTCTCGGAAGATGGCTATATGACTGAATGGGAAGGACTGCCCGATGGTAACTTCATCATTTACCAGCGCCACTGCGCCGTGCACGACTTAGCCAATCAATTTCGCCAGTTGTGTTTGATGGAGCCGCAGATGATGCAGGCTTTGCTCGGCGTTAAAGTGACACGCGAAAAGTATATTCTGCGTGACGACCCGCTTTGTGCTTACCTGGTGCATGCTAATGAGCAGCCCCAATAGCTAAACCAAGAACTAAACCAAGAACTAAACCAAGAACTAAACCAAGAGTTAGCTTCTGATTCGCAGTAGCCTCTGTATTACTTAGGCTTAGATGCCTTTGAGCTGCCAGAAGCTTGCTTGGGTTCTTGGTGAAACTGTGGAAAGTTTGACAAAGTTGGCTGGGCCGCGGGCTGCAATTGGCAAACCACCGGTGATGACAATGGTGTCACCGGCCGAGACATAATTGCGCTTCAACAAGGTTTCTTCCACAAGGGCCATGGTTGACTCTGAATCAGAAACTTCAGTCAGCATCACTGGAGTGGTGCCCCAGGTGAGTGTCAGTTGACGGTAGACGTGAGTTTGTTGGGTCAGAGCAATAATTGGGCATGGTGGCTTGAACTGTGAAATTAGTCTGGCCGTGGAGCCTGACTTTGTGAAAGTAGCAATCACTCGAGCATTCATGTCCACAGCCATGGCGCAAGCGGCGTGGGCAATAGCGTGGGCGGAAGAACCAAGCTCGTGTTCGTGTAGCTTAGAGCGGTCTTGGCTGGCTTCTGCTGCTGATGCAATGCGATCCATCATCGTTACTGTTTCGACAGGATAGTCACCCATGGCACTTTCTTCTGAAAGCATTACGGCATCGGTACCGTCGAAGATTGCGTTAGCAACGTCGGAAGCTTCTGCCCGAGTTGGTCTAGGATTGTTGGCCATCGAATCAAGCATCTGAGTAGCTGTGATGCAGGGCTTGCCGTGCGCGTTTGCCCGTCTGATGATTAGTTTTTGAGCTGGTGGAACCATTTCTGGTGGCAGCTCGACGCCCAGGTCGCCTCTTGCCACCATGACACCATCGGTGACGGCTAAAATTTCTTCTAAATGATCTACTGCTTCTGGCTTTTCTAGTTTGGCAATAATCATTACCGGTGGCCAGTGGTCGCCAATTTGCTCTCTCAAGTCAACAATGTCTTGAGCGTCGCGTACAAATGAGAGCGCGACAAAATCAACTTCGCATTTGAGACCAACTTTCAGGTCTTCTTTGTCTTTTTCAGTCAGGGCTGGAATAGACAGTCGGACGCCAGGAATATTAATACCCTGGTGATTTTTCAGAACGCCACCCATGATGATCTCGCAGATAGCATCGGTTTCATTGGTTTCGACAACGCGCAATTCGATTAAGCCATCATCAAGCAAAATTGTGTCTTGCGGTTTTACTTCGCGTGCCAAAGGCTCATAGTTGGTGCTGACAATTTCTACTGTGCCTTCAAGTTTGCGGCTTGTGAGGGTAAAGAGTTTGCCTTTCTCCAGCTTGACTGGCAGATCGCCGGTCAATTTGCGGGTGCGAATTTTCGGACCAGAGAGGTCTAGTAGTATGCCCACTGGCATGTCTAATCTTGCGCTGATTTCGCGAACGTCAGCAACTACCGACTCTATGAATTCAGGAGTAGAGTGCGAACAGTTGATTCGTGCCACATCCATACCAGCCTTGATCATTTCAGCTAGTACTTCAGGCTGCCGACAAGCAGGTCCGATGGTAGCAATAATTTTGGTGCGAGTGTCCTTCATAGAACGCGGCTTCCTTGTGCTATCAGTTGCTCGCGCTGGCGAGTCTTGAAGATTATTCATTTGGTTTCTTCTAAATTGAGAGGTTTATTTGCTTTTGCTGCCTGAGGCAAGTTCGCTTTCTTCTAAGCGAAAGTTGGCAAGATTGAGTTCAGCAAAGCAGTTGTCGATATCGGCAATTGCGGCAATTTCGTTGAACTGAATATGGCCGCTCTTGATCATGTTGTAGAGCTTGTTGAAGCGCTCAACGTGTCCATCAAAACGCTCGATAGCATAGTCTTTAGCTTGTCCAGTGGTGACCAAGAAAGGCCAGTCGCTTGATGAAAGCAGTAAGAGCTCACGGGCCAACTGTTCTGCTGCTTTGTGCAGGGCAGCATCGTTTGGTGAGGCTTTGACCAGCTCCATCACTTCTTTCATCTGTTTTTCCGCTTGATGAATTTGCGGCCACATGAATTCAGTATCGTTGTTGAGCCAAACTTGATAGTGGCCACCAGAGCCCCAAGAAGACTCAGGCAGATTGATAGTTTTTTCTGGCGGTGTGGCTGTCAAATACTCAGTAGCAGTCTGCATGTCGATAGCAGTGTAGTTTTTCAAACGGCGAATAACTTCTTTCAGCCAGGTTACGCCTTCAAACCACCAGTGACCAAATAGTTCGGTATCAAATGAAACCATTACCAGGCCGGGGCGGCCGGTGGTTTTTAGATGTTCGGTCAAGCAACCTTGGAGGAAGCCGACATAGTGATCGGCATTCTCTTTAATGCGATTAGCAGCAGCTTCTGGGTTGTAAAGCTCTTTGTCGCCCAGGTCTGTACTTTTAGAAGTAAGCTTCCAGAAGTGCAAGCCGGAAGTATCATCTTTTTTGTGGAACTCGCGATAGTTGCCATCTCCTGGATAACCTTGGTCGGCAGACCAAACTTGGTAGCCAGCTTGTTCGTGACGACCCATCACGGCAATTGGATACTCTTTCAGCCAGAAGGCTTCGAATGTATCTAAACCAGTGTTGCCATTTTGTTTAGATGGTACATATTCTACTGAGCCGTAAGGACCGACTACGCGGCGTACTTCAGCTGTTTGGCCACCCTTAATAACGAATGATTCGGTGAAGAAATATTTCAAACCAGCTTCGAACAACCATTTTTCTATACCGGCACGTTCGCCTTGAGCTGGTCTGTAGGCGCATTCTGGGAGCCAAAATCCGTTAGGATCTTTGCCAAAGTGTTTTTTGTAATTGGCCACACCGGTTTTGTACTGCGCCAAAATTGAAACATCTTCGCTCAACAATGGTGAGAAACAGTGGGTGGCAGCTGAAGTTGTAATTTCGATGGCACCTGCGTCCTGCAGACGTTTGAAGCCGCCAATTAAGTCGCGTTTCCAGCGGTCAGCAAAGTCGCGTTGAATGGCGGTAAACCAATCTAAATAGAATTTTGCTAGATGATGATTTTCAGGGTTTGGGCTGGCGCCAAAACTTGCATACTTTGCTTCGTCGGCTTTAGCTGCTTTGATACGCAGGCTGAGAAACTTCTCGAAGCCTTGTTTTAAGTGCTCATCGGCTAATTGCTCGCAGAGCACAGGAGTGAGACCGATGGTCAGTTTTGCTTTGATACCTTCTTGCAAGAGGTCGTCGATAGCGTTCAAGAGAGGAATGTAGGTCTCTGCCATACATTCATAAACGCTTTCTTCACCGAAGGGCCACATACCGGCCTTGCGGTAGAAGGGAAGGTGACTGTGCAACATGAAAACAAAGGAGCCGATGCTCAACGTCCTGACCTCTTACTTATTGCTGCGTTCCGAAATCTGCATACGAGAGTGCGTCGCTCCAGAGTCGGTCTTGAAACCCATCAAGTGAATGGATTTTGTGATACCCAGGAGCGTCAGTTCTTTATGAACTTGCCTACGAACTTGCAAAGAACAGTCAGGAATATAACAAGAAGAAGGCTAGCCGGTCAGCAGCTCAGGCCCAAACCGTAACTATTCTTTAGTAGCGGTTTGAGTTATGCTGAGAGAACAATTGTTGCGGTAAATTACGAGCAGATGTCAGAAGAACCAGAAAACATCAACTTCTCCCAGCCTTCGGCAGAGGCTGCGGGCGATTCTAAACCCAAGCGTGGTCGTCCTCCTGTTGCTAAACCGGCGGGCTCGACTGCTAGTCAAGCGGCTGATAAGCCAGCTGAAAACAAAGTGGTCAAGTTGCTTGATAAAAACCCTGTTGGTATGACTCTGCCAGAAATGGCCGGAGGGCCAAGGCAGCTCAAGCGTATTCGTACTTTGCGGCCACAGCTGGCCGAGGCCATTCGCGCTGGTTTGATTATGCCTGTTTCACAAAGAGCTGGTCATACGGTTTATCGCTTAGTCCGACACATTGCTAATCGCTAATCGTTAATGATTAGTTGGTGCAGCTTGTTCAACAGGGTTTGACTTTCTCCGCGCACATGAACTGTTTTCAATCTAGCTGTGGAGCCAGCCTGTAGGCTGACTGTCGACTTCGGTACATGCATAAGCTCGGCAATTAGTTCCAGCAGGGCGGCGTTGGCTTGACCTTCGATGGCACGAGCCTTGAGCTTGATTTTGAGCCGTGGGCCATCACCCGCTTCTCTTTCACCAAGAATGGCACTAACTTTTGCCCCAGGCTGAACGTAAAGTCTCAGAACCAGTCCGTCTTCAACAACCTGTGCAAATCCTGTACTAGTCATACTTCTCTCAGGCATACTGCTACAATATCCAATCACATATTTAGATCGCAAGGGGGGCATATGGCTGCTAAGGTTGTTAAGGTCGGTACTCACCAGGTTTCAGCCGGTGGGAAGTTTCTGATCATAGCCGGGCCATGTGTAATTGAGTCGTGGGAAACGATTTTCACCACTGCTAGCCACCTTAAAGCGCTTTCAGCTAAGCATGACTTCAATCTAGTCTTCAAAGCTTCTTTTGATAAGGCTAATCGCACTGCTGTACATGGATTTCGTGGACCAGGCTTAGAGAAGGGCTTGGCTATGTTAGCTGACATCAAAAGTAAGCTTGATCTTCCAGTGCTCTCTGATATTCACGAAGTGGAACAATGCCAGGCCGCTGGTGAAGTTTTAGATGTTTTGCAGATACCAGCTTTTCTTTGCCGTCAGACCGATTTGTTAGTTGCCGCTGCTCAGACTGGTAAGTGTGTCAACATTAAGAAAGGCCAGTTCCTCTCTCCTGCTGAGATGAAGAACGCTGTTAAAAAAGTAGTTGATTCTGGCAATGAAAATGTCATGCTCACTGAGCGTGGCACCACATTCGGTTACAACAACTTGATTGTCGATTTCCGCGGCATTCCTATTATGAAAGAGACTGGTTATCCCGTTATCTTTGATGCCACTCATTCAGTTCAGCTCCCTGGTGGCGCTGGTGATGCCTCTAGTGGGCAGCGGCAATATATCCCGACTTTAGCTCGGGCTGCGGTAGTGGCTGGGGTTGATGGTATGTTCATGGAAGTTCATCCGAATCCCGATGAAGCTAAGAGCGATGCTGCCAATCAAGTGCCCTTGGGTCAAGTTGAAGAGTTGCTAGTGCAAGTAATGAAGCTCTACAACACGGTTAGGGAATTGCCAGATATCAGTCTGCCAGCTCCTGGGCAGTGCAAGCAATTTGTTACCGTTTAACTGCTAAGGCTGTGAAAATAATTTTGAATTTGAAACTGATTCGAGTGACAGCTGCTCTTGCTGCACTCAATTGTTCACTTGGCACCAGCCTGTCACTGGCATCTCTTGCCTCATTAGTTTCGCTTCAACCAGCTTACGCTGAGGCTGCCGCTGACGCCGCGGCCGCTACGATTGATCTAAGCGACTTGCTTTCAAAAAGCCTCACTGCCTATGGTGGCGAAGAGAATGTCGCTCAAATAGCGGCTGGCTTTAACGTTTTCGGCAAAGAGTACGACAATGTTTCGCAGGGCTTGCCTGGCGGTTTAGACTTGAGTCAAGTTGAGAGTCGGCCCAGTGACTCTTCTTTTCGTCTGATGCGCAAAGGTGTGCGCTGGCGTCTTGATCATGAGCGGGGCGATACACTCAACAATGGCGTTACTTCTGCTACTTTGACTGAAGGCTTTAATGGTGAAATACCGTGGGTGCAAGCTGGTGCTCGCAGTTCTGCTAAAGCCGAAGATTTGCAAATCGACTCGTCCAAATTGCTTAACTTAGCGACCACCTTGCCCGCTACTTTTGTCATGGAAGGCCTGCTCTTGGTCCAGACTGACGCTAAAG
>Ga0075444_10002949_pt1 | contig 10186 bp, 10 predicted proteins | sample CoawatmetaG01DNA_FD_76836 | JGI IMG/M metagenome (GOLD analysis project Ga0075444, IMG submission 76836) | Marine microbial communities from the West Antarctic Peninsula - Coastal water metaG017-DNA | ecosystem: Environmental > Aquatic > Marine > Coastal | place: Atlantic Ocean: West Antarctic... | reverse complement strand
TAATTGCTGTTGGAGAGTGGTGTGGTAACTATATTTCTGGTCTAGCAGAGGGGCTGGGGGAAAGTTTTGAGCTTTCTGATGACGGCAAAGAGGCGCTCAATGATTTAGGTGCAATTGGCCAAATATCGGTTGATTTAGAGTCAGACGATGATGGAGAGCGTGATTACACTGAATTGGTTGAATATGTGCGTTTAGCCGTTCAGGTGATTTTTACCGACTTGCACCCAGAATTAGATTCTGAATTGAATGAAGATTCTGAATCTAATCCGACTCTTCATTAAAATCGGATACCCGTAAGTATTGTTAGTAGGGCAGGAGCCAATTAGATGATTACTAGTAAAGAGTACACCGCAAGACGCAAAGAATTAATGTCCTTGATGCACAGCAATAGCATCGCCATTATCTCAGCTGCGCCTGAAAAAGTTAGATCGCGAGATACGCATTATCCCTATAAGCAGAATGTGAATCTGTCTTATCTCTGCGGTTTCCCTGAGCCAGAATCAGTGTTGGTGCTAATTCCTGGCCGCGCCCAAGGGGAGATGGTGCTATTCTGCCGCGACAAAGATCCACTGCGTGAAACCTGGGATGGATACCGTGAAGGCCCCGGTGGTGCAGTGACTAACTTTGGTGCGGATGACGCTTTTCCGATCGCAGATATAGACGATATTTTGCCTAATTTGATTGAGGGTAAGGATCGGCTTTACTATGCCATAGGCAAAGATCCAGAGTTTGATAAGCATCTAATGGACTGGGTCAATCATGTGCGCAATCAACGTGGAAATGGCGCCTTGCCACCGGGTGAGTTTGTCGACCTTGACCATTTCGTCAATGAGATGCGTCTATTTAAAACAGCGGGCGAGCTAAAGGTCATGCGCAAGGCTGCAGAGATTTCAGCCAATGCCCATTGCCGTGCAATGAGGGCCAGCAAACCTGGTGTTTTTGAGTATCAGTTACAGGCTGAAATTGAGCATGAATTTGTGGTTAATGGTTCTGTGGGTGCCGCCTACAGCAGCATTGTTGGCGGTGGGAAAAATGGCTGCATACTGCACTACATTGAAAACAGGGACGCACTGAAAGATGGTGATTTAGTTCTCATCGATGCTGGGTGTGAATATCAAAATTATGCTGCGGATATTACTCGAACATTTCCAGTGAATGGTAAGTTTAGTGATGAGCAAGCGGCGATCTATGACATTGTTCTTCAAGCACAGGCGGACGCCATCGCGGTTATTGGCCCGGGCATTGAATATAACAAAACTAATGAAGCAACTGTTCGTGCGATTACTCAGGGCTTGGTTGATGTGGGTATTTTGCAGGGTGATGTTGACGAATTAATTGCCAATGAGGCACATCGTGAATTTTATATGCATGGCGCTGGTCATTGGCTAGGTATGGATGTACATGATGTGGGGGATTATAAGATCGAAGGTCAGTGGCGAGTGTATGAACCCGGAATGGTGGTCACCATAGAGCCAGGCATTTATATTGCACCGGGTAATCCAAATGTTGATAAGAAATGGCATGGTATTGCTGTTCGGATTGAAGATGATATCGTAGTAACTAAAAGTGGCAACGAAAATATTACCTCTGGCGTGCCTAAAGCTAGAGACCAAATTGAAGCCTTGATGGCAGGTTGATCGTTTTTAATGAGCATTAAAGGGACACAGCAGACTGAAAAAGACCTACCCCATTTTGACATGGTGATTGTCGGTGGCGGCATGGTTGGTATTAGTTTGGCGCTCATTTTAGCCGCGCAGGGCGATTGGAAAATTCTATTGGTTGAGGCTCAGCCAATGAATTTAGCGTCTACCCCTAAGTCACATTACAGCGCTAGCTTTGATGATCGCTCTACGGCGTTGTCTTGGACAAGTCGTAACATTTATCAATCCATAGGTATTTGGGATCAGCTGAACAAGCATCTCACGGAAATAAAGCATATTCATGTGAGTGATCGTGGCCACGGTGGCCTGACGCGCATGAGCGCGGATGAGGCCGGCGTCGACGCCTTGGGTTATGTGGTTGAAAATCATTGGCTGGGGTCGGTGTTAATCGATCAACTAGGTCACCACGCCATAGAAACATTGGCTAACACGCAGGTAAGCGCTGTTAGGCCCACCAGAGATGGCATTGAAATTAGCTTGGATGGCAAACAATCCACAGGCGTTGAAGGGAAACAGTTGATTCGTAGTGACTTATTAATCATTGCTGATGGAAGTAACTCTAAAACCGCTCAAAAATTAGGTATACACAGCCAGTGTTCCTCATACCGACAAACCGCTATTATTGCCAATATTCAGCTTGAGAAGAAACATCAGGGTGTTGCTTATGAGCGCTTTACTGATCAGGGACCAATGGCTTTATTGCCATTAAGTGATTACAAAAACCAGCATCGTAGTGCACTGGTTTGGGTTCAGCCTGAGACTACGGCGGAGCAACTAGTTGTAGCTGACGATGACGCTTTTTTAGCTATCTTACAACAACGATTTGGTCATCGATTGGGGCATTTTCAGCAGGTAGGCAAACGTGTAACCTATCCTTTGTCTCTAACGCTTGCCACTGAACAGGTACGCCGTAATGTGGTTGTGGTGGGTAACGCTGCTCATAGTTTACACCCGGTCGCGGGGCAGGGATTTAATCTCTCTCTACGAGATGTGGCGGCGCTGGCAACTCGCCTTAGTCAGGCGCGCGCTACGCAAAAGGATATCGGTTCACTGGAGGTTCTTGAGGGTTATTATCAGCAGCAGCTAGTTGATCAGAGTAACACTCTAATATTTAGCGACAGTCTGACTAAGTTTTTTACTGGCACCTCGAGTGTATCGGCAGTAGCCCGAAACTCTGGGCTACTGGCGCTAGATTTGGTCCCTCAACTGCGCCATGGCTTTGCAAAGTTCGGCATGGGTATGGCAACTTCTGAGGCCCAGCATGGCTAATTCAAACGCTCCTCAATATGACATTATTATTGTTGGCGCTGGTATGGTTGGCGCAGCAGCAGCTTGCCTGTTGGCCCAGTCCAACACAACAAAGAAAGTTGCGCCTTTAAAAATTGCGCTCATAGAGTCGTCGGTAGCAACGCCCTTTGATGCAGACCACTTTGACCCTCGTGTTGCGGCCATTACTGAAAAGTCTCGACAAATCTTAACCGACTGCGGTGTTTGGCAGGCTGTTGAGAAGGTGCGTGCGAGCCCTTATTTGGCGATGGACGTATGGGATGCTGAAAGTACCGGAAGAATTCGTTTTGACTGCCATGACATTCACCTCCCCAATCTCGGACACATTGTAGAGAGCAGTGTCATCGTAGACATGTTGCTCAATAAGATAGCGAGTCTAGAGACTGTCGATTTTATCTGTCCGGCGACTATCCATCAGTACCAGAAAGATCAAGATATGATCACTGTTGAGATGGATGACGGTAGGCGTATTAGTGGATCCTTGCTTATTGGTGCAGATGGGGGCAATTCTAAAGTACGTGATCATTTCAATTTTGATTGCAAGCAATGGGACTACCAGCAAGAGGCAATTGTTGCCACGATAAAGACTGACAAGCCTAATCAGCAGACGGCCTGGCAGCGCTTTATGCCGACTGGGCCACTGGCGTTGCTACCACTTAATAACCAAGGAGACTTACACCACAGTTCAATTGTTTGGTCTCAGCAACCGTCTATAGCCGAGGGTTTGATGGCATTGGATGATAAACAATTTTGTGATGAGCTAAGTCGAGCGAGTGAGCATTGCTTAGGTCAGGTGACTTCTGTAAGTCGTCGCTATAAGTTTTCACTAAGACAAAATCATGCGGTTGATTATGTGCTTCCGCGAGTTGCCCTAGTCGGTGATGCGGCGCACACCATCCATCCATTAGCGGGGCAAGGCGTCAACTTAGGTTTTGCAGATGTAGCGGCTTTGGCGGATGAGATAACAAGAGCTCGAATGCGCGAAATAGATATAGGGGATGAGAGCATACTTAAACGCTATCAGCGGCGGCGTAAACCAGAGAACTTGGCAACGATGGCGGTAATGGAGGGCTTTAAAAATCTCTTTTCTGCGGATCAACTGCCACTGAGATTACTGCGTAGCCTAGGTATGTCTCAGTTAGACAGAATGACGCCGCTTAAAAATGAAATCATAAAAAGAGCCATGGGGCTCTGAGTTTATTCTTCTGACTCCTCGACGCTAACCAGTCGCTCTTGGCGTTTTTCTTCTTCTAAAAGCACCGCTTTAATTTCTTCAAGAACCCCATCCACATCAGATTCTGCGGTGTCAGCAGCAAATTGTCCGGTCAGCTCTATGCCTGGCTTTAACTCACCATCTTCGTAAAGCGCCCATATTTCTTCTGCATATTGAGTGCCTAGTAGCTCCGGCGCAAATTGACCATAGTAATGGGTCATATTCTCAATATCCCTCTGCAGCATAGATTCCGCATGATTGTTGGCCGAGGCATCAACTGCCTGTGGCAGATCAATAATGACCGGCCCATAATCATCCACTAAGACATTAAATTCAGATAGATCGCCGTGAACTATGCCTGCGCAGAGCATCAATACCACGTAGTGCATTACCACAGCATGATCCTCTAGCGCCTGCTCAGCAGTCATTGATACGTCGCCTAATCGAGGTGCTACATCACCACTTTCATCAGTGACTAGCTCCATCAATAAAACGCCATCAAAACAGCCATAGGGAGTCGGAACGCGAACCCCCGCATTGGCCAACAAATAGAGTGCATCTACTTCAGCATTTTGCCAAGTTTCTTCCTGTTGCTTACGGCCATACTTTGAGCCTTTTTCCATGGCTCGTGCACGACGTGTATTGCGAACTTTGCGTCCTTCTTGATATTGAGTGGCTTTTTTAAAGCTGCGCTTCATTGCTTCTTTGTAGACTTTGGCGCACCTTATTTCATTGCCACAGCGCACCGTATAGACGGTCGCTTCCTTTCCGCTCATCAACTGGCCAATAACCGCGTCGATTACGCCGTCTTCAATTAGAGGTAGTAGTCTTTTTGGTATTTTCATAATTAATTATTTAGGCGCTACCAGAGCATCATTTTTTTAGTTACTGAGAGCGATCAGCTTAAAAGAGCTATTCTTTGCGAGTACTTGTATTGATCGAAAGTACTTCTTTGCTTTTTGCTCTAGCGGAATAAAAGTATTTACAACAAACAGAGCATGGCCACCTGGGCCCAGTAGTCTTTTACTGGCCTCGAGAAATTTAGCACTCATATCCCCATCTACCGCGAAGCCCTGATGGAAAGGAGGGTTGCACCAAATAGTATCAAAGCGTTGACTAATAGTATCACCAGCATCTGAGGCTACAACTTGAATCTCCCCAGAAGCATCTTGGAAATTTTCAGCAGTAGTCAGTAACGCGGCAGCATTGTTATCGGTTGCCGTTATCTGGTCAATACCGAACTGAGAGGCATGAGAGCATAAATAGCCGTAGCCACAGCCAAGGTCAAGAAGGGTTTTTGGCGGTTGCGGGAAGCGCTCTAGGAAAAGCGGTAAATGTTCGACTAAAAAAGCACTACCGCGGTCAACTTTTTCCCAACCAAAAATGCCCGGTTTACTACGCAGTGAAAACTTTGCACGTGCTTCAACGTTACGTGTCTTGGCGTAGTCCTTGTCATCCAGTGGTGCTTGTTCAGAGGGATAAAGAGTAATAGTAGCCAGGTAGTTATTACCATTCTTTTTGGCTGCAGTACGGTCGTCAAATAGATGACAGGCTTTTTTAACATAGGCCTTAATGCCGTCGTTCTTGTCCCCAGAAAGGATCAATGAACCCTGTGGTTTCAATAGATGAGATGCATTATTAATCACATGGTGAGTGCTGGCTCGCTCTTTACAGACACGAAGCAAAATACCATCATAGTGGTGATTTTCAAGACTACTGAAGTCCAAATCACTAAAAGTTACAGATAACCCTGCGGCTTCTGCCTGTTGAGCAATGTCATAGCGATTACTGATAATATGAAGCTCGCACTGACAACGGTTTGCAAGATCGGCCCAATTGGTCTGCGCCCAGTTTTCATCGGCAATTATTAGGTAATTACCTTTAACCCAGTGTAATTGCTCAAGTAGCAGGGAAATATTTTTATCAGCCATAGTGCGTTGAAGAGAAAAAAGTTCGCTCATAATATACAGGCCACTTCAGTGTCAGATAGAGCTCTATAGTCGCCCTCGGCCAAGTCATCATCAAGAATGATATCTCCGACTTGAAAACGGTGGAGTTTAACAACGTGATTTCCCAATGCAGCAAACATGCGTTTAACCTGATGGTATTTACCTTCACCGATGGCAAGGGTTAAGGAGTGACTATCTAACTGCTCCATGATGGCTGGCATACAACGATGCTTTTCACCGTCTAATAAAACGCCATTGGCAAGTTGCTCTGCATAATCAGCGCCCACTGGCTCAGCTAGGGTTACCGCATAAAGTTTGCTGCACTTGGATCGGGGCGATGTAACTCGATGATTCCATTTTCCGTCGTCAGTAACCAACAGCAGACCGGTGGTATCTATATCTAGACGACCGGCAATTTGTAACTCTTCACTACGATGTTCATAGATAAGACTTATGGCTGTTGGATGGTTATTATCTTTAGTCACCGATACTACACCCGCTGGCTTGTTGAGCATAAAATAACGATGCTTAGAGGCGCTGATGATTGACCCATCGAGGCTAACTTTTTGGCCAGGGCTCACCTTAATCGCTGGGTTAGTGGTCACTTCATCGTCGATAGCGGCTATGCCACTTTTAATCATGCGCTTAACTTCAGCGCGAGAGATGTCAGTCGCATTACTAATGTATTTATCTAAGCGCATAGCTACTCACCGCCCGATAAGAGTTGAGCTGCCTCTTTGGCAAAGTAGGTTAGAATACCGTCGGCACCGGCGCGCTTAAAAGCCAGTAAAGATTCTAAGATAATCTGATCTCGATCTAACCAGTCATTATTAAATGCTGCGCAATGCATGGCATATTCACCACTCACTTGATAAACAAAGGTTGGCGCTTTTAATTCATCTTTAACTCGGCGTAGAATATCCAGATAGGGCATCCCGGGCTTAATCATAATGATATCGGCGCCTTCATCAAGGTCCAAAGCGCATTCATGTAAAGCTTCATCGGCATTGGCTGGATCCATCTGGTAAGTCTTTTTATTACCGCCTTGAATATTACTCGCTGAGCCCACTGCATCTCGAAACGGCCCATAATAACTAGAGGCATATTTAGCGGAGTAAGCTAGAATTTTTGTATTTTCAAAGCCGTTATCTTCAAGCTCTTCACGGATAGCACAAATCCGCCCATCCATCATGTCCGAAGGCGCGACAATGTCGGCGCCCGCTTGAGCATGGGAAAGCGCCTGTTTAATCAACACCGCGTTAGTGACATCATTGAGAACATAGCCTGTTTCCTCATCTATGATGCCGTCCTGCCCATGAACGGTAAACGGATCAAGAGCTACGTCTGTAATGACGCCAAGTTCAGGAACCGCTTCTTTTAGGGCTCGAACAGCGCGCTGGGCTAGGCCCTCTGGATTATAAGATTCTTCTGCCAAGGACGATTTTAAGTCTTGGCTAACAACGGGAAACAGCGCCACCGCAGGAATACCCAGCGCTGCTATCTGCTTTGCTTCCAATACCAACAGGTCGATGGAAAGCCGGTTCACGCCGGGCATCGATTCGATGGGTTCAGACTGCAATATTCCCTCGACGACAAATATCGGCAAGATAAGATCGTCAACAGAGAGGTTCGTTTCTCGTATCAGTCGACGAGAAAAATCCGTTGCGCGATTGCGTCGCATACGAGTGTAAGGATATGGCCCGCGGTTACTTTTAAAGCTCATGAATACTCCAGTAGAGTAAAAATAGTCAACGTCGATTGCGTTCAGCGCCCATGATACGCAAAAAGTCGGCCTACTACATGAATTTTACTGTAACTAACAATTAGATACGTGCGAACACCCGCTCAGCAGCGTTTAGCGTGTCTTCAATATCCTGATCTGTATGCGCAGCTGACATAAAGCCAGCTTCGTAGGACGCAGGGGCAAGATATACGCCCTCTTGTAGCATGCCATGGAAAAACTTAGCAAAACGGTCAGTGTCACATTTGATCACTTGATCATAGTTAATGATTTTTTCTTCGTCAGAGAAAAACACTCCCCACATAGTGCCCACATGATTACTGGTTAAAGGGATACCTGCCGCCTTGGCGCGCTGGACGAGCCCTTCGACTAATCGAGTAGTGCGGGCAATGACGGGATCTAAAAATCCGGGCGCAGATATTAGATTCAGTGTCGCTAGGCCAGAAGCCATAGCGACGGGGTTGCCTGACAGTGTGCCGGCCTGATAGACAGGCCCAAGCGGTGCTATATGTTCCATGATGTCTCGCTTGCCACCAAAAGCACCGACTGGCATGCCGCCGCCGATAACCTTGCCCAGACAGATCAAGTCAGCGTCGATATTGTAATGCCCAATTGCCCCCTGCCGGCTTATACGAAAACCAGTCATAACTTCGTCAATAATAAGTAGGGCGCCACTGCCAGTACAACACTCTCGTAGTGCTTCCAAAAAACCTGGAATGGGTGGAACACAGTTCATATTACCCACCACAGGCTCAACAATAATGCAGGCAATTTGATCGCCAATCTCCGAAAAGACTTGTTTGACTTGTTCTATGTCATTGTATGAGAGGGTAATAGTATGATCAGCCAAGCAAGCTGGAACGCCAGGAGAACTGGGAACGCCTAGAGTGAGAGCGCCTGAACCCGCTTTGACTAAAAGAGAGTCCGAATGGCCGTGATAACAGCCTTCAAACTTAACGATTTTATCTCGTCCTGTGTAACCTCTCGCTAAGCGAATCGCGCTCATAGTCGCTTCGGTGCCTGAGTTGACCATGCGTATCATCTCCATGCCTGGGACAATAGAGCAAATTTTATCTGCCAGCTGTATCTCAAGCTCCGTGGGAGTGCCAAACGTCATGGCTTTGTCCAGCTGGGTACGGATTGCTTGTAATACTGTTTCATGACCGTGTCCGAGCAACATCGGCCCCCAAGATAACACGTAGTCTATATAGCGATTATCATCGGCGTCATACATATAGGCACCGCTCGCACGATCAAAAAAGATCGGGGTACCACCCACTGCACCAAAGGCTCGTACGGGGGAATTTACTCCGCCAGGGATTGTTTTTTGGGCCGCTTCAAAAAGTTGTTGCGAGCGTGAGTTTTTTGGATTGACTGTTTGCGGCATTACATTTCCCTAGCGTCTAGATTATGTTGTTTGATTTGGCTTTAGCACCGTCTCATCTAATACAGGTGTGGCTCTAAAACGGTTTCACTACGACTAAAATTACAATAGCGACTAAAAATATTACCGGAACCTCATTGAACACCCGAAAGTAAACGTGGGTTTTTTCGTTGCGATCCACCGCTAAGTTTTTCATATGGCTGAGACACATGTAATGGTAGGCAATAAGCAAAACCACTAGCCCCGCTTTAACTTGAAACCAGGTTTCAGAGAGATAAGCTGCCGGTGCCATCGAAACCAGCCACAAGCCCAATATTACGGTGGCGAGCATCGCTGGGTTGGCTATTCCACGATATAGCTTACGTTGCATTACCTTAAAACGTTCAATGCTGATGCTGTCTTCTGACATTGCATGGTAAACAAATAGGCGAGGGAGATAAAAAAGTGCTGCAAACCAGCAAATGACTGCAATGATATGGAAGGCTAATACCCATTTATACATTTATTTATGCCTCTTAGGCTGACACTCCTAGGAACGTATGGAGTTATGGCGTAGTTGGTAGGACTACTTTGCGGTATTATAGGCTCCTTAAACCATTCTGGATATTGAAAAGCGAGGCTTAGGTGATCAAAGTTGGTATTGTTGGTGGAACAGGATACACCGGAGCAGAACTGATGCGTCTGTTAGTTGCACATCCTGATGCAGAAGTTGTTAGTGTGACCTCTCGAAGTGACCAAGGTAGGCCAGTAGTTGATATTTATCCGCATCTACGTGGTTCGGTTGACCTTGCCTTTGTGGCGCCAGATTTAGATAATCTAAAAGACTGTGATGTGGTTTTTTTTGCTACTCCCCACGGCGTCGCGCAGAGTACGTGCCAGCCATATTAGAGTTAGGTATAAAGGTCATTGATTTGTCGGCGGACTTCCGGATTCGAGATGTTGCTGTATGGG
>Ga0075444_10002947_pt1 | contig 10187 bp, 10 predicted proteins | sample CoawatmetaG01DNA_FD_76836 | JGI IMG/M metagenome (GOLD analysis project Ga0075444, IMG submission 76836) | Marine microbial communities from the West Antarctic Peninsula - Coastal water metaG017-DNA | ecosystem: Environmental > Aquatic > Marine > Coastal | place: Atlantic Ocean: West Antarctic... | reverse complement strand
TATCTTGCCATCATTTAGCGACACCTGGCCGGCACGGACGCCATCAGACTTACCATCAGCGCCCTTGGCGACAATTCCCTGGTTTGTGTGGTCAATGCCAGAACGAGTGCCATCGGCGGAATAATTTTTGAGAACCGATGCCCCATTTGCTTGGCGAGCGAAAGCATCAGGGCTCTGAGCACTTGGATGGCCAGCAGCATCATTAGCCCTCGCCTGCTCTGGACCTGCTTGTATCTTGCCAGTCAAAGCTCCAGTGCCGGGCTCATAACCTCGCAGGCCTGTATCGTTGACCTTTGCCCCTAACGCCTCTTGAGCCTTTGCCGTAGCTGGATCATGCGACTTTGCAGCCAAATCTTGAGGCTTAGGCACAACAGGGTCGTGAACCTTGCCATCGCTACTTCCGACTGTTCCGGCATTTCCTTGCTGAGCTTTGCCTTCGGGACCAACAATTGCTAGACCAGGAAGATGAGCTTTGTCAGAAGGCTGCTCGGCGACGACTGGACTAACTTTATCCGGAGCCTTATCTGGAACTTTAGTCGCAGCCTGGGTCGGTAGAACTTCGTTAGGTCGCTGAACCGATGGTTGTACTTCCTGATTCTGGACTCGAGGCACGGCGCCATCGATCGGAGTGTTGGACTGCTCGCCAGCCCGAGTTGGCATTCCTGGCTTTGTCGACGGGTCCACGACCTTCTCAACCGGGTGATTCGTTGGTGTGACGGCATCTCTGGACGGCTGCGGTTCCACCCGAGCAGGCGTGATATCGCCAGGCGAGACTTTAGTATCCTTGCCTGGAATTACAGCACCTGGTTCCGGCTTGACGCCATCAGAGGGTTTTACAGGTGTTATAGCCGCATCGGACTTCCCCTGCAAACCTAAAATCGACGAAGTTTCAGGAGAACCCTCAGCAGCTTGGAATCTACTGTACGCGTCATCAATAGAACGTTTTGAAGCTTCGGTTTTGACCGGATCGACTTCAGGCTTAGGACCTTGATTTTCCGCTCGGTCGACCATCACTGTCACCATCGAAACAAGAAAACGTACTATATAATTCTGCCACTTTAGCAGTGGCAACTAACTGACAGCGTCACTTGGCCGGACTTGCACTTGATGAACCTTTTGTCTTAAGTTCACGCTTTAAATCATCAACCAATGACTTGGCTGCAGCGTCTAACGGATTAAGGGAAACGACCTTATCCATATCACGCAGGGCTTCCTCACACGGCCCCTTCAGGTGAAAATAGCAGGCGGAGCGACACTTGTAGGCATCAACGTTTGACGGCTCCGCGGCAATCACCTTGTTTACGGTTTCGATAGCAGCATCATATCTCTTCTCGTTCCTTAGGTAGCGAGCCTTTTGCAGTAGAAGCATGGGCGTGGGCGGCCCTAACTTAAAAGCCATATCGAGCGATACAAGAGCCTCAGCATAACGTTGCTGATTTGCCTGACCATCTGACAGAATTAAATATGCCTCTCTCAATTTAGGATCTTTTTTGATCAGTCGACTGGCCTCGGCAACTTGCTCTTCGTAACGCTTCAACCGTCCCATAATTGCAGCGTGCTGCAGCTGAAAAGTCACATCCCCAGGCTTCTTCGCCAGGTCCGCCTCAATTCGTTTCAGCAACGCTAGGTTCTGTTCCGGCGTAGCAGCTTCCCCGCACCATCCAGGTCCGATAGAACCGGCAACAGCAAAGACTAGCGCTGCACTCAAAGCCAAATTAACGATTCGATTAAAAAGCATAGAAGTCCTTTCAAAAACTTCGGTCAGAAGCATTATAACGGCAGATGCCAGAGCACGCGCAAAAGACAGCTAGCTTGCCGCTCAAACCAATTTCAGTAGTACCTGCTTAATCTCATCCACTGACCTTTGCCGATCATCTGGTTTCTTCTCAAGAGCTTGCATCACCATTTTTCTATATTCCGCTGGAACAGAAACAGAAGCAGGAAAATCGGGAGCCGGATCAGTAACCTGCATCGTCAGCGTCTCGTAAACGCTGCCACCAACAAAGGGCGACTTACCAACCACGCACTCGTACAAGATACAACCCAAAGCATAGATATCCGTGCGGAAATCCACAGACTTTGACAGGCACTGCTCGGGGCTCATATACGGAGGGCTACCATAACAAGCTCCGGTTTGAGTAAGTTTGATTACATCAACATCATCGCGACCAGTTATCTTGGCCAATCCAAAGTCAACTACTTTGACGTCCATTTTGCCATTCGGACCAGGGCTGCACATAATATTCGAAGGCTTTAGATCACGATGCACAATACCTTCACCATGGGCATGCAAAAGGGCGTCACAGACTTGAATCATTACTGAGGCAGTCTCTTGCACAGTCAAGCCATTGCTCCGCTCCAACAGATCCGCAAAAGTGAACCCTCTGATATACTCCATGGCTAAAAATGCTTCACCACTGGCGGTGAATCCAAAATCTTTGATGGCGATAATATTTGGGTGATTCAGAGTACCAAGAGCCTTCGCTTCTTGCTGAAAGCGCTTCACGTCTACAATGCTGCCTGAAACTGAAGCGTGCAATACCTTTACAGCAAGCTCTTGTTGCAAGTACAAATGCTTAGCCAGATAGACACTAGCCATGCCACCATCGCCGAGCTGCCACATCACCTCGTACTTATCAGCAAAAATTTGACCGACAAGCGACTTATTAATTAAGCGCGTCAAAACCGAGTCACAGAAGGGGCAAACATCTTGATCTCTATCGATTTCTTTCTCACAGGCCAAGCAAACTTTTCGCACATGACTCGAAGAATGCTCTATTTGATCTTGTATAACACCAGCGCCAAGATTGATTGAAAATTCCAGATTTCCCGGCTGATTTATGGCCATCGAACCAGTTTGACTAAATAGTGCCGATGGGCTCAAACCGGCAGCAGATGCCATCAGTTGCTCCGTAGCCTTAACGCCAGTAACAACCAGAGCAACAGCCAGAGCGATTGCCCCGAAGGCAAAAATCGCCCATCCCAAACCATTATCGACAATTTTGTATTGCACCAGCGCGAAACGTAAGGCGAAGAGTATAGGCAAGAAGACAACGAGCAGCGTGGCACGTCTAGCAACTAGAGCTGAAGCGGTATTTGAGCAGAGAAAGCCTGCTAGGCCTTGATCCGGCTTTAGCAAAAAGCATGAGCTGCTCAGGACAATAAAAAGAAAGGAGATACCTTCTGACATGCGCAAGCAGCCAAAGAAGGTGCACAACGATTCAGCACCACTAACTGAACCGATTAGTGGCAATGAAGTGACCATCAAAGCGACAACACAGAGCCACTGAGCCAGCTCCATGCGCTTGCTCGCAAACCAGGTTTGAATGGCCAATGCTAATGTTAGGGCCATAAAGGCAAATGATACATCTGGAGTCATCGGGCCAGGATAGGAAAGGCCAGAAGAGTCTTCATTGGCACGATACCAAATATGGTTCAAGCTAAGATCTAAACCAGCTAGTGTTTCCACCGCAGTGCTCAATCCCGCTAAAAATGCCACAAAGCAAAGCAGGCTGGCAAATACCTTTAGAGCATGGCTAAGAGTTTTTGGCAGTTTGCGATCTGCTACCAGCAAAAGACAAATTGCAGTGCTTAGAAAAACTGTGTTTATAGCAACACTCGACCAAACAACGGGGCCGTTGAGAAACATATGCTTAAAAGCGGAATTGTCAGCGATCCAACCGTATGCAACGGCGGCACCAAGAACAAGACTGGCAACCGCCAAGAACATTGAGGCCGCGGCAGCGTAACCAACCAAACGCTCATTGAGATAGTTAGTGGGTTGAGCGATTGGCATTTATTGAGTAGAGAGAGCTTTTGCTATCGCGTCAGCATAAATCTCTTTCTTCTTAGGGCCAACTAGCTCTTTGAGCAGCTTACCCTTTGCCGAGAAAACACCTATAACTGGGGCATAGTCTGCATTCTCACTGAGAAACTTAGAGGCGCCAATCGCTTTAGCTGTGATTTTGCTGCTACTTATTTGATCACTAGATGTATCTAGGGCAACGAACTGCACCCTCGACTTGTATTCATTTTGTAGTTCCGAAAGGATTGGCTTAACCTGGCCGCACCAAACGGCGCACTCATGGTCATAAATCATCACTAGGCGAGCCTCGTACTGGCCCGAGACCTTCTTTGTTAGAGCAGCGGGAGCATCAGCCAATGCCGGGTTTTGCCAAAGAAAAGCAATGACGAAAGCCCCTACGAAGGAAAACAGACAAAGCATTGCAGTCAGAGAAGCGAGTGAATTTTGAAGAGATTTCGCAGCGCGGAACACTCTGATATTCAAAGCTTGTAAAGCATCCATATATCAACCTTCATAACTATAGCCTTAACTCAGAATGAGACAGTTTTATTCCCGAATGCTCTTAAAAGAACACCTAATTTAATTTGAGAAAACCAAAACGAATATCAATTACTGCTGGAACTTGAGCTAGCCGTTGCGATAGGCGGAGAGCCCGGTTCGCGGTCATCAGAAACAAGCATATAGCCGCGGTTTCGCACAGTCTTAATCAAGGTTCCTTCTGAAATACCAAGGCTACGACGCAGAAGCTTAAAGTGAGCCCTCACCGTATCAGTGGAGACCATGGCATCATCAAGCCAGACTCTCTCTAAAATCGCTTCGGCCGAAAATACTTGATTTTGATGGCGCATCAGAAATTCCAAAAGGCTATAAACCTTTGGCCTGAGCTTTATTTCAGCTCCATCGAGGGTAACGATGCAAGTGGCCGGGTCAAGGGTTATATTACTGACGGCTAAGACAGTGCTGGCGAGTGAACTGGGGCGGCGCAACAAGGCTCTCACGCGAGCTTGCAGCTCACGGTGTTCAAAAGGCTTGGTCAGATAATCGTCAGCGCCAGCATCCAGGCCCTGCTCTTTATCTTCAAGGCGGGTCTTAGCGGTGAGCATAAGAACTGGAATCTTCCCACCAGCCTTGCGATAGGTGATTAAGACTTCAATGCCTGTCTTGTCAGGCATCATCCAGTCAAGGATGACCACATCGTACTTATTCACGCGCAGATTTAAGAGAGCATCGTCACCATTAGAGGCGATCTGAACCATATGGCCCTGACTTTCAAGACCAAATTTGGTCACTTCTGCCAGCGCCGAGTCGTCTTCTACTAGTAAGATTTTTGCCATTAGAATGTAGATAATAGCAGTAAAATAGCTGCGGTCGTTCACTACATATTCACAGTGCAAGCGTAGTTTAAGTATGTGAGTGTGCCTTCAAGCGAGAGATATTATGAAAATTGCTATAGCCGGTGCCAGTGGAATGGTAGGGAAGGCTCTGACCAAGAGCTTGACAGGGAAAGGCCACACTGTGACTGCCTTGAAGCGCGGTAGCAGTGCAGACCAGGTCTTTGTAAACGTGACCCCAGAGTATCTAGAGGGCTTCGATGCCGTCATTAACTTGGCTGGTGAGAACATCGCCGCTAAGCGTTGGTCTGACGAGCAAAAGAAGCTAATTGTTGACAGCCGAGTATCAACCACGTCCTTTTTAGCCAACGCCTTGAGTAAGACAAAAGGCAACCCTAAAGTGTTCATAAACGCTTCAGCGATAGGCATCTACGGCAATCGTGGCAACGAGTCAATTACTGAAGAAAGTTCGCCTGGAGCCGGATTCTTGGCCAGCACCTGTAAGAAATGGGAAGAGGCCGCTAAACCAGCCAAGAGAGACGGACTTAGAGTCGTTATTGCCAGATTGGGTGTGGTTCTCAGTAAGGAAGGTGGCGCCCTTAACAAGATGTTGCTGCCCTTCCAACTCGGAGCCGGTGGAGTGCGCGGCAGCGGTCGTCAGTATATGAGTTGGATTGAAATCAACGACCTGGTAAAGGCTTTCGAGTTCCTATTGGAGAACAACGTTGAGGGTGTAGTCAATATGACATCACCAAACCCAGCCACAAATGCAGAATTCACAAGTGCAATGGCTAAAGTACTGAGCAGGCCTGCAATATTGCCAGCCCCTGCCTTCGGACTTAAGCTGATTTTAGGAGAGATGGCTCAAGAGATGCTTCTGGACGGCAGTCTTGTCCTTCCTGCGAAGCTAGAGAAGGCTGGATTTAAGTTCGATTATGCCAACCTTGAAAAAGCTTTGAACCATGAGCTTAAGGCCACGGCCGGGAGCGTTGCCTAGAGAGAATCTATGGCGAATGCGAAGGCCGTGGAGAGAGAGCCATGAGTAAAAGCACGAACACGTCCAAAGGCGAATTTCTGCAAAGAGCAGAATCTTAGAAACAATAGGTATTCCGTGGACAGCAACTGCGCCGGTAAAAATGAACAACTCCTTCTTTTCAAACGTGCCGTTGAATCTGTGCGCAACGGAATTTGTATAACCAATCCACGCCTGCCCGACAATCCGATTGTCTATGTCAATGATGCTTTTTTAGAGATGACCACTTATCAAAGGCATCAGGTAGTTGGCCGCAACTGCCGTTTTCTACAGCGCGACGACCGTGACCAAATTGCCATAGAAAATATCAGAGAAGCGATTCGCACAGAGCAGCCGATCACCACAATACTGCGCAACTACAGGCGCGACGGTTCAATCTTCTGGAATGAGTTGACAGTATCACCTGTGCACGACGAAAACGGGACATTAATCAATTTTGTCGGAGTACAAAACGATATTTCAGCCCGCAAAGAAGCAGAGAAAAGGGTCTCTGAATTTTACTCGGTGATCTCTCACGAACTGCGCACTCCACTTAGTTCTATTAATGGCGCCTTGAGTGTCATTGCCGATGGTTCGGCAGGAAAGGTCAACGCGCAGGTAATGCGCATGGTCAGCATCGCCCTAGAAAATTCTGAACGCTTGATTCGTTTGATCTCAGACATCTTAGATTGGAAGAAAATTGAATCTGGCAAGTTCAAACTAAACACCAGCAATATCAGCCCAGAACAATTGATAGACAGTGTGATAGCGGCGGTGAAGCCACTGGCTTGCTCGGCTCAAGTCAATCTGAAAAAGGAAGTTTCCACAGCGGCAGAACTGTCTGTCGACGTTGATAGAACCATGCAGGTGCTAACCAATCTTGTTGATAACGCCATCAAATTCTCTCCAGTGAAAAGCACAGTTACTGTCAGTGCCGAACTACGCGGCCTGGACACAGTAAGATTTTCAGTGGCTGATCAAGGCGAGGGGATTGCCCCGGATCAATTAGACAAATTGTTCAAAGTTTTTCAGCAGTTAGACTCTTCTGATAGCCGCAAGGCTGGTGGAACGGGTCTTGGTTTATCCATCAGTCGTTCACTCGTAGAGTTGCACGGTGGGCAGATTGGCGTAGATAGTGTAGTGGGTAAAGGCAGTACTTTCTGGTTCGAGTTTTATACCGCAAACAGCAAAGTACACAGCTAAGGTAGAGGCAAGAGAAGGCTTATGAATCAATAAAAGAAAATCGCTCCCAAATTTCTCTAGATGTTGGCGCACTTGAGACTTTCAAAATGGTGAGCAAAATGAACGAATTAGACACATACATTGTTGATTTCCCGCCCAGCTTATATGACGGCGGAAGTTTAGAGTTACTCGACAGAACGATGGCTCTGCCGTTGGACGAAGACGAGGTCGAGGACGAAAAAGAATCGAAACAAGCCGAAAAAGATGCCCAAGCGGCTAGTGGAGAGCCGGCCCTATATGCTTATCTTCACAACATCGGTAAGACCAGCCTGATAAAGGCCAACGAAGAAATTGAACTGGGTCGTGCCATTGCCAGCGGAGATGATGCAGCCCTATCCAAACTAGTAGTGAGCAACCTCAGATTAGTTGTTAGCATCGCTAAGCGCTTTCGCAACCAAGGCTTAGACATGGAAGACATGATTCAAGAAGGAAACTTGGGTCTGATTCATGCGGCGAGAAAATTTGACCCATCCATGGGCAACAGATTCTCCACATACGCTACCTGGTGGATACGTCAGGCAGTGATGCGGGCTATCGCTAATAAGGGTAGAAGCATTCGAATACCGGTTCATGTCAGAAGTCAGATATCTCGAATCAAGCGCTATGCCAAAGAATTCCGTCAAAGTCACGGCCGCTTCCCCACGGAAGCTGAACTGTCGGTTGCCCTTGAGCTTCCACCAGAAGAGATAACTCGCCTTGTGACCAGCTCCAGCAGCATAGCCTCACTTGATGAAACCATGCCTGGTTCAGATAAGGATACGATTGGCAGCTTTATCGAAGACCAGTTTTCAGCTCTACCTGAGCGTATGGCAGAACAAACAATGCTGCGACGGGGTATCGACCGTCTAACACGCTATCTCAGTCCACTAGAGAAAACGGCAATCAGCTATCTATATGGACTGGAAGGCGATGGCTTGTATGACTCGAAAATGGTAGCGGCGAAGCTAAACATTGACGTTGCTGAGTTGCGACGCATCCAAAAGCGCTCTTTGAAAAAGCTAAGACGACACCTACACAACAAGTCTCTCAGTGACTTTATTTCTTAGAATTTATCTTGTCATGAGCAAGAGTGAACGACGTTCACCGCCTGTTCACTCTTGCCATCTAAGCTGTAATTGCCAACATTTAGGGTTCGAAATCAGTAGACTGACTTAATTTCAGCTCTGTAAAGATATGTTTACTGTATGCACTATAGTCACTTTGCAGCATAGATAATAGGCTATCCCTAAGGAGTGCTCGTTTTTTTATGACTCTCGCCAGTTTGGCCATTGTAGTCCTCGGCACAATAGTTTTTACCCTTATCAACGATTATCTGCCCGTTGGCGGAGATTACATTGAAGATAATCCGTAGCTTTCTTTTCTAACAAAATCGAATCGCACCTGCAAGTGACACCATATATGATGCAGGCGGTTTAGTTCATAGTTTAGTATATTTGCGCTTGACAGAGTTGTGCTTATAACACTATGCTATTTTCATGTGTCAGCTTAAGTGACTGCACTTTCAAACCACGAAGGAAGAGAGGTGCCCCATGGGACCATTCTATAAAACCAAACGAGCCGCCAGCACTACTTGTGCTGCCCGCCGGATTGGCACCTTCGCAGGGGAGAAGCTAGCGGCGAACTACCTCTCGGTCGAGAGATTTGTGAACGGCAAAAGTTTCAATCTCTTGAATGCAGCGAAAAATCAGGGCTTAATGCCGGATAGCGCAATCAATTAAACCGCGAAGCAAGCGGCAAGAGATCAACATAAGAAGGCCAGAACAAGAGACGTTTCTGACTAGTCTGACAATCTAGTTTAGATGCCAAAACCCTCTGAATTCAACCTTACAAGGTAGTGCATACCGATTGAACCACGAGCATTTTGTGTTGCTCTTCGGTTAAATGGAACGCCTATAACTTTTCATCTATGCACCATATACGGTGCAGTAGTTTTGTTGCGACCAGATACTGGTCGAGCAAATATTAGCCGAATAAAAATTGGCCAAGCCACTTAGATTTTTCACCCGTCTAATTCAAAGCTCATCACCGTTGAGCCATAAAAAGGAGGAACCACAAATGAGGTTCATGATCGAAGCAATAAACTCTCCACGTCCTATCCGGCGTTTCATTGTCGAGCACATCTTCGCCAATGCCTACCGCCAATATGGTCGTTGCCACAGAGAATTGCGTGAGAGCGGTAAATCCGAACTCCTATGCCAAACAATAAGCAACGGCAGGGAAATAGCCGTCAGTGAAATTGATGGCGGTGAAATTGATGGTAATGAAGTGCCGGCATTTCGAGCGCACAAAAGCACTTATAATTTAGACAACAAAAATATCAAACAAAAAGAGAAATAAATGAAAATCGAAAAAATTCACTACGATCCAAACGACCTGCCATACGAAGTAATTAGAATTCACGAAAAGAAACCAATCAAGGCTTGGGTCAAAGGTGTTGCTCTAGAAGCATCAGCATTGCAGCAACTGATTAACTTGGCATCAATGCCATTTATTCACAAGCACATCGCTGTGATGCCAGACGCTCACATGGGCAAAGGCACCACTGTCGGTACTGTCATTCCAACTTTCAAGGCAATCATTCCTGCCGCAGTTGGTGTTGACTTAGGCTGCGGTATGATTGCCATGGCAACCACACTCAAAGCCACCGATCTGCCTGACAATTTGCGCCCACTGAGGGCAGCAATTGAAAATGCCGTTCCTGTCGGTAAGGGTTTCTGGCATGACGACTTAGCCACTAGCCATCCTGCCGCCAAGCCAATTAACAAGGCTTGGTCAACCTTGAGCGATAGGTGGGACG